>OGXI01002423.1_pt1 | contig 14093 bp, 15 predicted proteins | sample 1576221 | NCBI WGS metagenome assembly OGXI01 (sample SAMEA3541523, study PRJEB24748) | human gut metagenome | biome: human gut; feature: human-associated habitat; material: faeces | place: China | collected 2012
GAAGACGCAAACCGAATTCGAGAAACGGAAAAATGAAGGAAAAGCCCGTCTGGGTCTGATCGCGAATGAAATCGCCCGGCTGGCATCCCAGATCCTTTCCGAGTACCAGAATCTTCAAAAGAAACTGCCTGCGATCCGCGCGCATGAACAAACGCTGGAAGATATCAACCAGCAGGTCAGCCAGCTGGTCACCAAACGTTTCATCACCGAAAACGATCTGGAAAGGCTGAAACATTTCCCCCGTTATCTGAAAGCCTGCAATGTCCGTATCGACAAATGCCGAAACGAACCGCAAAAAGACAAGGCGCTCATGGGTAGCTGGCAGCAGGTTGCGACACCTTACCAGCGTGCGCTTCGGGATTCAAAACAGTCCAAAGCCCGGTTTGACCCGAAAATGCTGGAATATCGCTGGCTTCTGGAAGAGTTGAGAGTATCCCTTTTCGCGCAGGAGTTACGCACTCCTTTCCCGGTTTCAGTCAAGCGGCTGCAAAAAGTCTGGGATACCCTGCAAAGATAGAGAAAACGTCGTTTATAATTCGTAGTCAGAACCTTCACCGGCCAAAGCCTTTTCGACCAGCTTGCGATTCAGGTTGGGCGAAATCATTTCGATGAAAGCATAGATGTAACTGCGCAGATAAGCGTTTTTCCGGATAAGGATACTGGAACGGCCGGTACCGAACAAATGGCCAACCGGTATCGACCGCAGATTTTTGTCCCGCTCCACGTCGAATGCCGTTCCGACAATAATACCGACGCCAAGCCCCAGTTCGACATAGGTCTTGATAACATCGGCATCGATCACTTCAAGCAGAATGTCCGCCTTGATATTGCGTTGTTCGAAAACGCTTTCGATCCGGTTTCTGCCGTGAAAAACCCTGTCATACGTAATCAGGGGATATTTTGCGATTTCATCCAGAGTCAGCATCTTGGAATCGTTCAAGGGATGGTCCGGTTTGACGACCAGATGATATTCCCATTGATGGCACGGCAAGGTGACAAGGCCTTCTATTTCAGGGACACTGGCCGTCACGACAGCCAGGTTGGCCTGATCGAGCAATACCATTTCGGCGATATCTTCCACCTTCCGCTGCAATAGCGACAGGCGGACTTTAGGGTATTTCTGCATGAATGCCGGGATGATCTTGGGCAGGAAATAACGTGCCTGTGTATGGGATGCCGCAATAGTCAGGCTACCGGCATCCTGAGCGGCATACTCCTTGCCGATCCGTTTTAAGTCGTCGATTTCCTGCATGATCAGTTCGATCGAATTCAGGATCATTCTGCCGGGTTCGGTCAGGCCGCGAATACGTTTTCCATGACGGCGAAAAATATCAACCCCCAGTTCGTCCTCCAGCTCGATAATCGCTTTGGACACACCGGGTTGCGAAGTAAACAGGGCTTTTGCGGCATCGGTCAAATTGAAATTCTGTCTGACTGCTTCCCGCACAAAACGTAATTGGTGCAAATTCATTGTATTTCTCGTTATATTCAGTCGCGTCTATGATCGCGGCATTTTTTTGCCCGCAGTGAATTTTAAAGCATTCTGAAAGTTCGTGCTGACACAGGAAAAGCTAGTGCCTTTCCACCCACCAAAGCGCGATAACGGCCGACAGAAAGAACAGTGCACTTGGAATGACAGCTGTTAAAAATGGGGGCCATGTGTTCAATAATCCGACATGGGAAAACAAATTGTTGATCAGGATAAATGCCACACCGATCATGATACCTGAAAATATTTTCAGGCTGACCCCTCCTGACCGGAAATGCAGATAGGCAAATGGCAATGCCAGTGCCATCATAACAAATACGGAAAATGGATAAATGATCTTTTTCCAGAAAGCCATCTGATAACTGGTCGCATCCTGCTTGTTTTCAACAAGATGTTGATTGTAAATGGCCAATTCATAAGCGGACATCTTGTTGGCATCGACGGAAATGACCGACAGAATATCCGGCGTAATATCCGATACCATGATGAGAGACTCCAGTTTTTTTGTATTCAGACTGGGAGCGGAATCAGGAAATTTTTTATTTTTTGTATTGGCTGCCGTCAAATGCGATTCGACAACTTCATTCAGTTGCCATTCATGATTTCCAAGATAACGGGCATTTTTTGCAGATACTGTCTTGGTCAATTCAAGATTGTCGTTGAATTCGTATAAACGGATCTGCTCAAGTGTTCCATCGGGCTGCATTTTTTTGACGTTCATGAAGCGGGACCCGATCACCGGGCCATCGATTCCATCTTTGCGAATAGTGTCTTTACTCCACATGCCTGTCCGGAATCCATCACCGACGGCGCGACCGATCAGGTTATTCCTGAATTCAGTGGCAACCCGCGCCGAAACCGGTGTTATGACTTCTCCGACAAGAAAGGTGAACACCAGAAAAACAAGACCGACCTTTGCCAGCATCCAGCAGGCGTCCAGCGTTGAAAGTGACGAAACCCGCATGATTGTATATTCGGAATTGGATGCAAACATGGCGAGGGCGTAAATCGTTCCGATCAAAACGGCAAATGGCATCAATTCATATATATAACCCGGGAAACCCAGAAGAATATAAATCAGGACATGCTGAAGCTGATAGCCTCCACGACCGACTGAAGACAATTCTCCGATCAGATCGAAAAAAGCAAACAATCCCAGAAATGCAAACAGGACAAACAGGACAGATCTGAGGATCTGTGACAGAAAATAACGTTGCAGGATCTTCATTATTGTTTCTCCTTTCCCTGCAAACGTTTATGTTTCAAGCTCGATAGCAAAACATAGGGATGATATTTACTGTTCACTCCAAGACGCCATGCGAACAATAGAACAATAACAAGCGCAACGATCAGATGTAATGGCCACCATGCCAGGCCGAACATTATCTTTTTCTGAACGACGTAAGCCTGCATGAAACTCAATAGATTGCTGTACGTCATATACAGCAGGACAGCAATAATCAGGTTGAACGAGCGCCCCGCTCGCGGATTGACGAATCCAAGCGGAATACCCAGCAATATCAGCAGGATCGCCATGAACGGCAAGCCTATTCGCCATAAAAGTTCACCTTGCTTATGACTGTTAATATCGGTCATTAGCTCCATTGTCGTCATGGATCGGGCAGAAACATTTGTTCCGGACATATCCGCCTTGGACGCAATATAGGCGGTATATTTATCGAAATCCATTATCCGGAAGCCGGACTGATCCGGCGTTTCTTCATATCGGATTCCATCATCCAGAACAATGAATTTTTCGCCCTTTTCATTCGTTTCGACAGTTCCTTCCTTGGATACGACCGTCGTGATGTTGCCGTTTCTTGTCGAATTGATGAACACGTTTTTGACCTTGTTCAGATCATCCGACATTTTTTCAACAAAAAAGACTCGCTGTGCGGCAGCGGATTCCTGGAATTTTCCCGGAGAGATTCTTGCAATGTCTTCCCGTTTTTCAAAACGTTCCCTGAATTCGGCGCTTTGTCGATACGCCCAGGGAGTTGCAAAAAACCCCAGAAGGGAAACCAGAACGACAATCGGAATGGCAAATTCGATGACCGGACGCAACCATCTGGTCAGACTCAAGCCTGACGCAAACCAGACGACCATCTCGGAATCCTGATAACTTCTGGTTACGACGAGCAAAACCGAGACAAAACCGGTCAATATGAGTATGATCGGCAGGTAATTCAACGATGTGAAGCCTAAAAGTGCAAGGACGTCATCCGATGCAACTCTTCCCTTGGCTGCCTGTCCCAATATACGAATCAGCATCATCGTAATGGTAATCGTGAACAAAGTCATAAATACGCCAGCAGCTGTACTTATCAGTTCACGTTTTAGCGCTCGTTGAAAGATCATGAGAAGTTAAAAATGATACGTGGAGGATTAAACAATGGACTTTAGCATAAAATCGGCAGACTCAAAAAACTCTCTCGCCACAATTAAAACCGACTGTATCCTTGTTGGCGTATACGAAGACAAAAAGCTGACTTCCGAAGCTGCCGAACTCGATAATCAGGGCATTATCAGCAACGCGCTCAAAAACGGCGATATCGACGGCAAACCGGGTTCCTCCCTTTTGCTGAGGGAACCAGCTGTCGCCGGTTCCCGAAGAATATTACTGGTCGGGCTTGGGAAAAAACCGGAAATCAGTGAAAAGGATTTTCGCCAGTCTGTTGACGCCGCCATCAAATCACTTTCGCAGACAACGGTCGCCCATTTACTGATCGCCCTGCCGCTGAACAATATCTCTGGTCGCGACGTCTCATGGTCCATTTACAGTGTCCTGTCTGCGTTTCATGCATTGCTTTACCGTAGTGATGCACTGAAAAGCCAGAAAGGGCCTTCTTCCAAAATTCAAAAAGTTGCATTTTACATTCCTTCCTCTGAAGTGACCAATGCAAAAAAAGCGCTGGCACAGGCTAAGGCGATCACGGACGGCATGAGCCTGACGCAAGATCTCGGAAATTTGGCTGCCAATATCTGTACGCCGACCTATCTGGCCAAACAGGCAAGACACCTTGCCAGAAAATACAAATTCGATATCGAAGTTCTCGACAAAAAACAGATCGAAGCCCTGAAAATGGGCAGTTTTCTGTCTGTTGCCAAGGGCAGCGATGAACCGCCAAAATTCATTGTGTTAAAGCACATGAACGGAAAATCGAAAGAAGCCCCTGTCGTTCTGGTTGGCAAGGGCATTACATTCGACTCGGGCGGCATTTCCTTGAAACCGGGTGCCTCAATGGATGAAATGAAATTCGACATGTGCGGGGCAGCATCCGTTCTGGGCACCTTCAAGGCCATTGGCGAATTGAACCTGAAACAAAACATCATCGGCATCATCCCTGCCTGCGAGAACATGCCATCAGGCCGTGCCAACAAGCCCGGCGACATTGTCACTTCCATGTCGGGCCAGACCATTGAAATCCTGAATACCGATGCGGAAGGGCGCCTGATTTTGTGTGACGCATTGACGTATGCCGAGAAATTCCATCCGGAAACCGTTATCGATATCGCCACACTGACTGGTTCATGTATTGTCGCTCTTGGACATTACAACAGTGGCCTGTTTACCCGTCTGGACGAAGCCCATGACAAACTCGCCAATGATCTCATTGCCGCCGCCAAAAGCAGTAACGACCCCGTCTGGCGAATGCCGATCGAAGACGCTTACCAGGAACAGCTGAAATCGAATTTTGCCGATATGGCCAATATCGGCGGACAACCGGCCGGATGTGTGACAGCAGCCTGTTTTCTGGAACGTTTCACGAAAAAATATACCTGGGCTCATCTGGACATTGCCGGAACTGCATGGAAAAGCGGAACAGCCAAGGGAGCGACCGGCAGGCCGGTTCCCCTGCTTTGCACCTGGCTGATCAACCGGGAAAAATAATAAACGGCGCAAAAAAAAATACGGCTTCAGTAAATCTCTGAAGCCGTTATCTTTTTTTAACAAATCCTGCAATTTAAATGGACAGTAACTCCATCCATATTGATAACTTCTGATGAGGAATATTATTCTTCAACCGTGGTTTCAGTTACAGTTTTTGTTTTCTTGACAGTTGCTTTTTTCTTGCCTTGTTTGGCTTTAGTGGTTTTTGCCTTGGCAGGTGCCGCTTTCGAACCACGCATTTCAATATCCTGGGCCTGTTTCATGACAGCCTGGGCTGCAGCAGGATCAGTCGTTTCGACAATTTCAGAAGGTGGATAGTATGTCGCAGCAAATGCTACACCTACGAAAGCCGACAACATTGCAAACAAAATCGAATGAGATAATTTCTTCATCATGAGCTCCAAAAAGATTGATACACATTATTTGTGCCTTGGTGACACAATAGGGTCAGAATAAGAAAACAAGCTCAGGGTAATCTTGATTCTACGCAAGAAAATCGCAACATCATTGCTACAAACCTCTAAACTGGGCGCAAGTTTTGAAAACATCCAGTGATGGTGTGACATTTTTCTGACGGCACCATTTTGCAGTCAGTTTCAACAGCTCTTTAATGTCCCGTCCGGAAATATTTTTGAAATGACTGACGAGTTCATCAACGAGCTCGTCTTCCAGGGAAAATTCGAACTGTTTCGACAAGACATTCCATATCTGTCTTGCTTCATTCGTTCCCGGCATAACGTAACGGATAGTCGCAATACAACGTGACGCAATCGCGTCATCCACGTCTTCAACCCGGTTTGTCGTCAAAAACAACAATCCGTGGAAATATTCCAGTGTGCGCAAAAATGAAGCCACAACGGCATTGTGATCGATATCGTTGCCACGGCGTCTGATATAGACGTCCGCCTCATCGATCAGCATGACCGCCCCCCAACGCTGGGCACGTTTCAATACTTTTTCCAGATTTTTCTCTACGTTTTCGGATGCAACCCCCAGCTGTCCGGAATGCACCCTGTACAGAGGCCTTCCAACGACTTCCGAATACACTTCAGCCGTCAGGGTCTTGCCCAGACCGGGTGCGCCTTTACACAGTATCGTCGTGCCGCCGGATTTTCCGGCAACGATATCGTCCATCAGTACATCCATATCCTGCGTCAGAATGTCGATCAGATCACGATGTTCCTCCGGCAGGATCAGTTTTTCACGCAAACTGGCGTCATATTGATATTCAGTCAGATTATCGACATGAATCCACATGTTTGTATGGGTTTCAAGATTGAAACACAAAACCTGCGGATGAACCGGAATCTCGTTATAGTTCAGGCCAAAACTTTGCCAGAACGGTGAATCCGTCCTTGTGAAAAAACGCCGGTGAATCAGACCTTCATCATTAATGACACGACTTGGTACATCGAAAAGAACGCGTTCCGGAAAATGGGTCCGTTCCTCCAGATCGACTTCCATTCCGCTGCCAGTTGCCCAGAACTGCTTGTTCATTTGAGGCATGATTTGGCCAAAAGTTTCCATCGACCTCAGATAGGCTTCTTTCAGTTCCGGTTTTTCTTTCATGTACCCTTTGGTAGCAAGGACATCCGCAATTCTCTTGTACTGGACATCCTCGGCAAAGAAATACGATATCCGGGAAGATGGCCTGATCAGATCGTCTTTGCGGGTCGGAATACTGTTAGCCGTCATATACACAGCGACACAGGGCGGAGCATTGGACGCTTCCTGAAAAGCGATGTCCGTCACCAGCCAGGGCAAATGTTCTCCATTGTCGCCAATCGTGTAAAGCCAGCCGTCGATTGAATCCTGCCGGATATATTCGCCCATAGCCTGAGCCAGCACAACCAGATCGGAAATCTCTATATTGGCCGGATCTCTTGAAGCTTCCCGCAAACCGGTAATCGTCCCGGCCATGGAGCGATCACCCGCCTCCTTCAATTTTTCGAGTACCCAATCCTGAGCGGCTTCATCGAGCTCATTATAAAAAATGGATATTTCATCATCCCCGCGCAACAAGAGGTAGGCAGGTATATTTCGGGCCCATTCGGCTTCTGCAAAAAATTCTTTTGCCTCTTTGGCAATGGAAGCGGAAATAGTTATGCAGACACCACGAGAAGCTTCATAGTTCATTCAAATACTCCAGGTCGCGAGATGTGTTTATGACAGGAAAAAAATATTCCATAAGACTAAACCAATTTTAGCAAGTCTGCCGCTCAAAACTTCATGTTCCGGCCAATAAAATTCCGTTTTTTCTCTTTGAGTCTCCCTCACAGGAAAAAGTTATCCGGTTTTTTTCATATTCAGTCAAAAATTGCCCTATGAAAATTTTGGAACTCCCGATTCATTTTCTCACTCTAACCAATCACCTGGTATTTACTTTTAAAGAGGGACATATGAAAAAGATTACATCGTGGTTATTGTTGGCAGCCATTTCTTTCGGTTTTATTTCAATGGCTCATGCACAAAATTACAATAGTGCGCCAGAGGTTGTTTCAACGCTCTATTCAATCAACAAAGCCCAGATTGAAACCGCTCAAATCGCAAAAAACAAAACCATTAACGATTCTGTTTTGAAATTTGCAAACAAAATGATCAATGACCATAAAAACGCCCAGACAAAACTTGATCAGATTGCAAAAAGCAATAATATTAACAAGATTTCCAGTGCCGATGCTCGCACCATTCGAGGAGAAGCCCGTAAAGCAATGCGTGCCATGAAAAAAGTCAACGGTATCACATTCGATCAGACCTATATGGATTACACCATTAACTCCCATAAAAAGGCACTGAATGTCATAAATGATTATATCCTGCCGAGAGTTCAGAATACCGAACTGAAAAACTACACCCTTGCAATGAGACAAAACATTATGAATCATTTGCAGGAAGCACAGCAGATCCGGATGAATATTCAATAAATAAATTAATAATCCAATCACCCGATAATTCATTAAAAGGATTTAATCATGTTAAACACTCCCGATCCACGTTCTCAAAAAAAACTTAAAGACGGTATGGAATCCGTTTCAGAACAGGTTGAAGTTTCGAAAGAAGATTTCGTGAATGCCGCCAGCAATATCAAGGCGAATATTCAGTCAGAATCAGAACGTTTTCAGGAAGATTTGAAAGATCTGAAAGAAAAAGTCGTCGACTTGTCCAGTACTGGCATTTCCGTCGCCAGACAAACGATTTCATCCAATATTGAGTCCGCCAGGGAAAAAGCGAACCAGGCGGCTCATTGCGCGATGGACCATGCCGAAAAAAGCCTTGAATCAACCGGACAATACGTCAAGGAAAAACCCTATCAGGCTCTGGGCATTGCACTGGGCATCGGTTTCGTACTCGGCAAATTGCTGTCGCGCAAATAAATCACTTCAAGGGAGCGCTTCTGTGTTCAATTCGTTAAGAAGAATAAAACAGTTCGGCAAATTCATGCAGGAAAGATCCGGTGATTATGCCCGGTTATTTTTTCTTGAAATTGAAATCCAGAAGCAGCTCTTTTTCAACAGACTGATCTGTATCATCATATTTTCACTGAGTGTATTTTTATCCGTTATATTTCTTGGAATTGCGCTCATCGTTTCATTCTGGGATACACCTTATCGTATTCTGGTTGCATGGCTCGTTTTTACGATGTTCATTCTAATCATGATCATTTGTGCTTTTATTTATTCACATAACCGTATAAACAAACCCATGTTTTACGAAATGAAGGCCGAGCTGAAAAATGATTTAAGCCTGATGAAAGATATGTTATGAGCAATCTCAATCAACTTGAAACTGAAAAAAATCTTTTACTTCACAATCTGAAAGTAAAAAGGATCAGCTGGAAAATGCAATTCATAAAGAATGAGCTTGTTTACAAACGATATGAAGATTATATGAACAGTTTCTTTCCAAGAAGCATACTCTTCCGGTTTTTAATAAATTACCCGGCAGTTCCTGTCTTGGCCCTTTCATTTTTAACAGTTAAAAAGAGCAGGCATCTCTTCTTTAATATAATTAAAAAGATATTCTGATTTATCCATTCAGCTAATTCCGATCTTGTTTTCCGTTGACGATTCTCAAGCAGGACAGAATTGAAACCCGGTACTTTTAATTACTAATTTCTTTATTATTAATCCGGAGGTTGAGATGAGCTATTTATTGAAAGATGTCTACGGCATGTACAAGTGCAATATTGAAGGAGGCATTTGCTTTCTGGGTGCCAAGACACTGATCGGCGAAGAAGTCATTGGAAAAAACGGCAAGAAACTGGGTGAAATCCAGGAACTTATGATCGACATGAAAAACCAGAAAGTCGCATACGCCCTGATGTCCTTCGCCGGTTTTCTGGGAATGGGAGAACGTCTGTTTGCCGTGCCATTCGGCGCTCTCAGAAACGACGGGGTAAAAGGACAGTTATATCTGGATGTCGACGAAGAAAAATTCAATACCGCGCCATACATTGACCCTAATGACTGGCCAGACATGGCTGATAAAAACTGGATTCGTGAAGTTCATGCATTCTACGGCGTCGAACCTTACCTGATGGGTATGTAATTCAAATTAATGGGGAAAAATGTCATGAGATTTAAAAAAACCATCCTTGCATTTTTTGTCGCGCTGTTTATGATTTCACTGGCAGGTTGTGCCTCGACAGAAAAACATTCAAGCGCCGCTGAATATATTGATGATGCCGTGATCACCACAAAAGTAAAAGCCGCGCTCTTCGGAGATCCGGATCTTTCCGCTGCTGAAATCAATGTCGAAACCTATAACGGTGAAGTTCAGTTAAGCGGTTTCGTATCGACAAAAGCCCAGATTGCGGAAGCGGTCAAAACGGCAAGAACGGTTGATGGCGTTCGAAAAGTCAAAAACAGTCTGCAATTGAAATAAAAAAATGGCCAGTCAAAACTGGCCTTTTTTTATTTACCCTTAACTCGCTCCAATTCGACGAAAGCATAAGGAATCGAGGCATCGATTTCTTTTCTCGCTTTTTCAACAAACTCTTCTTTTGGCAATTCCGGATAAAACGTTTCACCATCGAAATCGGCATGGACAATGGACAAATACACCTTGTCTGTTACCGGCAATGTCTGACTGAATAATTCGCCCCCGCCTCCAATGACGATATCTTCCTTTCCAAACTCTCTGGCCAGACGGATTGCTTCATCGATATCGTGTACAACATGAGCACCTGGTACTTCATAATCCTTTTTTCGGCTGACGATAATCGTTATCCTGTCTGGCAACACCCTGCCGATCGACTCATGGGTTTTCCTGCCCAGAATCAAGGCCTTGCCTACCGTCAATTCCCTGAATATTTTCTGTTCACCCGGAATATGCCAGGGCATTTGACCATCCTTGCCAATCACCCTGTTTTCTGCCATTGCCACCACATGCGATATCGTCATCAATATTTTGTCCCGTATTTTCAATTCTCAACTACGTTCAACTTTCATGAACACTCAAAGTCCGATTTTCAACCGGGAAAGAGTACTGTGCAACAGTTCGTTCTTTGCATCCTTGGCTTTCGCCTGCCTGAAGAAATCCATAGCACCTTCCTTATCACCCTTTACCCACAAGACTTCCCCCAGATGAACGGCTATTTCCGGATCCGCCCGAAGTTGAAACGCCTGTCGTAATTGCTGTTCGGCCTCATCGATTTTTCCCTGCCTGAACAATACCCACCCGAAACTGTCAGTAATGAACGGATCATTCGGAGACAGCTTCATCGCTTTTTCAATCAAGGTATACGCTTCATCAAGCCTTATATTCCGGTCAGCCAGAGAATATCCCAGCGCATTGTAAGCCTGTTGGTACTGGGGATCGATCTCGATAATCTTTCTCAGGGCAATTTCCATCTCACCATACTTGCCCAGATTTTCTGCCGTCAAGGCATAGTCATACAGGATATTGGTACTTTTTGGAAATTCCGCCATACCGTTTTTGAGAACATCCAGAGCATCGGACTGTTTTTTGATGTCACGCAATATCTGCGCTTCCGTCAACAAAAGGCGCTCTTTTTCATAAGGATTTTCGCTTTCGAGTTCTGAAATTATCTTGCGTGCTCTCTGAACATTCCCTTTTTTGGCATAAAGCTGGGCTTTTTTGATCTCGACAGACATAGACACTTCATCTTCCTCATCCTGATCGATTTTAGCCAGCCAGTCGAGAGCCTGGTCGTAATGATGCTGTTCTTCCGCTATCTGGGACAATAAAAACAAGACCTGTACAGTATCCCGGTTTTCCTTATCCTGTTTAGATGCCGAAACCAGATATTCATTCAGATATTTTTCTGCTGCTGCATAATCATTTTGCTGAATTGACAACAGGCCGAGGGAATAGAGAACCATCAAATCCTGTGGCTGCGACAAGCGGATTTTTTCAAATTCCTTTTTGGCCTTGTCGTATTGTTTTTGCTTGATCATCAAACGCGCCGCTGCAATCCTTACCTCGCGGGCATTCGGATATTTTTCCAGAAAACCGGAAAGAATTTCAATCGCCTCATTTGAATCCGACGATGCCTGAGCCAATGCCAGAACAGCCGTTTCAGAATCCGGCTTCAACGCCAGCGCCTTTTGTGCTTCTTCTTTCGCGCGAACCGAGTCATTATTGAGAAATGCCGAAACAGACAGCGAGATGTGAGCGGCAGGCATATCCAGATACGGCTTCAGCACATCTTCCATTACAGAAAAAGCGGCCGCCTTATCGCGTGTTCCCGATAAAATCTGCTGGAACTGATAAAAGAGCGCCGGACGTTCGGCAGGAGAAGCTTTGGCCAGTCGGGAAGCGAACACATCCCTGACTTCTCCCAGTTTGTTCTCGACGACAAGAAAACCCAGAAAAAAACGTTCCGCTTCCACCGATTGGGGAGCCAGTTTGTGCCATAAGCGTGTTGCATCAAGAGCGTCCCCCGCTTTCCTTGCCTTGACGGCGATTTCAGCCGCCCGTCTTGCCAGTCGCGGATCTTTTGTTTCCTTTGCCGCATCCATCATGGTATCGAATGCATACACTTCGAAACCCCGCTGCTCCGCAATATCTGCGCTTAATATCTGATACAGGAGATCATTGCTTAACGGGATATTCGGCAACAGGTCAGATTTCAGATTTGCCGCTTGCTCGTCGGCAGAAAGCAAATCATCCGTTTTAGCCTCTTCCTTTTCTTTCTTCTCGGGCGCAAGCTTCTGTTTCACATCTTTTGGTGCAGCTACGTTCTTGTTGGACGACCCGGCTGATAACGCAGGCGTGGAACAGAGCAATGCTGCACAGAAAACGGCAAGCATCCGAACAGTAAACTTACCCGGCATAACGGTTTTAGGCATTTTGGACATTATTCAGCTATAGTAGACATTATGATTTTACATGTTTCAATAATTCGGTTACCGAATCCAGATCATCATCGGGTTAATGATACAGATAATACCGATTTTTTGTGTTTTGCTACAACTAATGGAAGAAAATACTGCTTATTTTCTGAAAATAATATATAATGTTTTTCTTCGCGGCTGTAGCTCAGCTGGATAGAGTACTTGGCTACGAACCAAGGGGTCGTGGGTTCGATTCCTGCCAGCCGCGCCATATTCAAACGGATCAGTTAGAAATAACTGGTCCGTTTTTCATTTCTGCCTCCTCCACCTGTCTTCCCTTAATACCCCTGATTGATCAGCCCACAAGGACATCCTGAATGAACTGGATTGAACAATTTTACGAACGCTTCTATTCACACGATATTGGTAAAAAAGACAAAGAGAAGGCATTTCAGTTAAAAAGAAAAACCTGCCGTATTCTTTATTCAAATATCGCTCTGTTGCTGCCTGTTCCTTAAAAAATCTTGATGAAAGTACGATTTGCTTATCCGATCCCATAGCTTTCAGTGATCCATTCGACAGCTTGTTAATCCGGGATATTATAGAAATATTGGATGACTTATTGGTTTGGGGTGGAAAAGATACTACTCAGCTTTTTATTAATAATCATTACCCCCTTTATCCAGAAGCCAAAGAAGGAATCACATCCGTGATTTCATGCGCGACAAATCAACAATGCGAGAACTCATTCTGTAACAACAAAAGCAGTTCAAGGAGACAAATTCAAGGAATCTGCAAAGATATCGTGAAGCAATGAAGATTTCTTCTTTTACTGAACGACTGCCGCACTTCCAATGTGAGTTCACCATGCAAATAATCATCGCGGATTTTGCATGGAATACAAACTGTCATCGCTGACATCAGAATTTGCTGAAAATGTATTTCCTGTCCTTTACACACAAGAAAACATCAACTCCAAAAACATTCTCAAGCAACATTTCTCTGGCAATAAACGTGTCAACCCTGATCGTATTCTAATGGTTCCGGTTATAAAATCCATTGACTGGACCTATGAAAAGCAGTGGCGATACGTTCGGGATAATCCGTCTGTAAAAATGGACTTCCACTAAAAATCGGATTCCCTGATACCGTTTACCTTTGCAATAAACTCAATGAAGAGCATGCCGGAAAAATTGAAGATATACGCAAAAGAAGAAACATCAAGCTGGCAAAAATGGACTTATCTTCCAAAAAAATGGGAATGGTGCCGGTTTTTCCACGTTCATAACAGTCCAGAAGAATCAGCACAATCTGTAGACAGGGTTCAGATTGTTAGAAAGGAGGGATCCAGGAGGGCCAGGCGAAATGGTTTTTGACAAACGCCAGAAGAAAGCACACATTTGCCGGAGAAGAA
>OGXI01002433.1_pt1 | contig 14066 bp, 20 predicted proteins | sample 1576221 | NCBI WGS metagenome assembly OGXI01 (sample SAMEA3541523, study PRJEB24748) | human gut metagenome | biome: human gut; feature: human-associated habitat; material: faeces | place: China | collected 2012
TTCCAATGGAATGCTGATGACTGCAGACAACAAGAGTCCAGAGCCCCATTTTGACTATTCCCTTTTGCTGTTCGATCCATAATTATTTTTAAATTAGGAATGGAATATGTTGGATTGAATAGTTTGTTCGCATCTATTCTGCAAGTTTTAAGTTTGGCTGAATTGGGATTCGGATCAGCAATTATCTTTAGTATGTATAAACCAATAGCCACTAATGATTTGGCTGAAATAGGGGCGTTATTAAATCTGTATAGAAAAACATACCATATTATTGGCGGAATAATTTTGTGTGTGGGTATGTTCCTCGTACCATTTTTAAATCATTTAATATCTGGAGGATATCCGGAGAATATTAACATCCAAATACTGTATTTAATATATTTATTTAATACGGTATCTAGTTACTTTCTATATGCATATAAACAATCATTATTGCTGGCATACCAAAGGGTGGATGTTGATAGCAATATAGCAACAATAGTAAATATTGTGATGTATGTTATTCAAATTTTAGCATTAGTGTTTACTAGCAATTATTATTGCTATATTGTATGGCTTCCGATTTCTACGATTGTGATTAATTTGTGGAGAAATGCAAAAATTAGTAGAATGTTTCCCAATATTCAATGTGTAGGAAATGTTTCAATTGAAGTGAAAAAGGATATCTTCAAAAGAGTAACAGGATTGATTTTAACGCGGATATGTCAGGTATGCCGAAATTCGTTTGATAGCATAATTATATCAGCATTTTTAGGATTGACTTTGCTAGGGAAATATCAAAATTATTACTATGTTATGAATACCATTATTGGATTTTTAGGTATTGTTACCAGTGCTGTTGTGGCTGGTATTGGAAATGATGTAGTGACAAAAAGTGCGGAAGAAAATTATAGCCGATGCAAAATTTTTATGTCTGGTTATGTAACTTTGGCAACGTGGTGTACGGTATGTTTGCTGTGTTTATACCAGCCTTTTATGAAAATATGGGTGTCTGAAAATAATATGTTTCCGTTTGAGTTGGTTATACTTATGTGCTTGTATTTTTATTTCTTAAAGCTCGGAGATATAGTTGCGGTATATAAAGATGCTACTGGAATATATTGGGAAGATCGTGCAAGACCGATTGTTGAAAGTGTAGCCAATTTGATAATGAATGTAGCATTTGTTAAAATGTGGGGAGTCTACGGAGTTGTGATTTCGACAATAGTTAGTATTCTATTTATTAATATACCATGGTCAACTCATATTCTATTTAAAACATATTTTAAAATTTCAGAGAAAGAGTATTACTTGAAATTAGGTAAGTGTTTTTTCCAAATGTGTATAACGGGGGCAATTACTCTATTTATTACAAATAGAATTTATTTTTACAGCGATATTTTTTCCTTTGTTATAAAGGGGCTTGTATGTGCCTTGTTGACACTTATTATTTTACTTATATTTAACTTTAAGGATAAAGAGTTTAGGCAATTTGCAATGCTTCTAAAAAATATGATGGTTCATTGAATAGAACAAGTGAATTTGCGAGTGGAAAAAATTTAATTAAAAGGATGGTACATAGGTAATGTCTTTATTAGGAAAAATCAGATACCGCATCTACTCAATATTCAATATGGATGTGGCTTTCAGAAAAGAAAAATTTATCCAGGGAGGGGGAAAACTGGGAGTAGATTGTGAAATATATCCAGATGTAGAATTTGGAAGTGAGCCATACATGATCACAATCGGAAATCATGTTCGTATAACGAATGGTGTGCGCTTTGTGACGCATGATGGTGGAGTTTGGGTGCTGCGCAATTTAGGATTGGAGAATGCAGATATATTTGGAAAAATTGAAATAGGGGATAATGTTCACATAGGTTGGAATGCGATTATTATGCCAAATGTAAGCATTGGAAATAATTGCGTAATCGGTGCAGGTGCAGTAGTAACAAAAAGTATACCAGATAATAGTGTTGCGGTCGGTGTCCCTGCTAAAGTAATAGAATCTATAGATGAGTACTATGCGAAAGCACAAAATAAATGTGTCTATACAAAAACATTGTCATGGGAGAAGAAAAAAGATTATTTAATAAAAAAATATGGAAAATGATAATATGGAACCTATTGCTATAAAGAATAAGAAGAAAAAAAAGAATACACAGATTGAAGGACTAAGAGGGGTTGCAATATTGATCATTGTTGTTTTTCATATCTTTGATAGATTTCAACAGATTTATTTTGAAAGATCAATTGTATGGATGAACAATTTCGGGACATTTGGAACAACTATCTTCTTGCTAATTTCTGCATTTCTTTTAATGAGTCCTAGTCAAACAATTTGTACATTTCGTGAGGCGGTAAATGCTTTCTTGAAGAAGTTAGTTCGTCTTTGGCCGTGTTATGCAGTTTGCGTCACAATTACATTTCTTCTTTCGAGAGTACTGTATTTGCCAGAGAGAACAGTTGGTTGGGGAGACTATCTATTCAATATATTATTGCTCAATCGTTTTTTTAATATTCCATTTGTTGATGGGGCGCATTGGTACTTGGGAGTATTATTGTCTGCAACGACAATTCTAATTGTGCTTGATTTGCTTAAGCTAAAGAATAATCCTGTGGCTTATTTAGTTTGGATTGGGTTGGAGATATTAGTAGATTTTTGTGGAATATTTAAGGAAGCATATATACTTGGAGGACCATTTGTCGGGTGTATATGTATAGGAATTTCGATTCGTGCCATGTATGAAAATTCAATCGGGGGAGGGCAAAACAAGAATACTGGTGGCTGGATAATAGTGATACTTTCGTCATTGATGTACACAGTATGGGCGAGAGGTGTGGTATGCACTCTTGAGATACTAATTGTGGCTCCGGTATTTATATTAACCATTTTTGAAAAAGCTAAAATCTTTGATTTTAAAGTATTTAGAAAATTAGGAGAAAACTCATATCCTGTATACTTAATACATCAAAATGTTGGATTTATGTTAGAATGGTTATTGATTGAACATTTCAATGGTTGGAATTATTTTATCCCTACTACAGTATTTATAATATCTCTTGCTATAGGAACGATCATATTTTATTTGGTTGAAAGGCCTATACAAAAGTGGATTAAAGGCTGATTTATTTGCAGACTTGTGATATACTGGGAGCGGTAGCTCCCTACGCTGCTCGAATAATATCACACACCTCTCCGTGGTGGGCAGCAGGCAACGGTCTTATGATCGGCGAAGATGTGAAGGGAATTAAACGCATTTGAAAGGATACAAGCTATGCAATGGGAGTTTGCTACTTATCCTGAGTTTATAGAAGAATATAGAACATATCATTATGATGAGTGCAGTAGCTGTGGAGCCAACTGTGAACTTGGTGAATCAGATGTTGAATGTGTTATTGAGGATAAAAAAATGTACTTTCAACAGCTACTGGTTTTAAAGTGTTCTGGTTGTGGGAAAACATATTTGCCAGAACATTCAAAAAGTATGATTGACGGCGCATATAGGATGTTGCGAAGTAATCATCAGAATATTGGGAAGTTCTCAAGAAAACCAGGATATCAGGAAAAATTTGATTACTGTAAGTCGCTGGGTTTTATATACGATTATAGAGATTATTACAACATACCTGGACTATGTTATGACGAGGAACATTCACGAAAAGGGTTCTTGACACCGGTTTATTTTAAGAAGGAAGCCCTAGCATATTTTCTTGCAATTCCAACCTACGTAGTAGATATTTTTTCTGAGAGTTATGGCTATCTTGAAAAAGTAAATAGTCAAGGGGAGGCTGAATGGCAGGTTCCGTTTGGATTTAATAGCAATGGAAAATGGGTAATGTGGCTTGGAGATATAGACACAATAGACGAACAGACACAAGCTATAATTAGAGCATTTAATGTGGAATCGGATCATTTGTTGGTTGATTCTGAGTTCTATCAAGCTCAGATGAAATGTATATTTAGTAACCCTATTATTGAAAGGCGAATATTAAACAATAAAAAAGCGTTTATAGCTAACATTGAGAAAAAATACGGTTTGGATATTTCACATTTGACGGAAGAGTGCAGAATCCATGAGCAACATATTGGACGACCGGTTGTGTTCACAGAGCAAACAGTTTCGGAAGTCATAAATGCTTATGATAAAATCTTAATAGAAGGTTTTAGCATTGATAAAATGCGAGATTTGTATGAAATTCTCTACTCAGAACCAGAGCGAGATAGACAATACCGGAATTGGAAATCGATAAAAATGATTCAAGCAATTCTCGTCAAATTGAGTCAGAATATTTCTAATATAGATGTAGCACTTACAATGTCGCCACTATATATCTTGCATGATTATCGTATCTATTTTGATCATCTACTTGCAGAAAGTGACAGGGAGGATACCAAACAGCATATTTTGAATACACTAGGGGTTCAAAGATTCAATGATCAAGAAACAATATATTATGAAGAGATTCGACGCCTAGATAAACTCTTTGATTATTTAGTCGTTTTATCGAAGTAAACAAGTGATTACAAATTTGCTGTGGTTGCCCTCACTCCAACACAGTGCTATACTTAAACAACTATAAAAGGAAAGAGGTTATCACCATGCCCAGAACGAAAGGCAGCAAAAACCGTCCCAAAACCAATATCACCAAAGACTACGTATCCCAAATAGCTGAAAAACAAGAACAAATCACAACCTTAACCACCGAGATTGCATCCATCCAGAAAGCGATTGAAGAGCAGAAGAACACATTGAAAGAGAAGAAGACTGCTCTGAAGAAGGCCGAAAAAGAAGTGGCATCCCTGGAATCGAAGAAGACAAAGGCAGATGCTAAGGCCGCTGAAGAAGCGAAGAAGACCGAAGCAGAGGCTGTGCTGAAGAAGCTGCTGGCAAGCGGGATGAGTGCGGATGAGATTCTCGAAAAACTGAAATAAACAAGAACCCAAGAAAAAAATAAATGCCGTGTGGACAAACTGAACTCCAGGAGTTTACACGGTATTTTTTGAAGGCTGTCATATAGCTTGTGATGGAAATAAAAGAAGGATAAAATTAAAAGAAATGGAGTGTGATATAAAATGAACTTATCAAAAATACATCATATTGCAATCATCGTATCTGACTACGAAGCTGCTAAGGATTTCTATGTGAACAAGCTGGGATTCTCTGTCATCAGAGAAAACTACCGCTCGGAGCGCAGGGATTGGAAGTTGGATCTTCGTGTCAATGAACTTACGGAGTTGGAGATTTTCGCTGAGGAAAACCCTCCGAAGCGTGTGAATCGCCCGGAAGCATGTGGGCTGCGTCATCTTGCTTTCTGTGTTGATAGCGTTGAGCAGACTGTGAAAGAGCTGACAGAGGTTGGAATTGAATGTGAGCCAATTCGTGTTGACGATTATACAGGCAAGAAGATGACTTTCTTCCATGACCCGGATGGATTGCCGCTGGAGCTGCATGAGTAAAATGAAGAAAACAAGAAAACCAGGCGGCGGTCGGAAGAAGCTGAAGCCGGAGTACGATGCCGGGAAGAATCTGAAAGAGCAGATGGATGCGGCTGTGACGCTTTATGATTCTGAGATGTCCTTGCAGGCCATCGCCGATGCTCTAGCTCTAAACCCTATCAAAGTAAGAAAACTGCTCATCACGGCAGGTGTGTATGAATCTGAAGTGGCGGAAAAAGTAAAAAACACTTTTGAAGAATACAGAGAAACACAGGACTACAAAACCTCCATACTCTCAACTGCAAACACCCTGAAACTCTCCAAAGCCTCCGTCACTTCGTACCTGCCTTATAAAAAAGGCGTGTACTTTCCCAGTACAGAAAAAGAGAAGATCAGTGTCGGAGCAGAGCGGCAGCGGAGATACAGAGCGATGAAGCGGTGGAGAACTCATCCGACAGAAGAGAACTTCTGGGGAGTGGTTCTGGCTTATGCTGGTGTGAAATTCAAAACTTATTCTGGATTACCATTCTCTTACGAAATTAAAAAAGGCAGGAACGGCGAGTACACAAAAGAGCTGTGGATCGACAGACGGGAGAAGAGCAAGAGTTTGGCATGGAGTTCTATAGTTTTGGCACTGGGAAATATAAAAGAAGAAGTAGTAGACCGCCCGAAAGCTCTGGGTGATATCCGGGGAGTGACCTATATCTACGGAATGTTCTATCGGTTCGGGCTGATTGATGTGCCAGACGAGGTAAAGGAGAAGATGGGGCATCCCAAAAACCGCAAAAAATAGGTTGCTATGTGCAAAAGTCTACGGTAAGATGTGCCGTAACTGAGGATGTGAATCTCAGTTGGGAAGGATGGTAGCATTATAGAAAAACTGAAGGAAATGCTGGAGGAGTATTTGAAGAAAACAGAGCCGGAGTATTACCCGCCAGTGGAGAATCTGCTGGATCTGATCTACGAGCATTACACGGAGAACAACCCAGTAGAGAAAAACACAGTTGCCGGGAAAGCAGCAAAGGCCAAGGAAAAGGAACTGGAAGAGTGGCTGCGTGGCTTGGAAGGAATGGATAGGCTCGTAGATGACTATGTCGGCGATAAGATCCCACTCTGGGAAAAGATTATGGACCGGCAGGGGACGGTGTGCTGCACATGGGAGAAGACCGCTTTTGAGGAAGGTCTGAAAGTCGGAATTCGGCTCATGATGGAAGTGTATAGTTTGTGTCGGAAATAAAATGAACTCCTGGAGTTCAAAAAAGCCCTCGCTTGTTGCGGCGAGGGCGTGTGTCCTTATTTTTCAGGCTTTTCAGCTTTTTTCTTCTTCGGTGCAATTTTGTGGCCTGAGTAGGTTGCCATGCCCATGCAGACCAGAGAGCCGCAAGCGAAATACTTGTGAGCCTGCATCAGCTTTTTGCAGCCCGTGTAGAAGCATCCTGCCATGCAGGCAAGTGCGCCGAGTGACCAATATTTATGTGCTTTCATTTTGTGTTTCCTCCTTATCTTCTTTCTGTATTTTGAGCAATTCCTCGATTTCCGTTTTACTCGCCGGCCGTACAGCCTTTTTATTATCGTGTGCTACCGCTCCGCAGTCGGGGCATGAGTTCGTCTGTCACTTCGCCAATACTGGAGCCAAACTCAACACCAACGACTTGACCTTTGACAGGAAATTTGAAAATACCGTAGAGTTCGGGATCGGAATTTTCGGGGTGACGGACAGCATTGGGAAAGCGATAAAGCACGTATTTCATTTGTGAGTCCTTTCTGTTGGCATCGCCATTTTTTTATATTTACTGCTTTTCAATGAGAGAAGCAATGGCTTCATTGATTATTATAAATGTCCTGCATCATCAGAAATCGTACCCAGAAAGTTCCGACTGGGCATATCAGGAAGGTGCAGGTGATTATCGTTGTTCATCTGCTGAAGTTTAAGGAGCAGCAGATTGACATTGGTCCCAAGACTGCGGGCAATCTGAACGACATCAAAACCATCCTGAATAAGAGATTCTATGGATTGGTCCTCCAGAAGTAAATTGGCGGCGAACAGATTTGCCTCGTATTCTGTGGAGTTTGTGATATTAAAGAGCTCAAATTCCATAAGGCATTCCTGAGTTTTTCCGAGAGAGCGGTGGAGCAGGGCATGACCTAACTCATGAGCGCATACGATACGCTTCATTTCATCAGACATGATGTAGCCCGCTGGCGCACTGTGTAAATCCTACATGGTACGCTGGCGGGCTTCTTTTTTTGCCCTGACCCGCATGAACCACAGACAGCACCCCGGTTTGAGCCGAAGTGCAGCTGTGGCTTATGCGGGCTTTTTTTGTTATATGATCAACGGGTTACAAAATCAGATTCCCAAACCGTAGAGGATTGCTTTCATCTCCTTTACCATCCGGGTGAGAATCTCCTGCTCGATCGCGTTACAGTCCAAAAGCAGACGATGAATCTCCGTGTCAGCAGTGGAAGCAGAGTGCGTAAGGCTGTCCACCAGCAGGTCATCTGCGGATACATTAAGAACATTTGCAATTTGGACGAGAGATTCCAGGCTCGGTTTTCCTTTTCCGAGTTCAATGTTGCTGATATGCTTGTTTCCAACGCCACTGCGGAAAGCAAGCTCCTCCTGTGAAAAATTATGTTTGTTTCTAAAATCGCTAATGCGCTGTCCAAGTGCGATATAATCGATTGCCATGTGTTTCCTCCTTATGATACCCGCATAAGGCAGTTCGATTATCTCGCAGGAAGATACACATAGCAACTGAATATAGGAGATTCTAAGACCGCAATAGTCCGCACCTCCATCGGTAATGTGGTCTTAGGCGGTTTTTCCATCTGACAAGTGGAATTTTTGACATTACTCCACCTGACAGGTGGAAGCCAAATCGTCACACATTCTCTATAATATAAATGTAGGAAAAGACTGCAAATGGAAAGGAAAGACGATGGCAGGAAAAGGTGAAACAGGAATTCTTACATTATATAGTGATGTACAGGCGACTTCTGTTCGCTGGCTGTGGTATCCGTTCATTGCAGTTGGAAAGATCACATTGCTGCAAGGAGATCCCGGAGATGGCAAGTATTTCACACATAAGGTCCCAGTGGCATTCCCTGAAGGGATGAAAGGAAGCAAGAACAAGCCCAAAATGGTCAACGACTTTGCATCCCAGATTGCAGAAAAACAGTCTACCATCGAATCTCTCAACACAGAAATTGCGTCTATCACTGCGAATATTGATTCTCTGAAAGCAGAGTTGAAAACTAAACGTGCAGCTTTGAAGTCCGCTGAGAAAGAAGTAAGCAAGCTCGAAGCAAAGAAAGCGAAAGAAGATCAGAAAGCCGCCGAGGAAGCAAAGGAGGCAGAAGCTGAGGCTGTCCTGAAAAAACTCCTGGCAGACGGAATGAGCGCGGAAGAAATCCTTGCAAAACTGAAATAACAAAAAAACCACAGTGGACAAGCACAAACTTGCCTACTGTGGTTTTTTCAGTGAAGATAGTCTTTATGCAGCATCAAACCGGAAATACCTTGGCAGTTTGAAATACTCAATAAACGCATGGTGCTGCTCATGGTAATGCCGCAGATCATAACCCAAATGGTGCAGCTCCAGTAATTTTACCAGCACCAAATTAAGGTGAATCTTTTTGACGGCAGCGATTTGTGTAGCGTCCAGCCCTCGCTTCGTCATTTGATATACTTCATCACTGTCCAGCATCAGGTGGGATGTAAAAGCGTTATGCTCATAAAGAAGGATGTGCTTGTCCTTAATGGTCATAAACTTGTTCAGAGTATGCAAGTCCATAAGCAGCTGATGCTCCAGATAATGTCCGAGTGCATAGCCGCACACCAGCTGCTTTGTCTGTTTGTTCAGCTGGCGATTGATAAGAATCAAAGGCTTATCAAAATAGAGCGAAAGTAAACCCAGAATATCTTTAATGCGGGATGTTTCACTGATGTCCAGACTGCAACTGCGCGCGATCTCTTTGATGTTACGAGTTCCGGCATTTTTGACAAGTTCGTTGGCAGCTCGGTAGATAAATGCAGAATCCATAATGTGATCTCCTTCCGGGGATGGCATAGTGAATGGAACAGTGGTTTACAGGTTCATTATTCGTTCCTTTTCTCGTTTTTTTTCTCGGTACTTAAAATAGGCTTTGTGCATTTCATACATGATGCCGTCCATATCCTGCGGGGTCAAATCTCCGCTGGCAAATAGCTCAGTAAGCTCAAATGCGAGATGCTGGGCTTCTATTTTGCCCTTTTTTCCGTAGGTTTCGGCGGCACGTTCGATAAATAAAGACTGATCCGGCTGTAAATAGGTCAAAGGTACATGGAATATATCAGCCATCTTTTCAAGCATTTCAATGCTGCGAGGGTAGCGGCCATCCCGCTCCCATCCGATGATCGTTCGTTTGTTGATACCCAGACATTGTGCCAATTCGTCCTGTGTTAAAGAATGTTTCTTTCGTAGATCGCGAACTTTCTCTCCAAATTTCATGTTTGCAACCTTTCTATGGTGTAGTTATCGTGCTGTAACAATGTGCAATGGAATCTGTGAATATTCAATCTGAAAGATGCAACAAATTTTCACATTTTTCTCTTGACACGGCGACACGACTTGCTTATAATATATGCTATATTCTATCATCTTTTGGATTATTATACCGTAAAAAATGTGAATATGCAAGCCGAAAAGGTGAAAAAAGAGCGGAAGTTCAAAAGGTGAAATTGAATAGAAAAAAGAAACTCAAACCAACACAAAGGAGGCCGTGAGAAGATGAGCAACGGAGAACATGAAATCCGCACCCCAAAGGGGCTGCGGATCGGGAATCGCAGTGTCGTTGATGGAAAGAATATGCTTCAGATCAAGCGTGGTGGCTGTGAAGATTATATTTCTGCTGACACAGATCGCAACTACAACATGATAGACGGCTGCGTGAACAATGTGCCTAAGAAGCCCAGAGTGATTGGCGGCAGGGTGTCTGTTCTGGATCGCCTGCATATCAAACAGGCGGAAAGAGCGCGAAAGGACAATGCGCAGATTCAGCAGCAGGAACGAACACGCAAGAACTGATAATCCGTAATGAGAGAAAGGTGGCTTCCCTAAAAAGGAAGCTGCCTTTTTTCAATTGCCTACAATAGCGGGCTTGATATTTCAGAGAAAAGTGGGTACAATGATAACAGAACAGAAAACCCGATACACGATGTTGTGACAGGAGGAAAGTATGGAAACTTTATATGAATACCTATTAGATAACTATAAAGAAAATGAGCCGATTTTCCTTGTAGACCTTCAAGTTGATGGAATGACCCGCACGAATGTCCGGCAGCAAATCAAGAAGTTGACAGATACAGGTAAAGTAAAACGCTTTGATAATGGAATTTACTTTTTACCCAAAAAGACAATCTTTAAGTCCGACTCACAGCTTGCACCGGAAAAAGTTCTGGAATGTAAGTATCTGCGAGATAAAGATGAACGCTGTGGCTATGTGAGCGGCCTGATGTTCTTTAACCAGATGGGGCTTACTACGCAGGTCCCTATGATGTATGAGGTTGTGTCGAACAAGGCAACAAATGATTATCGAGAAACCTCTCTGGCGAAATCCCGCGTGATCGTGCGAAAGCCGAAAGTGCCTGTAACAGAGAAAAATTATAAAGCACTTCAATTTTTGGATATGCTGAAAGATGTAGATGTATATTCGGAAGTGACGGGAAAGCCGTTGCAGGATCGACTGTACCGTTATATGGATGATGCAAACTTGAGCATTTCGGAGATGGAACCGTACTTTGCTTATTATCCTGATAAGCTATATAAAAATCTGGTGGAAACGAGGGTGATTTACAAGGACATGGAAGAGGAGATACTGCTGGAGAAAAAAAGAGGGATGGCTTATAAAAAGCTATCCCTCTTTTGACGGCCAGTCGGTTTGAGCATCGTAGAGAGGCTTGACTGGATCTGTCCTAATATTATATGCGGAAGAATCAGACGTGATTCCTCCAGTCGGAAGGTAAATGCAATTTTCCGAGGTCAATATCGCGCTGATACTTGTTTAGAAGTGCATCAAAGCTAGTGATAAAATCGTTCCATTCGTCATCGGATGGACGTAAATATTTCATGGCGAGCAAGAAATGATAAAGACCACAATAGCGTGGAGCCGGATTTTGCTGATCGACGCTTAATAGCTTGGGCTTTGTCGTAAGGGAACGATTATATATTCTGGAGTTGTGAGCGCAAATGTTCCGCAGAACAACAACAGCATGAATCCAGGATGAGAACATCTCAAGGCTTGGAGTGGCAAGGTTACCTTTTGCAGAAGTGTATTTATAAAACTGGGCCAGACTGGGATATACAGAATCTGTGCCTGTTGAAAGATTCTTGATATACTTGGAAAGCGTTCCAAAAGACATTACTTCAACAGCAGCCCAAAGGGGAATCTGCCCATCATGGTTGTCATAATTGTGGGTGATAAATACATCTGTTGAACGTGCAATTTCTGATGAAATGGATGCAGTGTTTCGCCAAAATATCGCTTTATCCTTGAAGATAGAAGGGTCAAGGTAAATCAGCGCATCATTTTTCTGCAGGAGAGCTTCGCAAAATCTGGAACGAAGAGCAACTTCTATTTTACAGGTCATGCCAAATAGTAAAGAGCGCAACTCCATGTCAAAGTTGTAGATGTGACAAATGGTGTCGAACGTGACATTTGGTATGTATTTTTTAGTGGCGTTATCATAGAGATGAAAACTATATCCGCGCAGACGATAAAATCCAATCTCATTTAAAGCCGTTTCTACTTTCTGGTCATCAGTTATTACTAGACCAGCATCTTTGTACTTTTGAATCAGAGCAGCAGTCTGATATATATTCTTTGGATAGGGTTTCATTTGTACAATCCTCATAAAATGAAAAGGCCCGCCGGTTTGAGCATCGTAGAGAGGCTTGGCGGGATCTGTTGACTAGTATTTTATCACTAAAATGAGGGCTTGTCAATCACTTTCTTTATGTCATGCGGAATTTTTTCTTTTTATATATCTGAAGCAATGTAATAAGATGCGTCAGCAATGTAACAAGACGCGTCTGCCGGAAGGTTATAGCGTGAATTCACGCGTGGCGTGCTTTTGTACGGAGGGTTGATTCAAGATGTTTTCGACATTTGAACAGACAGTTTGTAATTCACGGTGGTAGTCTTTGAAATACTGGTAAGTTTCATATTGTGCGCTCTTCTGCTGTACCAGAAGTTCTTTTTCAGAACGCAGGTCTTTCATGGTTGGAAGTTTCCCGTCTTGTGAATTTTGCTTTAGAAATTGCAACGCTTCTTCATATTTGGCAATCTCATCTGCATAGTTCTGTCGGAAATCCTTTTTGTTGGTGGATTTCAGAAAATCAGCGTAGACCGATTTTGTAGAAAGATACTGTCCCAGATAATGAATCTGTTCGTTCACTTTTTTCAGTTTGGCTTCAGTGAGCTTGGCATCGCTGCGGGCTTTTGCCATTTTTGACAAATTGGTACAGGATGGGATGGCGCGGAAATTTGATGCAGTTGTTGTGGATTCTATCTTCCGCTGTGGAAGAACCCTTCCGTTTGCCATTGAAGCACTGCAGAGGACGTTCTATCCGCTTGGTATCCAATTTGCAGTTGTGGAAGATGACTTTTGCAGTGCAGACAAAACTGCCGAAGAAGTTGCAGAGTATTTCAATGGAAAGGCCATTGATAAGATTCGTTCGGAATTTATTACCAATCGCCAGAATCACTTTGAAGAAGGTACATTGACCCATCGACAGGCTAAATATGGTTATTCGCTGTCGGAAGATCGCAGAAACCTTGTTCTTAATCCTGAGAGCGCACAGGTTGTAAAGCTGATTTTTCAGATGTATCTGGAAGATATGAAAATCCCGGAAATCGCAAGAGCATTGGATGCACAGGGCGTTCCATCTCCACAAATCCAGATGGCAAAGAAAAAAAGGTCAAGAGCAAAAATCAAGTGGCCGGATTCAACAATTCGCTCGATTTTGAAAAATCCACTCTATATCGGAAAGTGTACGCTGACACTGGCAAAGGCAAAGCGAGAATTGGAGGTTCCGGCGATTGTTTCAGAGACGGAATTTCAGAAAGCTCAGAAAAAGTTGGAATCTACGAGGTTGCCTTCGAGAAAAAAGGCCCGAAAAAAACCAAATCTGCTCTTCAAAAAAATCTATGACAAGGAAAGTGGAAAAGGTCTGCTGTGCAGAACATCAGAAGATGAAAGCCAGCAAATCTATTCGTTTGACAAGGGGTATAGATGCTTCTCTGGAAAAGCCCCTTTCATCGAAAGCGAGAGAATCTTTCGAGAGATTCTTTCAGCTTTGGAAAAAGAAAAAATGCAAGCTGCGCATATTGATAGGGTGCTGGACTTGAATCCTGAGAAAGTCAAGCAGTGCATGGATGCTGGACTGTTGCAGTACAGAAAAGGTCTACTGCGGCTACTGCCAGAAACTGATGAAATATCGTGTGCTCAAGAAACTTTGCTCATCTTTTAACTGCAGATTTTCGGCCGCAGCAGTTGACAGTCCCTGCAAGCGAATCCCCATCTCTGAGGAGATTCTGGAACATATCGTCCGAAATGCGCTGACAGAGCAGATAAAGCAGGCGGAGCATATATTGGGGATCCTGC
>OGXI01002435.1_pt1 | contig 14037 bp, 11 predicted proteins | sample 1576221 | NCBI WGS metagenome assembly OGXI01 (sample SAMEA3541523, study PRJEB24748) | human gut metagenome | biome: human gut; feature: human-associated habitat; material: faeces | place: China | collected 2012
CCAGGTTGATGAAGGCAGGAATGTTGATCAGGCTGGAGATGCTCTCAACGCCCTGACGCAGCACGTTGTCGGCAGCCTCAAAAGCGTTCATCAGGGTGATGCGCTCCTGGCTGATGAGCTTCAGGCGCTCGTTGGGGATGACGATCAGAGAGTCGACGTGCATCATCAGGGAGGCAATGCCCTGCTCGGCCAGGCTCATCTTGCGCTTGCCCTCAAAGGCGAAGGGCTTGGTGACGATGCCGACGGTCAGGATGCCCAGGTCATGGGCAGTCTCGGCCACGACAGGGGCAGCGCCGGTGCCGGTGCCGCCGCCCATACCGGCGGTGATGAAGACCATCTGGGCGCCCTTCAGGGCGTTGGAGATCTCATCCTTGCTCTCCTCGGCAGCGCGCTGGCCGATCTCGGGATCAGCGCCGGCACCGCGGCCCTTGGTGAGCTTTGCGCCCAGCTGGACCTTCTGGGTGGCCTTGGAATTCAGCAGAGCCTGCTGGTCGGTGTTCATTGCGACGAACTCGACACCGGAGAGGCCGGACTCGACCATGCGGTTGACAGCGTTGCCGCCGCCACCGCCCACGCCGATGACTTTAATGTTGGTCACATTTTGCATTTCTTCGTCAAGAACGAATGCCATGAGTGTATCCCCCTAAGTGTTTGTTTAAAGTGGCACAGGACCCAGGGCAGGCCCTGTAAATGGGCACACTGGTCCGTGGATTTTTTGCATATAACTGATTATTAGAATACCAAATTTTCCTGTCAATTTCAATACCTGCGCCAGAATTTTGCAAAAAAATGCCCTCATCACCGCAGAATCCACCAATACGGGCCGGGGGGATGCCCGGTTTTTGGCAGGAACGTAGAAAAATTATGTCTTTTCTGTGATGCAATCGGCCCCAAGGGTGCGCAGATCGCCGGGCAGATCGGCATAACCGCGGGGAATATGGCCGGGGTCCCGCAGGAGGGTCACGCCTTCGGCCCCCAGTGCAGCCAGCAGCAGGGCGGCCCCGCCGCGCAGGTCGGGGGCAGTCACCGCGGCTCCGTGCAGGGCTGCGCGGCCGTCCATATAAAGTGTACGCCCGGCGGTGCGGCATCTTGCCCCCAGGGCGGTAAAGCCCTCGGCGCAGGCAAAGCGGCGGGCAAACAGGTGGTCGTAGATCTCGCTGGGGGCGTCGGCAGTCAGCAGCACGGCGGCAGCCAGGGGCGCGGTATCGGTGGCAAAGGCGGGCCAGGCGTTGGCGCAAAGCGTTTGCCCGCCGCGCAAAGGCCGGGCGGGGCTTCGGGCCAGCGTGACGGTGGTATCCTGGCGGGCAACATCCACGCCCGCCGCCTGCAAAAAGTCGAGAAAGGCCGCATAATAGGCGGGGGCGCAGTGGGTGACGGTCACCTCTCCCCCGGCGCAGGCCAGGGCGGCGGCGTAGGTGGCGGCGGCGATGCGGTCCGGCAGGGGCGTCCAGGCGGTGCCCTGCAAAGGCTTGCCGCCCTGTATCACCACCACCGGCGTACCGGCCCCGGTGATGTGCGCCCCGCAGGCACGCAGAAAGTTCGCTAGGTCGCATATTTCAGGCTCGCAGGCAGCCCCGCGCAGGATGGTTGTGCCGCCCGCCTGGGTCGCGGCCATCATGAGGGTCATGGTAGCCCCCACGCTGGGCAGGCGCAGGGCAAAATCTACCCCGTGGAGCGGTCCGCGCCGCCGCAGTGTCACGGCGATGCCTTCCAATTCCACCTGGGCACCCATGGCCGCCAGCCCGGCCAGGTGGATGTCGACGGGACGGGGGCCCAGCTTGCAGCCACCGGGCAGCGGCAGGCGCACCTCGCCCACCCGGCAGAGCAGCGGCGCCAGGTAGAACACCGAGCTGCGCATGGCCCCGGCGAGGTAGTCGGGAATCTCCCCTTGCAGGTCTTGGCCGGGGGCAACGAACAGGTCACTCCCCTGCCGTTCGGCCTTGGCACCCACGGATTGCAGCAGTGCCAGGCTGGTGGCGACATCGGCCAGGGGCGGCACGGCCCGCAGGCGGCTGGGGGTACGGCACAGCAGGGTGGCAGCCAGCAGCGGCAGTACGCTGTTTTTGGCGGCGGCGGGCCGTATGCGGCCGTGAAGCGTCCGCCCGCCGGTGATGGTGATAAGTTGCATGGGTACCCCCTTTTACGCTGGCTGTGCGTGGAAATTGTAGAGGATGTAGGGGCGAGCAGTACTCGCCCTTACACTTATATGTCACAAATCGCGCCGGCATTACAGCAGAATCGGCTGCAACTGCACACCGCGCAGGGCGCTTTCCAGCGTATCGGGGATGAGGGTGAAATCGCTTTTGAGGCTGCAGGGCTTTTTGTAGCTGTCGTCCTGGCCGAAGGGCACAAAGTAGTAGTTCCGCCGCTGCAGCAGCTGGGCAATAGCCGGGGCACTGCCCGAGAGCGCATCGTTGGTGGAGGGGGCCAGAACAACAGGCCGTCCGCCCCGCAGCAGGCTTTTGGCGGCCAGGGTTACCGGCGTGGCGCTGAGGCCCGCTGCCAGCATGGCCATGGTGGTGCCCGTGGCCGGGGCGATGATAAGCGCCTGGGCCATCCCTTTTGGGCCAAGCGGTTCCACCTGCTGCAGGGTGGTCAGCGGTGTTTCGCCGGTCATCTCCTGCAATTGGGCGCGCAGAGCGGCGGCCGTGCCAAAGCGGGTGTCCAGCGCGGCGGCGCTGCAGCTTAAAATGGGCAGCACCCGCCAGCCCAGCGCCCGCAGGCGGCGCACCTGGGGCAGCACAGCCGAAAAGCTGCAAAAACTGCCGCATAAAGCAAAGGCCACGGTGCGGGGGCCGTCAGGCCGGTTCATCATGCAGATCACCTCTTTCTTGCAGGATGGTCAGTACGGTTTGAGCGATGAGCGCCCCGGCGGTATCGGGGGCGCACTTGCCGGGCAGGGCCAGGGCGTGTTCGGCCCGGATGCCCAGGGCTTCGGCGGCGTCAAAGTCGGTGCCGCCGGGCAGGCTGGCCAGGTCGATGACCAGCGCCCCGCGGGGCAGCTTTTCCAGCATTTTGCGGGGCAGCACCGGCGCGGGGATGGTGTTGATGACGGTATCATGCTTTGCCAGCAGCACGGGCAGGCGGTCCAGCGGGGCGGCGCGGTGCCCGGCACACCGGGCGTTGGCCCGCTGCACGGCATTGCGGGCGGCAACGGTGGTATGTCCGCCCAGCAGGTCCAGCCGCCGCGCTACCGCCCGGCCGATGCGTCCGTAGCCGAGAACCAGGAAGTCGCTTTCCCAGATGGTGCGGCGGCGCAATTGCAGCAGCAGGGCAAGGCAGCCCTCTGCGGTGGGCACGGCGTTTAAACATTCCAGCTCGGGCCGCTGGAAGTAGTCCAGCAGCGGCAGACTGGCCTGCCGGGCGGCGGCCTGGATGGGTGAACCGGGGCGTCCGGCCAGCAGCAGGGTGCCGGGGCGCACCCCCTGCAGGGTGCGGGCGACGGCATCGCTGACACGTTCCTGGGACATGGGCAGAAGGACAAAATCGGCCTGGTAGGCGGCCTCCGGCCCGATGATGCGGAACCCCGCGGCCTGCAAAGTCTGCGCCGCCGCCCGCTGGCGGGCATCATGCCCCACCACGCAAAAGGTTTTCATAGGCTGTTCCCCCCTTTGGGTGTGCTTTCGCCATAGTATGCTTGGATTGAGGCGGATGGTGCGGATACAAAAAAGCTCCCTCACAGAGGAGCCTTTTGCGCCGCGTGCAAATAAAAAATCCCGACCCCTCAAAAGGGATCGGGAAAAATCGAATGATTTAATAATACTTCAACCCGTTGCACTGGCCGCGCCAGACGGCGATGGGGTCGATGGGGACGGTGCCGATGCGCATTTCCACAACGGTGGTCTTGCCGCAGGTGGCAAGGGTCTGGCCCTGCTTGACCTGTTGCCCGGCCTTGATGTCAATGTCGCTCAGCCCGTAGAAGATCGTGCGCACGCCCGCGCCGTGGTCGATGACCAACGTGGTTCCGTAGTCGCCGCCCAGGTCCTCGGCCAGGTCGATCTTGCCGCTGGCGGGGGCAATGACCAGCTCACCGCGGGTGGTGGACAAAATTACGTTCGTACTGGTGCGGCCGCCTGCGCCGGTGTTGGTGCTGCGCTCGCTGTAGCGGCGGCCCACATACTCGGTCGCGCCGAAGGTCAGCGTGGTGTTGAGGCGGTTGAGGAACGGCTGCACGAACCCGGCGTCCGCCCAGCTGATGCCGGTGGGCGCTGCGGTGAACAGCTTGCTGACCTTGGTGGGGGCGTCGTCCTGCCCGAGGTAGGGCGTGGCGCGCTGGGACTGCGAGGAGTAATCCTTGTAGCTGAATCCGCCGTCGGTCACTTTCAGGTACAGTGTGGTGGAGTAGCGGCCCACCTGCACGTCGATGGTCTCGGTGCCTAAGGCTGCGTTCCAGGGGATGGGCAGGTAGCACACCCAGCCGTTGGAGGATTGGATAAAGCCCTGATTCTTCAGCGTGGTGGTCAGGGTGGGGGCGTCGTTCTCGTAACTGCCGGTCACACGGATGGCGGCTACGCCGCCCTGCTCGATGGTATTCTCGCTTAAATAAACGGACGGCTCGATGGCAATATCGAAGGTGAACAGCCAGGTCTCGGAGCCGGTGATGTCGGCAGCGCCTGCTGCGCGGGAGCCGGTAACGCTGGCCACCAGCTTGGCGGTGTAGGTGCCGGTCTCGTCAAAGCAATAGCCGCTGAACTCCGACAGCGTACCCTCGAACACGGTCTCCTTGTCGGCGTCGGTCACGGTCAGCTGGGTGGCGTAGTTGGTGGAGCTGATCGTAATATCCGGCGACAGCGTGGAGATGGGATCCTCCAGCACAGCGGGGACGGAACTATAAGTTTCGGCGTAGGTACGCTTGAACCAGTTGCCGATGACCGGCACATGCCACTTGTAGGCCGAAGGCTCCAGCGTCTGCCCGGCGAAGGTCACGCGGATGGAAGGCAGCATATCGGGGGTGGCGCTGCGGTACAGGTAGGCCACGCCGATGCCGGCCACCACCAGCACAAACACCACCACCAGCAGCAGCCACCTGGCCATGCCGGTCACGCCGCTGCGCACAACATCCCCCACGGTGGCGGGGGTGTCATCCTCCGCCGCATCGTCTTCGGACGAGGTGTCGGTATCCTCCCCGGCGGGGATATCCATGTTGGCGGTGATCTGCTCCACCGAGAGCTGCACCGTGCGGGTCATGTCCAGCAGGCGCTTTTCATCGATGGGCGGTAGCTCCACGGTCCCCTCGTCGGCCTCAGCGGCATCCAAGGCAGCGTCTTCGTCAGCGGCGGCCTCCTCCGTGGGGGCCTCTGCGGGGGCGCTGTCCTCAGCAGGCGTTTCCGGCTCTGCTTCGGGTTCGCCTTCTTCTGCGGGGGCTTCCTCGGGTGCTTCCGGCGCTTCGGGGGTGGCGTCTGCCGCTTCTTCAACAGGTTCCGCTTTGCTCTCCCCTGCCGGTTCGGCGGGGGCATCCTCGGCAGCGGCCGCAGCGACGGCTTCTTCCGCCGGCGCGGTCTCCGCAGGGGGCGCGGCTTCGGGCTGCGGAGCTGCCTGGGGGGCAGTATCCGGCGCGGCCTGGGCTGGGATGTTGTCGTTTTTCTTGCTCATCTGTACTCTTCCCAAAATCCTCTTGGTGTTGCCCCATCGTGGAAAAACAGGCGGCAGCCGGGGCCGGGCTGTACCCAATGAAAAATTTATTCAGACTCGCGGTATTGCAGACCACTGCGGCCTGCCATGGCAGGCTCCGGGTCTACCGATTTGCTGCCGATGCGCAACTCAAAGATCAGGTTGTGGTCGGTACCCGCCGTGCCTACGGGGGAGCCGGCTTCGATCGTCTGGCCGCGCTGGGCGGTGACGGTCTTTAACCCGAACAGATAGCTTTTCACGCCGCAGCCGTGGTCGATGACCACCGTGCCGCCGGTCAGGGTCAGGGTATCCGCCAGCACGACGGTGCCGCTCTGGGGTGCGGTGATGGTCTCGTTGTCGGGGGCGGAGTAGGTCAGCCCGGTGGATTGGCCGCTGCGTTGGCCGTCCCGCATCTGGATGTCACCGTAGTGCACGGCAATGGCGCTGCTGCTGGGGGCCACGAACAGCCCGTTCCACAGCTTTTGGCCGGTGCTGTTGGTGTACAGCGGCCAGATGGCGTTGCGGTACTCCTCGGCCCCGCCCACGTCTTCCTCGGCGGGCAGTTCCACCGTCTTGTGCTGGGTGTTGGTCACGGTCAGGGTCAAGTCGCGGGTCAGGCTGCCGCAGGTCAGCTGCAGGGTATGGTCGCCGCCCTCGGCATTATAGGTGATAGGGATATACCCCATGTAGCCGCCGGCGGTGCGGCGGAACCAGACGGTGCCCAGGTCGGTCTCCAGGCTCGGCTCACCATCCAGAATACCGGTGAGATACAGCGCCACCACGCTGCCCTGGGCGGCGCGGTCAATGCTCAGGGTCACGGTGGGGGCCATCGACATGGTGTACCCGGCGCGGTAGGCGTACCAGCCCTGGGCGTCGGCGGGGGGCTCGTTCTCCTGGTGGTAGGCTTTTACAATAATTTGGTAGTCGCCGTTGGCGGCGTAGGTATAGGTGTTGCAGGTGGAGGCATCGCCGGTCCAGGCCGTGCCGTCGGGCGCGGTGATGGTCACTTCGGCGCGGGTGACCCAATCCGGCAGCACCAGCTGGGGCGCGGTATCGGTAAAGGTGCCCAGCTTTTGCACGGTCAGGTTGGTGGGGCTCTGGTAGTGCTTGCTTACTTTGTCGCCCAGCACGGGGATGGTCCAATCCCACCCGTTGGGGGTGAGGGCGGTGTCCCCGAAGGTGACAGCCTCCTGCGGGAGGTCTTTTTCGCCGGTGCGGCTGTAGAGAAACGCGGCGGTGCCGCCTAAGATCAGCGCGACCATGGCAATGACCATAGCAAGCCAGAGCAGCAGTTTGCGCATAGTTTTCTCCTATAGGCAGTAGCGATGGAAAAGCCGGACGCACAAGGCGGCGCCCGGCTGAGAGACTCCGTTTTTACTCGGCGTCAGCGGCGTCAGGGGCGTCGGCTGCGGGCTGGGCAGGGATCTTTTCGTAGACGGTGTCGTCCTGGAAATCGTCATCATCGTCGTAATCGTCACCGTCATCGCTGAACAGCAGGCGCTCGTACTCGTCCAGCTCCTTCTCGCGGTGATAGAGGTAGAGGGCGGCGGCGGTCAGGGCACCGGCAGCAGCAAAGAAAAAGGCCAGCACAGCACCGAACGTGGATTTCTTCATCATGGGGAAAACTCCCTTCCTGACGGTAAGAATACCGTAGATTCGTAATTTTTTCTTGCGAGCGTTCTGCGGGGCAGATACCGCTATGCCCCTATTATACCCGACCCGGGGCCGGAATACAACACAAGAATTGTAAAATTTGAAAGTTCCTTGGTTGTGCCATACATGCTTTAACGATTTAAAGAGATGACTTGACATTCGTGGGAGAATGGGGTTTACTTTACTATAGTAGATTGTTGAAAGCCTCCCTCTGCGAGGGAGGTGGCCCGAAGGGCCGGAGGGAGAGACAATTCCTATATTGCCTGCTAAATCGTAGGCTCTCTCCCCCCACCGCCTATCGGCGGAGCCCCCTCCCAGAGGGGGCCTTTTCAAGCATCCGCTTGGCCCCACGTGTGATATATTATACTTACAAAGGATTGAAAATCTATGCAAAAAGACCTGACCACCGGCAGTGTATTCAAAAATGTGCTTTATTTCTCGCTGCCCTACCTGCTGTCGTATTTTTTGCAAACGCTGTACGGCATGGCAGACTTGTTCATCATTGGCCAGTTTGAGGGCACGGCCAGCATCACGGCGGTGTCCATCGGCAGCCAGATCATGCACATGATCACGGTCATGCTGGTGGGGCTGGCCATGGGTGTTACCGTGGGCATCGGCCGGGCAGTGGGCGCCCACGATGACCGGGGCGCAGACGCGGTCATCGGCAACGCGGTCATGCTGTTTCTGGCGGTGTCGGTGGTGCTGGCAGCGGTGCTTACCGCGCTGGTGCAGCCCATTTTAAGCATCATGTCCACCCCGGCCGAGGCTGTGCCCGGCGCGGCGGCTTACCTGACCATCTGCTTCATCGGCATCCCCTGTATTACGGCGTACAATATTATTGCGTCCATCTTCCGCGGGCTGGGCGATTCCCGCAGCCCGATGTACTTTATCGCGGTGGCCTGCGCGGCCAACATCGGGCTGGACTACCTGTTTATGGGGGCACTGCACATGGGCCCCGCCGGTGCGGCGCTGGGTACTACGCTGGCCCAGGGCATCAGCGTCATCGTTTCGCTGGGGGTCATTCTGCGGCGCAAAAGCGGCATCCGGCTGCACAAAAATGACCTGCGGCCGCAGAAAAATGTCATTGGCCGCATCCTGCGCATCGGCGTGCCGGTGGCCTTGCAGGACGGACTTATCCAAATCTCGTTTTTGCTCATCACGGTCATTGCCAACCGGCGCGGCCTGACGGACGCCGCCGCTGTGGGCATCGTGGAGAAGATCATCAGCTTCATCTTCCTGGTGCCGTCCTCGATGCTGTCCACGGTGTCGGCGCTGGGGGCCCAGAACGTGGGCGCAGGCAAGCACGACCGCGCCGCCAAGACGCTGTACTATGCTATCGGCATTTCGCTGACGTTCGGGGCCATCGTGGGTGTGCTGGTGCAGTTTATCGCCCCCAATGCCGTGGCTCTGTTTACCAGCGACGCGGCTGTGGCTGTGGCGGGCGGCTGGTACCTGCGCGGGTATATCTGGGACTGCTTCTTTGCGGGTATCCACTTCAGCTTCAGCGGGTATTTCTGCGCTTACGGCCGCAGCGAGCTTTCGTTCCTGCATAACATTTTGGCCATCGTGCTGGTGCGTGTGCCGGGGGCGTACTTTATGTCCAAGCTGTTCCCGGATAATCTGCTGCCCATGGGCCTTGCTACGGCCACCGGCTCGCTGCTGTCGGTGCTGATCTGCCTGCTGGCCTACACGCTGCTAAAACGCAAAGGCGCCTTTGGCGGGAAAGCAGCGTAAACTACTATCATCACTATCATTATCATCATTATCATCATTATCATCATTTGCATCATCACCAGCATAGTTTGCTTATTATCCATATTATCCTTACTATCCAAACTATCCTATCCATCCTACCCATCACAACCATCCTATCCCGCATCATATAGAATTATTATATAATATAACATAAGTTGCAATAGGATACTTATGATGCTTAGGATGGATGTGATGGGTAAAGATGGAAAGGATAGTAATGATAGTAATGAAAATGATGAAAATGATGAAAATGATAGTAATGATGGTAATGATAAATAGGATAAATAAGCGAAATAGGATAGTGAATTTATAGTAGGCATATAACTGCAAAAAGCTCCCTCAATACGAGGGAGCCTTTCTGTTTTATTACCGTTTTACATATGCCCCAAACGCGTTGGGCACGGGGTACACCTCGGCCAATTGTTCGGGGGCGGCCCAGACGAAACCGTCGGGCAGTGCGCAGACATCGGCTCGTCCGCGCCAGCCGGAAAGCTGCCACACCCGGTGGGTGAACACATGCTTCGCGGGCGGCAGCGGCTCGGTCAACGTGGCCTGTACGCCCAGCTTCGCCAGCGCGGCGGTCAGCTCGTCCTTGGTCAGCGCCTTTTCCCAGGCGGCGGGCTGCCACAAACCGGCCAGCAGCCCCTTGGCGGGGCGGCGCTGCAAAAGCAGCCCGGCGTCGCTCTCCACCAATGCCACCGTTACAGGCACCGTGGTTTTGGCCTTGGGGGCGGGCTTTACCGGCAACTCCCCTGCCCTGCCGGCGGCGTACCCTAAACAGCGGTCGGCCAGCGGGCAGGCTTCGCAGTGGGGCGTGCCGGGGATGCACACCAGCGCCCCCAGCTCCATCAGCGCTTCGTTGTAAGGGCCGGGCGTGGCCTTGGGCATCTGGTCCAGCACACGTTGGGTAAACAGCCGCTTGGTGGCGGGGGTCATCACGTCGGCGTCATCGTTGTACAGCCGGGCAAACACCCGCAGCACGTTGCCGTCCACAGCGGGCGCCGGGATGCCAAAGGCAATGCTGGCAATGGCCCCGGCGGTGTAATCCCCGATGCCGGGCAGGCTGCGCAGGGCGTCGTAATCGGCGGGCAGGTCGCCGCCGTACTGCTCGCAGACGATGCGGGCGGCCTTTTGCATGTTGTTGACGCGGTTGTAGTACCCAAGCCCCTGCCACAGCTTGCGCAGGGCGTCCGGCTCACAGACGGCCAGGTCGGCGGGGGTGGGAAGTGCCGCGATAAAGCGGTTGTAATACGGGATGGCCGCGGCTACGCGGGTCTGTTGGAGCATGATCTCGCTGACCCAGATATGGTAGGCAGAAGGCTCCTGCCGAAACGGCAGGAGCCTTTTATTAGCCTGAAACCATTGCAGCAGCGGTGCAGCAATGGGCTGCATTAAAAACCACCGCAGGTACGGGGGAACGGGATGACATCGCGGATGTTGGGGATGCCGGTGACATACATCAGCAGACGCTCAAAGCCCAGGCCGTAGCCGGCATGCTTCACACTGCCGAAGCGGCGCAGGTCGAGGTACCAATCGTAGTCAGCGGGGTCCATGCCCAGCTCTTTGATGCGGGCGGTCAGCACGTCGAGGCGCTCCTCACGCTGGGAGCCGCCGATCAGCTCGCCGATGCCGGGCACCAGCATATCAGCGGCGGCCACGGTCTTGCCGTCCTCGTTCTGGCGCATGTAGAAGGCCTTGATCTCCTTCGGGTAGTCGGTGACAAAGACCGGCTTCTTGAAGATCTGCTCGGTCAGATAGCGCTCGTGCTCGGTCTGCAGGTCGGTGCCCCACTCGACTTTATACTGGAAGTTGTCGTTGTTCTTCTTCAGCAGCTCGATGGCGTCGGTGTAGGTCACGCGGGCAAAGTCGCTGGATGCGACCAGCTCGAGGCGCTCGATCAGGCCCTTGTCAAAGAACTGGTTGAAGAAGGCCAGCTCGTCGGGGCAGTTGTCCAGCAGGTAGCGGATGACGTAGCGGGTCATGGCCTCGGCGGTCTCCAGGTAGGTGTTCAGGTCGGCAAAAGCCATCTCCGGCTCGATCATCCAGAACTCGGCCGCATGGCGGGTGTCGTAGCTCTTCTCGGCGCGGAAGGTGGGGCCGAAGGTGTAGACGTTGCCCAGGGCCATGGCCATGGCCTCGGCCTCCAGCTGGCCGGAAACGGTCAGGTTGACGGGACGCTTGAAGAAGTCCTTGGTGTAGTCCACGCCGCCTTCTTCGTTGCGGGGGATGTCGTTGAGGTCGAGGGTGGTCACCTGGAACATCTCGCCGGCACCTTCGCAGTCAGAGCCGGTGAAGATAGGGGTGTGTACGTAGGTGAAGCCGTGCTCATGGAAGAACTGGTGCAGGGCAAAAGCAGCCTGGCCGCGCACACGGAACGCCGCGTTGAAGGTGTTGGTGCGGGGGCGCAGATGGGTCATGGTGCGCAGGTAGTCCATGCTCATCTTCTTTTTCTGCAGTGGGTACTCGGGGCCGCAGGGACCCAGCACGGTGATGGTGTCGGCGTTGATCTCAAGGGGCTGCTTGGCGTTGGGGGTCAGCACCAGGGTGCCGGTGACCTCAAAGCTGGTGTACAGGCCGCACTTGGCGATCTCGGCATAGTTGGCCAGTTTGTCAGCCTGGAAAACAATCTGGACGGATTTTGTCTTTCCCGTTCTTCCCGGATTTTTTCAGGTGCCACTTGCAATAGTGAAATGAGAGTGGCTTCGGTTAGCTGAGCAGGGGCTGTCCGATTGTATTTTTCCAGCCATTCGCCTAATTGCCGGGTGGCTTTTTCCAGGCGCTTTTGATATTGGTCACAGGTGGTACGGAGTTGGGTGATTTTTCCTTTTAGTTGTTCCGATTGGCCTGAAAGCTGTTCTTTCTGCCGGATGGCTGTTTCCAGTTCCTGAGTCGCCCTTTCTGTTAACTCTTGCCAATAACGTTCGGTTTCATCGACCGTTTGACCTTGCAGAAGCCGGGCCCGTTTCCGGATGAAAGACAAAGTCTCTTCAGAGCGTTTTTTCAAAGCCTCTGCGGCTTCTGTTTCGCTTTGGCGGAAGGATTCCAGGTTTTTCTGATTCTCCTCGTATTCAGCTACCGATTGAAGCAATAGTTTTTCATTTTCTGCCGATTGCAGCGTTTTAGTTTGCCATTTTTGAGCAGCTGTGGTCAGTTCCTGTTTGAGATCCGGGTAGTTATCTTCCCAGCGTTGTCGCCAGGTAGGTGCATGCATAAAAGGAGCGACCTTTTCCAGTGAAATATTTTGCTGGACTTTCAGGCCTTCAATGATCTCTTGCAATTTAGATAGTTCAGTGGCTTGACCGACTACCTTTTCCTGGGTCTGCTGAAATGTTTTTTGCAGGGCATTGTTTTGGTTTTGTATTTTATCCAGTTCTTTTTGGAGCGTTTCTAACTGATGTTGCCGTTGCTCCCATTCGTTTTCTTTCAGACGAATACTTTCCAATTCTTTTTGGCTGATATTCAGCTGTTCTCTTAGGTTTATCCGATTTTGTCCGTTAGAAACAGACCTATCCGAATTAAGCTCCTTGATTTGCTGGCAAATCTCTTCGCATTCTTCTTGCGATTCATATTTTTCATTTTGTAATACGGGTAATACTTCTCCGAGGTACCGGTGTTCGGCTTCAAGACGCGCATTTTCGGTTTTTAACCGATTATATGCTGCTTCATGCTGTCTGACTTCTTTTTCGAGTGTTTCGAGCAAGCCGTCGGCCAGGGGATGATGTGCCGCATAAGGGTGGGATTGGCTGCCACATACCGGGCAAGGGGTATTTTCTTCCAGTTGGGCCCGGAGTCGAACGACATTTTCTGAAACCGATAGTCGGGCTTGTTCCAAAGTGTGGCGTATGGTCGTGTATTTTATTTCTGCAATTTCGATTTCTTTTTTGTATTCGGTCAGGCGAACTTTGAGTGCTTGTAAATTTTGTTGTTGTTGTTGCAGTTTATCTTGCCTTTTTCTCAGTTCTTGCCGGGTCTTATCTAGTTTTTCCGTCAAGGTAATTTCCTGAAGCAATCTTTCGCGTTGTAGGCGGAGTTGTTCTTTACGATTGCGAAGTTCGCTTATGGGAAACCGGTTGACCGATATTTGTTGTTGCTGGCGCAACTGCAGGAGGTCATTGTGACGTTGTATGGATGTTTCGATCTCACGGCGTTGAAGTTCCAGCTGTTGCCGGCTTACTGTTAGTTGTTGTAGAGTAGAGGTATATAAAGATTGATTTTCTATAACCTGCAACCTTTGGGTATAAGCTGTATCCAGAAAACTTTCGATCAGCTTTATGTTCAGGCACATTTGTTCATGTTGCCTGTTTTTCCTGAACCATTCTTTTAATTTATCGTCTAATTCTCTCTGTTGCAGAATACGGGAGTATCTGCTATCCTGAATTTTTTGATGCACTTTGATTTTATCTTGCAGGTCGGTTAAAGTTTTCCGGCTCTCTTGTTCTACCTGCCGGGCATTGACAATTCCGATATCTAAACGACGGGCTTCTAAAAGTTCCGGTTTAAGCTTATTGTACTGGGTTGTATATTGGTTTACCAATGATTTTTGCCGTTCCACCGATTGAAGGGTTTGCGTGGCTTTTTCGTTCAGATCGGAGAGCGCCTGTTCTGTTTGTCGTAATAATTCAGTTTGGCTTACTAAATGAGTGGTACATTCATTTTTTTCAATCCAAAAAAGACGGCTGCTTTCGATGCTTTCCATCTGCTGTAACCAGACTGACTGGGCTTGTGCTTCGGCTTGTACTTTTTGGGCATCCGAAAGGGTGGCCTGGGCTTCCGATTTAGATTGATTGATTTGTTCTAATTGCTCTATCCAACGTATTTTACGTTGGATTTCTTCATTTTTTTGTTGAAGAGCCTTTTCGTGTTTCAGGAGTTTGGCCGATTGTTGCTGTAATGTCTCGATTTCTTCCTGGGTAAGCAGGCGAATATTCCCCATACGGGCGGAGAGTTCTTTCCATTCATTGCGGATAGCTGTCGTTTTGGAATAGACCGTATTCGAGATAACAGAATAGATTTCAGTAC
>OGXI01002448.1_pt1 | contig 13981 bp, 13 predicted proteins | sample 1576221 | NCBI WGS metagenome assembly OGXI01 (sample SAMEA3541523, study PRJEB24748) | human gut metagenome | biome: human gut; feature: human-associated habitat; material: faeces | place: China | collected 2012
TTAAAAAAAGCAATCAACATTCTGGGAAAATGACGGAAGCCATTTATCTCGAAGTTGCTGAGAAGGCAGAAGCAGCCCGTAAGGCTAAACGCCGTGTTTCTGTCTCCGGAATGTTGAAAATACTTGGCGTTTCCCGTGCTGGTTATAATGCATGGCTGAAACATGTTCCTTCTAATGCTGAAAAGCGTCGTGAAGCAGTAAAAGCCAAAATCAAGGATATTTACGATGAATCTAAACAGAATTATGGAGCTCCTAAAATTACTCAAGTATTACGTAAAGCAGGAGAAATCATTTCCGAGCGTACCGTGGGGCAATATATGAAACAAATGGGCATCAAGGCTCAATGGATAAAACCATGGACAATTACCACAAAAGATTCTGACTTCAGTAACGAACTTCAAAATATCCTAGATGAACAGTTTAATCCAGAACGACCAAATACTGTTTGGTGTTCTGATATCACCTATATCTGGACGATAGATGGCTTCGTCTATCTAACCAGTATCATGGATTTATATTCCAGGAAAATCATTGCCTGGACGCTATCTAATACACTGGAAGTGTCCTGCGTGATTGAAACAATAAATAAAGCTAAGGCAAGACGAAAAATCGAAGAACCATTGATTCTACACTCGGATCGCGGGAGCCAGTATGTATCTAATGAATACAAACGTGTTACTGCAAATATGCAGTGTAGCTACTCTAAAAAAGCTTACCCATGGGATAATGCTTGTATTGAATCATTTCATTCACTGATTAAACGTGAATGGTTAAATCGCTTCAAAATCCGCGATTATGGGCATGCATATCGATTGGTATTCGAGTATCTGGAGGCATTCTACAACACAAAACGGATTCATAGTCACTGCGACTATATGTCACCAAATGATTATGAAGAACTGTATCGTAGAGTGCAACAACACGAATTGCTGATGGCAGGTTAAAATGGGGAAAACCTCATTTTAACTTGTACTAAATCTTGACATAGGACCAACCTTCCTTCCAGATGTTTGGTAGTAAGAAAACTTTCCGCATCTTCAAGTGTAAGATCAGAAACATTTTTTCCAATCCAACGAAGGAAGTAACTGACATCAGAGCAATACAGTTGAATAGTTCTTTCACGCAGGTTACGTTTTTCCGCTTCATTGCGGATGGATTCAAAAATATCTTTATACATAATAAAACCTCCAGAATAAGTAGTGTTAATAATTACATCTACCTATTCGGAGGTGCATTAGCGTCATAATTCCGATTGCGGAAGAGACTGGAAAATGTTATTCTTATCATAGGCAGTGGAGCTTTCTTAGTTCAGTTGTTTCGTGTGGTAACTTAACAATAACGGATTATGAAAAGTAATTCCTCTGCTTTTTAATAAAAATAAAACTGCGCTACAGCCTTGGCAGGCCATCGCGCAGCGATTTTGTTCAATCGGTATTTGAGGAGGGCTATGATGGAATGATTTACTGTGCAATTATTCTTTCAATTTTATTCCTGCTTAGTGGGATTATGAGTAGTTCAGTGTTATTGATTATTGCATCAGTATTATTTGCACCAAGTCATATTGTAACTTCATATAGAAATGCAAAATGAGATTTGCAACTTGGTATTTGTAAGTTAAAAATAGATGAAAATGTTTTATTGTGCAAAGGAGTGTGTAATATGAGCGAAAATTTTAATAGTCATATTGCCTGTGAAGGTACGGATAATGATATTAATTGGGTTTGCAAAGTCTGTAAAGATTTGCCGAATTATGCGGGAATGTACTTGTATCAACGAGAAAGAGAAAAAAATCAGTTGAAAAACGTAAAGGATCGATGTGCTGATTTAATACTGATGAAATATTATTATGCCTTGCTGCACCTGTTGGACAAGATACATGAGCTTCATGAATGTCCTAATCCGGAAAATGATGTACCAAAATACGCAGACCGGAAATGCTCAACACCAGAATGTTTTGTTTATTATCGATATATATATAATACTTATGCGAGCATTTTGATGACAGAAAAGGGACTTAATCAGATTAATCTAAGATGTGATATTTGTTCTGTTTTACCTTATACTATTTTTAGTGACTTAGAAATGATTGCTAAAAATATGCATAGTGATGATATGGAGAAAACACAAAAATTAGAGATAGAAGCAGTAATCGCAGATTATTATTTAGAAGCGGTTGGTTTTTGTGAACAGTGGGATGAGTGTCCGAGCGGAGTGGACTGGTTGGAATTGATAAAAAGTGTTCAGTTGTTAAGGAAATATCTGGAAAAAAAAGATCGTAAGGAACTTCAAATTAGTCTGAACGAATGGAACAGAGTACGGTCTATCGACAACATTCTGAACACTGAAATAAAAACAACTTGTAGAGACTTTCAGACGAAGAACATTCCGTTATGTGTATTGGAAAAGAAAACGCTTGTGTATATGGATTTTGGCGTTTATCAACTATATGAGAGTAATGAAGTTTTCCACACACAACTGTATAATTATGCCGAAATGGATGAAATTCAATTTGTGTATAGTCCTACTCATATGGAGGAAGTATGTAGGATGGACAATTCTATATTTGAGGGCAAACGGCGAGATAATATTTCAAAAATTTGTAGCAACTGCGAAGTCCTTCCGGTTCGGGACGGATGTCTCAAAATTCTCACAGAACCTGTAGAAGTGTGCTTTGACCGTGCGAAAAAACTTCAGGTTTTGAATCAGTATGCTGAAGAGTCAGAATGCGCTACATTTGAGACTCTAGAGGAAAAAACGTGTGGATTACTCAGATGGGACGAAAAAGAGGTGGAAACACACAGAAAGGAAATTTCTTTGTTAACATCTACACAGTTATTTGATCCGAAGAATGAGATGATTGATAACGAAAGCATTAATAGGGTATTTTACGAGATTTGTGGTTCTCGTTTTCCAGTTGAGGACTTTAAGGATTATTGTAAAAAGGAAAGAATCTTTTCCGAGATTAGAGAAGCGGTTCGGCTTCTTTTTATACTAATGAATGCATTAGGCTATCACAGAAATAAAATTGAGAAGCGCACAAAGTTTACATATAAAGCTTTTTATCCTACTTATGATCGTGAGTTTTACAGAACCATTAGAAGTGGTTTTTATGATGTTGATCATATCTGTTATGCGTCAAAATGTAACTATTTTGTTACCTGTGATTATGCATTGTCATCGCAGGCGATGGAAATTTATCGTTATCTTGGATGCAAAACCAATGTCATCTATTGTGAAAAGAAAGCACCTGATCCTTCCTTACCTTTGGCAGTGTTATGTAAGAAAACAGCTACTCCATAAAACTTTTGTGATACTATATCGGTTCGTTCATTGTAATCATATGTGGAAAGTATTGCTTTCTTACTTCAAAAAATTCGTTCTAAGAGAGAAATAAATTCCAGTTGTAAAAACGAATGCAATTCATATTTAATAGATTATAAGGAATTCCGTATGGAAAAACATGCTAAGAAGAACATTATTTGATGAGAAAAGGTGAGGTATATGGAGAGACAGCAAGAGTATGAATTAAGAAAGAAAATTGCAGATGCTATACAAAATGATGTCGACAGAGTATTTTCTGAAAAATTACAGTTATTTAATCATGATTTCTATTATGAGATTCTTTTTTTCACTTATCGTGTTAGAAATGAACTATAAAATGAAATCTGAAGAATCTTTAGCTGCGGGATTGGGTGATTCTAATGAATATCTCATTTTAGTAAATCCTCTTCGAGAAGCTATATATTGGTACATACATAGGGTGCTCATATCCGATAGGAAGATTTTGTTTTCAAAGAAAAGATATGTTCCTAGTTTAGGTGAAGAATATTCATTTGTTGAGTATGTATTACAATTGCACGACGAATTTAAGCGGGGAGAGCAAATAAGAGAAATACGTGATTGCGCTTCAAAGGTAATGATAAAACCTGAAGATGATAATACATATGGTTTCTATTTTCCTGTTATTTCAGAAAAATATCATAAAGAATTATTATATTATTATGGTTTAGATGATACTTTGAATTTTGAGGTAGAAAAAGAAATATTTGTTGAATGTGAGAAATACTTGCATGATAAAATCAATGTGAAAGAGTTAATAAAACATCCTCAGAAGATTTATAATTTTTATAATATACTAAATAGAATGGCAAATGTTATTGATACTAAATATTTCGAGTTGTGTAAGAAACGTGTAATGTCAGACTTAAATAAGATATCGTCGTCTTCACTTAGAAGCTTAGATGATAATACGAATAAAGTGATTATTGGGAGCAAAGATGAGTTGGCCACATTTTTGGCATTGCTTTATTATCTGAGTAGGCTTTGTATGCAGAAGTATATGTTGGCTTCGTCGACTATGGTGGGTGAATTGGAATATGTATGTCAGTATGATCTCGTCAAAATATTAGCATTAGGGAGGCAAATAGGAATCTCGAGAGATTCTGTAATGAGTTATATAGATTATTTTTCGATGGATGTTAACGTGACAAGTGGAAATTTTACTGAATTTCCCCTGTTAAAATTTAAGAATAAAATTATCTGGATACCAAGCTCCATAGTATTGAATGATTTTCAATTCTCGATAGTAAATGGACATTACTACAAAGGAATACGTTTCGAGAATAAGGATGAGACGGTTTCTCAGTCAATAATTGATTATATTGTTAATCATGTGAATAAATATTCGAATATTCTTTATAATACAAATTATGTTTATTCAGTACCTAATGAGACATTTAAGGGAAAGCCCCTTAATAGTGATATTGATGTTGCAATATATGATAAAATAGGCAAAAAGTTGCTAATTATTGAATGTAAATGGAAGGAAAATGTATATCAAAACCGTGAGAATTATATAAGAATTGAAGATGCCTTAAAAAAAATATATGATAATCAATTGGAAAAACATCAAACCTATCTTGAAAGAGATATTAATAGACTAAATGAGCTATTTGATAATCAGATTGACTTTACAAGGGAAGGAGACGTTGATACCTTATATCTTTTTGTTGATAAAAGGATACAGTATCATGATAATGGAACAAATCGGCATGCCATTCCAATTTTTATGCTTGCTTATTTATTTGAAAATAATTCATCTAAGAGGCAATTAATATTAAGTGATGTGTTCTCGGAAATACGGGAAATGAAAAGTAGGGTGAGATATGAAAGAATTAAACTAAAAGAACCAGTACATCTTGGGGAAATAACAGTTATATAAAGTTGATGAACCATGTATATAAGTTATTTTGATTCGGTAGATTTCAGCTTGCAGTAATAATGTAATCATAGTAAACATACTAGTTCAATTCTTGGGGGATGCTTCATACTGGTCCATGGTACTGAATTAGTAATATATAGTAACACTTAATCAAAGAAGAAAACGCTGACAAGGAGGTAACATGGGAGAGATTGTTGGACTATGTATTGGAAGTTATGAATTTTTATCACGCAAAAATACTTTTGGTGATTTATTATCAATTTTTAGTCAAGATGATTTGACGATAGAAGAAGTATTTGACAAAGAACTAGATGAAAGTATTACTAGACGATATTTTACTACGACTGTTAATAATGCAAAAATGTGTTTAGATGTAATGGGACATACAACTCTAAAGGCAAAAAGTTTATTTGAATACCATAAGAAGAATTATTTAGACTACTTAGAAGATGATTTTGATGATGAAGTCGATAGTGACAATATTGAAAGAGAGTATACCTTTGAAAATTGGGCCCGAGCAGTAAAAAAGTATTCTTCAATATTAGCGTCCGATATTTATGAGAATGGTGATTATATATCATTAGAGAAATGCAGGGGAGAGAACAATTCTCTGTGCGAGAAAATAGTATTAGACTCATTACCACATTGTAAGGATGATACATATTTTGGCATTGATTTCTATTATTTAGATGAAGAAATAGGATCACCGTGGGATGTATTTCGTATTATTTTAGAAGCATTTAAATCGGAAGACATAATTACTCTTGATTATACAAATTTATTTGAGGGTGGATGGTGTGATGAGGTTCCAGAGGAAAAAGAGTATTTAGTATCTAAGACAGTTATACTTACAGAAGGCAGTACAGATGCAAGAGTTATATCTGAAGCAATGAAATTGTTGTATCCTCACATGGTAAAGTTTTATTCTTTTATTGATTTTTCAACTTATGTTGTGCAGGGAAGTACAAATTACTTAACGCATTATTTAAAAGCATTTATTGCTGCTGGAATCAGGAATAGAATTATTGCATTATATGATAATGATTCAGCTGGTTTAAGTGAAATAAAAGTTTTAAAAAATATTCCAATTCCATCAAATGTAAGAATTATGCACTTGCCAGATTTAGAAATGTGTCTCCATTATCCAACTATTGGACCGGGAGGAAGTTCAATAGACAATATTAATGGTCGTGCTTGCTCAATAGAAATGTTTCTTGGTAAGGATATTCTGAAAAAAAGTGGAGAATACGAGCCTGTTCGTTGGAAATCCTATATTGATAAAGTAGATGCATATCAAGGTGAAATAGTTTCTAAATCAGAAGTGTTGAAACAGTTTAAATTGAAGGTTAAAAGAAGTCAGGATCAACTTGTTTTAGATGAATGGGAAGAGTGCGATTTGCTACTTAGGGAAATTTTTGCTGCTTTTGAAAAGTAGTATTATAGTAGAAATGAAGTGATAGACTATTGTTTGTCAGTTTGAAATAAAATAATAAAAATAAAACAGTGTCAGGGCAGTTATAAGTCGAGAGATTTATAGCTGCCCTTTTTTTATTGCTTTTGGACACGATGTCCAGAAGCGGAAAGGAGAATTATGAGGTATTTATTACATCGGCTGTATGTTCCACCTTAGCGGAGCATACGCACATGGAAATGCAGATCGGAGGTACTTATGTAAGAGGAAGTAACGCAGAAAACAATCGCTCTTGTAATTAAGACCGCTAAATTGGATGCCAACGTCTTGAAGGCTGCAATGCGGATGTATCTGAACCACCGCAGGCAGAAAGCACAGAAAACGCATGGTAAAACTTCTGTGAAAAAGCTGGTTGGCGAAGGCGTGGGAGTTTCGTCTATCGAAGTGACGGACGGCAATATCAAATCCTTTGAGCGGGTAGCTCGTAAATATAATGTTGATTTTGCCGTCAAGAAAGACAAGACAACGGACCCGCCGAAATATGTGGTATTTTTCAAGGGCAGGGATGCCGATGCAGTAGCACAGGCATTCAAGGAATTTGTTTATGGTAATGAGAAACGAAAGGGCAGGACTTCCGTAAGGGAGAAACTGAAACGCTTTAGGGATGCAGTATCACAGAATAAGAACAGAGAACGGAGCCGGGAAAAGAATAAGGACAGGGGGCAGAGCCTTTGAGTAACATCATTGAAGGCATAACCAAAGACCTGACGGAAATCCCGAAAAATCTGAAAGCAAAAGCAGGAGGTATGGATACCAAGAAGCTAGTGCTTTTGAATCTGCCCTATATCTTTGCTGGGTATTTCTGTGACAAGGTTGCATGGTTGTGGAGAGTATCGGAGGGGACAAATGCTTCCGATAAGATGATGGCAGTCATGAACCGCCTTGATAAGCTGTTTGCCAATCCCTTGCCCAGCTTCCACCCAAGGGATTTACTGATTGGTGTGGCAGGCGGCATAGCACTCCGACTTGTGGTGTATTACAAAGCCAAGAATGTCAAGAAGTTCCGACAGGGTGTAGAATACGGTTCCGCAAGGTGGAGTGCATAATTTTAAGTGTAAATGACACATACATGGACGCACAGGAGGTTATGCACATGACTGATTATAGCAAAATTACAGCCCTTTACTCCCGCCTTTCCGTGGGCGACGAGGACAGGGACGGCGGCGAGAGCAACAGCATACAGAACCAAAAAATATTTTTGGAGAACTATGCCAGAGGGCAGCACCTGACCAATATCCGGCACTACATCGACGATGACGAAAGCGGCAGGTTTTTTGACCGTTCCGCCTACTCCCGCATGATGGACGATGTGGAAAACGGGAAAATCGGTGTCTGCATTATGAAAGACCTTACCCGCTGGGGGCGTGACTATCTCCAAGTCGGCAACGCGATGGAGATATTCAGACGGAACAATGTGCGCTTTATCGCGGTCAACAACGGCATTGACAGCGAGAAGCCCGATACATTGGAGTTTGCGCCCTTTATCAATATCATGTCGGAGTGGTATGCAAAGGACATCAGCAAGAAAGTGAAAACGGGCATTAAGACAAAAGGCATGAGCGGAAAGCCGATCGTCACCGAAGCCCCTTACGGCTATGTCAAAGACCCGGACAACAAGGATTTTTGGATAATCGACGAGGAAGCCGCCGAGGTTGTCCGTTTGATTTTCCGTCTGTTTATCGGCGGGAAGAACCGCAATCAAATCGCCGTGCATCTGAAAAACGAGCAAATCCCTACCCCCACTTTCTATATGAAAGACCGAGGGCGGGGAACCTGTAAAAATAAGACGCTGGGCGAGGATAACCGCTGCAAGTGGAACAAAGCCACCTTGACCAATATCCTCACACGGCAGGAGTATTGCGGCGATGTAGTCAACTTCAAGACTACAAAGCATTTCCGGGATAAACATAACCACTATGTAGACCGGAGCCAGTGGCACATCACAGAAAATGTGCATGAGCCGATTATCAGCCGCAGCGATTTTGAAACCGTACAGCGGATTTTGGAAAACGCGCCCGTCAGACGCCCCAACGGGGACGGGGAAATCCACCCTCTGTCCGGCTTGCTTTTCTGTAAGGACTGCGGCGCAAAAATGCACATTCGTATAGATTACCGGAACGGCGGCAAGCGGCACGTTGCTTTTTGCAGCGAGTACCACAAGGGAAAATCCAGAAATCCGAAATGCAATTCCCCGCACATCATGGACGCGGACTTGCTCATGCAGACCATCGCGGAAGTGCTGAAGAAAATCGAGGACTATTCTATCAGCAACCGGGCGGAGTTTGAAGCCTAAGCATGCCCGCCGCAGAACGATTGCGGCGATTTCCGACGCGCTGCCGGATATGGACGGAGATATGCGTCCGCTGGCGGAGCAGACGATCCATAAACTGCACAACATGACCGACGCAGCATTTGAGGAAGCGCAATTCACAATGACGCTTTCCGACACAGAGTAAAAGACGACGCGGGGCGCGGCAGCCGATGATGGCTGCTGCGCCCCGCGTTTTTTGTTTTAGGTATTGTCACCATTTGTTTTTATGGCTTCGCTGATAATCTCAGCAATACGAGTGTCTTTTTCAATAAGACAATTTTGAGCATAAATGAAATTATCCAATTCTTTTAGTATGTCGTGATATTCGTATTCTACCTCATCACTTATACCATCCGCTGCTCCACCGTCTTCATCGAAATTCAAATAGCCAACAGTCAGTTTTATATATCCGCTGGTCGTATTTTCATCCCCGTTAGAAAAACAAATGTCAATAACTTCTTCGCTGCCCTCGTCAGGGCTTATCTGATTATCTCCTATGGACAACGATGCTTCGCTTCCGTCCACACCTCTAATTGTAATCGTTTCCCCGAAAGCAATTACATCCGGCAGTGTGTCTATATCCGCGATCTCAGACGCCCGTTCATATTGGGCATTTGCCCATGCTTGAATTTCTTCAACCTCGGAATCTGTGATATTTTCTACATTGGCAATGCGCGGTATATCTGATACTTCCAGCAATCTTTCATATATCAGTTTGATGGTTTCTTTGGGATTGGCAGCATTGAGTTCGGCCAACAAGTCATCAAAACTAATACAGCAGTCATCATACTTTCGGTATAAGCCATTTATTTTCTCAAACCTTTCGATTATATCTGCGTAAAAATGTGAATCAGGCAAATTATCCTCTAAGTATGATTCATAGCTTCCGAGCGCCTGGAATCCAAGTGCTTCTCTGTCCATATCCCGAATTTTTTCTTCATCATCTTCGCCGGGGTGTTCTTCAACTTCATACCTGTTGCTTCTTGAATCACCACCCAAAGCAACTATAAACGGAAACACTTTGAATGTCTTTGCTTCTCGGTCAATCTCAATTCTGCACCCAAACCGTGCTTTATGTTCCTCGCGCATTTGTATCGTATCAACAAATACATATTCTTTTTCTTCCGGATCCCAAGGGGCATTGGCATAATCCTCATAATAGCAATCAGCGGAAATATCTGCTTTACATGAGAGCGTGACGATGGATTTATTTTCGGAAATTTCATCTACGGAATGGACAGAAAATGTCACATCTGAAATGCTATGCAGATAAACTTCACTGTAATCGTACCCGGATTCTATCCCGTCTTTGTCGTATGAAAGACCATGCACATCTATATTTTCGTTGCCTTTGATATACTCTTTCACAGCAGCGCTTATGCGTAATTGTAGGTCCTTGATAACGGCCATTGTTTCATCATACGCTGCATCTTCTTTACTTATTGCATTATATAGCTTGCCTAAGGAACTGAAGAAAAGATGATTTTCACTTTCTCCGCAAGCCCTTATAAAACCTTTATCGTTACTGATAATTACAACTTCTTCTGTCTCGCCAAATCGTTTTCTGATCTGTTGAGCAATAAATGCATCTGGAAACTCACTTTTTTTCTTTTCGCTGTTTTCAAATGGTGGCTTAGTTTCAAAATAATCACCGAGTACCAAACCTACATCTATTAAATCTGCGCCAAGAATTTCGGTATTGATCGTTCGGAGAAAATCATCAAACATTTCCTCACCTTTTGATATGAGTTCACCTTTGTTTGTTACGATTCTCAATATCTCGCCCAGTCCAATAGTGCTTATGAGATGTTCAGTAGATTCCTCCAAAGCGGCAGCTCTTGCCTTTCGCATAATCCCACATATTTTCTTGATCTGATCTGCAATATGTCTTTTTGATTCCCGTACAACAATATCACTTAGAACAACCTTGATTTTCCCGTTTTTAACATAGTTTTCGAGCGTTTTGAGGGGACTGGCATCACACAGGTCGAATTTTGCTGCGTCAAATATGTTTGTATCAATCGTTACTGCCAAAGGATATTTGAACATATACAATCATTCCTTTCAATCTCATTTGTCACGCTTTCCAACTCGTTTTTCATAACTGGCAGGAAATCATACGCCCTTTGTGTTTCCCACGCTGTAAAGCCGCTCTCAGCAAGGCATATTGGCACTTTAAGCCGTGACCTTGTACTTGCTTTTAGTTATCCCGTGCGCGTAGGTGCAGCGCACCGACCACGAGGAATACCAGAGCGAAAATCACCCAGCCCCAAATGGGATCATGCTCTGAAATGAAGTAGGCCAGCAGCCCAAATACCGCTGCATAGATCAGCGTAAGCAGCCCGCCGACGAGCCAGAAACCGATGCTGGTATTTTGCAGCCACAACAGTAGCAGGAATGTTGCAACGCCGATCACAAGGCACAGCGCTGGATGAATTGCGGTGAACTGATTGCAGCACACTCCGGCGGCAATGCCGAGAGCGATGCTGTCAAAGAGAATGATATGCCCGAAGAATAGTCCAATCACCGAGCAGACAAGCCCGATAAAAAGCCCAATCGCCATAATCGCGCCCTGCGCTGCCAGCCAACCCATAAAGAAGCCCCCCTTTCGTTTACACCATGATTGCGTCCATAATTGTCTGAATGGTATTACAGGTATCATCAAAGGAAATATCCTTTGCGTACTCATACTCGCGGCTGTATTTCTCCCATAGCTTGCGAAGCGTATCGCTTTCGCGAATCTCTTTCATAATCTCCGGGTAGTCTGTCAGGATCATGCCGCTGCCGCGTTTCTGCGTCGTCCGTTCCAGCGCTCTGCGCAGCGTCGCTCTGTCACACTCCGCGCCGCGCAGCGCGTACAGGATATGTACGTCGTAATAATCTCTCGGACGGGTATTCGCAATGTTGCGGGACAGCACAGTTTCCAGTTTTTCCGCCAGCACCGTTTCAAGGTTATAGGCAAGAATACTGATCGTGCGGTCATCGAACAGCAGCGAGAATGTGTATTCCACCTCGCGGGGCGTTATCATGTCGCCCGTGGTGACATCCACCGTCAGCGGTACGCTGATCGGCGGATAGTTCGCTTTCAGCGCGACCCGGATGCCGGGGTAATCGTCGGTTTCCCGAATGTCAGAGATACCGACGACCTCAAACTGCACGTCGTCGGCAATCTGGACAGCGCAAATCTCTGTAAAGATTTTGCGGATTGCTTCATGCGTCAGGGTGAAGCCCTTGATCGTTGTGTCCAGATCCATTGTTGCCCGTGTGTCCAGCCCCACAATGGCGGAAATCAGGAATCCGCCTTTGAGAATGAAATTGTTCTTATAGGGCGAGAGCGAAATCCGTTCCAGCAGCCGTTCGAGCATATAGTTCTGCATGACGAGCTGCGCCGAGATATGCTTCTCTGCCGCTTTGTTTTTGATAAAGGCTTTCAGTTGCATCGGATTTTTAGTCATCATAGCAAAACCTCCATGTATCGCAGCACCTTAGGCTTCACGCGAAGCTGGTCTGCGTACTGCATCAGTTTGTGAATGTTCTTATCCTTGGACGCTGCATAGCGTTTCATAGCTTCTCCGACGATCTGAACATCGCTGCCGCTGCCGCGCAGGATGTCACACAGCGTCCGTTCCAAATCGTAAACACGAATCGGATTGCCGGAGGGGGATTCAATTTCAATTCTGCCGAACTCGTAGTTCTCCGGCACAACGCGCTTGACAATTAAATTTTCCTGCTTTAAGGACAGGGCATTGTAGCCCTTGGGAAAGGTCATCGTATATTTCGCCGGGGTACGGTCTGAATAGCCCAGCAGATACAGCGCGGTATCGTGCGAGTAGATCCCGCGCCCATACTTGCGCTGCAAGAGGTAGAAATCGTCCTCCCATGCGCTGCTCCGTACATACAGGCCGCGCCCGAAGCGGTACATCTCGCCGCTCTTGACAAACTCCTGTAAGACGCTGCGGTGCAGTCCGGCTTCCGTCACCTGCGCTGCGGTGATCGTGCCGTCCTCCGATGCTTCCAGCAGTTCTTCGATTTTCTCCTTGGCGTTCATGCTTCTCACCTCGCTTTGACAATCGCACATTATATTATAGAGAAATAATGTGCGATTGTCAACCGTGGAACGACGAACACACATCAAATTGTTTGAAAATAATGTGCGAATGTCAGAGAAGCCTTCCGTTTTATTTCGGCTACCGTCAGAAATTTCCTTTTGAAGTTCAGAAAGAAACTTACTCAGAACACGAGGCAAAAGAAAAAGCCTCGCAGAATTATCAGAAATTCCACAGAAATTTATCAGAAAAAGGACTTCAAATATCGGAGAATCATGTTACAATAGAACTTAACGATACGTCATGTATCACAAAAGGGACACTTCGCGTGATAGAACGGGCCGTAGAAGCACAGCCCTGCGAAATGCAGAAGATGTCGGATGGAAAGGAAACAATGGTAGATGAACAGCAATAACAACATGATAGAACTGCAGATGGAACTGCCCATCGAACATGAAAAGAAAGTATTCGGCCAGTTTGATGAACACATCAAAATCCTGGAGAGATCCCTGGCGGTTACGCTGATCTCCCGGGACGGCGTTTTAAAAATTGTAGGCCCGGCATCGAATGCAGCGCGCGCAAAGGAATGTCTGACACAGCTTCTGGAGCTCTCACGCCGCGGAAATGATATCACCACACAGAACGTCAATTATGCAATCTCACTTGTTATGGAGGACAGCGGAAGCAGCCTTGCTGAAATCGACAGTGACTGCATCTGCCACACGGTCGCAGGCCGTCCGGTCAAACCGAAAACACTCGGTCAGAAAGCGTACGTGGATGCGATTCGGGAAAAGATGGTCGTCTTCGGCGTCGGCCCTGCCGGAACCGGAAAAACATACCTTGCAATGGCGATGGCGATCACCGCGTTCCGAAACGACCTACGACGATATGAGAGGGGAAAAATGGGGCGCAACAAAGCTGATCAACATGGT
>OGXI01002453.1_pt1 | contig 13951 bp, 11 predicted proteins | sample 1576221 | NCBI WGS metagenome assembly OGXI01 (sample SAMEA3541523, study PRJEB24748) | human gut metagenome | biome: human gut; feature: human-associated habitat; material: faeces | place: China | collected 2012
CAGGTTTTCCGTGGAGCGAATGTCAAGTTAGGAAACTGGCGACAAGTCACTGTACGAATCAAAAACTGATTACTGATTACCATTAGGTATAAGTATGAAACAACGTGTGAGTTTCTCACGACACACACGGGAGAGTGTACAGTCACCGCTTGTCGTACTGAAGTTAAAAGTACGAAAAGGAGGCGACTTTTTTTATGGCAAGTCAAGTAATGAGAATCACATTGAAAGCGTATGATCATCAGTTAGTTGATGCATCTGCTAAAAAAATCATCGAAACTGTTAAGAAAAACGGAGCACAGGTGAGCGGACCGGTACCGCTTCCAACTAAGAAGGAAGTAGTTACAATTCTGAGAGCCGTACACAAATATAAAGACTCTAGAGAGCAGTTCGAGCAGAGAACTCATAAGAGACTCATCGACATTGCTGCACCGGCCCGGTGCAAAGGGAATGAACCGCAGGCCCAGATGGCCGTATTTCGCTTCAAAGGCCGCTGCATGGCGCGCGTCCATGGCCGCGCAGGCGCCGAAGGGCATGTCCTGCAAATGGCGCACCTGGTCCTCGCCGTCCCGCAGCACGCTGTCAAAAAAGCCGGACGCAGCGTTCTGCCCGCAGTACTTTTCCACAAAGGCCGCGTATTCCACATACACATAGTATGCGTCGGAAAAAATAAATTCCAGCGGCAACTCATGGTCCTCGCAGAAATCCACAAGCGCGTACATTTCCTCGGGCGTCATGCGGCTCTGCCACACAGGCCGCCCCGCCGCGTCCGTCACGTCCGCTCCGTTCACCGCCGCGAAATAATCCGGCTTTATCCCGCTGCCCAGCACCCACTGCGCCGTATACCGCGCGCGCCCCGTGGCAATGACGACGGCCACACCGCTTTGCGCCAGCTCCCGCAGCGCCTGCACCGCGGCCTGGCCGGGGCCGGGCGCGCCATAGGGCACCAGCGTGCCGTCAATGTCGAACACAGCCGCTTTGATCTTCATGCAAACCACCCATTCCGCCGCCCGCGGCGGCGCAGATTCCGGCGGAGCTTTCCGCCGCTGCGCCCATCATAACACAAAACGCGCCGCCCGTGCAAACCGCCGGACGGCGCGCTGCTTCTGCTTTTCAGGCGTCATCCCTGCCTCGCGGCGGCGCGTCATTCGTAGCGCAGCGCCTCAATGGGGTCCAGCCGGGCCGCTTTGTTCGCCGGATAATAGCCGAAGAACACGCCGATGGCCATGGAGAACGCCACCGCAATGAAAATAACGCCCGCGCTGGGCGCGGCCGCATAGCCCAGCAGGTTCGCACCCGCGGCGCCCAGGCCCAGGCCCGCCAGAATCCCCAGAACGCCCCCGATGAGGCAGATGATGACGGATTCCACGATGAACTGCACACGGATGCTGCCGTTCGTCGCGCCCAGCGCCTTGCGGGTGCCGATCTCTCGTGTGCGCTCGGTGATGGACACCAGCATGATATTCATTACGCCGATGCCCCCCACCAGCAGGCTGATGCCCGCGATGACCGCGATGGCCAGGCTGATGGTGGAGAGCATCTCCGTCATGCTCTCCATCAGGCTCTCCATGCTGGAAGCCGTGGCCGTATAGGAGGTATTGCGCGTGTAATAGCCGGCGAAGAAATTTTCCGTCTGCGTCAGAAATGCGCTGGTGTCCACGCCTGTGGCCGCCACCACCGTGAAGCTCTGGTAGCCGTCGTCCGCATGGGACATGGCTTTGGCCGTGGAGATGGGCAGGTACATGTCCGTGGTGGGGGTGGCGTCTGTGGATTCCAGCACGAGCCCGTTGCTCTCATACGGGTACACCCCCACGATATAAAATGTGTATACCTTGGTGCCGTAGGTGAGCTGGAACGCCTGGCCGATGGCCTCCTGCCCTGGAAACAGCGTTTCGGCAAACACGTCGCTCACAACGGCCACCGTGCGGGCTTTTTCCTCGTCCTCCTCCGTGAAGAAGCGCCCGCGGGACAGCTCCACGCTGTTGGCGGCGGCATATTCGGTGTTCACGCCCGTGACGTTCACGCCGGCTTCGTCCGCGTTTGTGCTTACCGTATAGCTGCCAAGGCTCTGTGTCAGGCTGACAGCGTAGATGCTGCCGCCGTAAAGCGCGCGGTAATCCGCCAGCATCTCGTCCGTCAGCAGGTCCTCCGCGCCGGGAGTGGTTGGGCGGAACATGCGCGTCTGCGCACCCTCGGTGTAATCGCTGTCGCTTTTTTGCGTCAGGCTGACGGTGATGTTGTTCGCGCCCATGCTCTGCATGCTGGTGGTGATGGAGTTCGTCATGCTGCCCGCCACCGTCATGATGGCGATGACCGAGCCGATGCCGATGATGATGCCCAGCATCGTGAGCAGCGCGCGCATCTTATTGGCCCGCAGGCCGTTGAGGGCAAGCTGGATGTTTTCAAACAGCAGCATCCGCAGCGCCTCCTCCCCTGCGCACGCCCGTGACGCGGCCGTCCTTGATGGTGACGATGCGCTGGCATTCGCCGGCAAGCTCCGGGCTGTGGGTAATGAGCACGATGGTCTTTCCCTGCTCCCGGTGCAGCCGGTGGAACAGATCCATCACCAGGCGCCCTGTGGCGGAATCCAGCGCGCCCGTCGGCTCGTCGGCCAGCAGGATGGCGGGGTCGTTGGCCATGGCGCGCGCAATGGCCACGCGCTGCTTCTGCCCGCCGGAAAGCTGGCTGGGCGCATGGCCCGCGCGGTCGCCCATTTCCACCATATCCAGCAGCGCGCGGGCGCGCTGTGTGCGCGCAGCGCCGCGCACGCCGTTGTACATCATGGGCAGCGCCACGTTCTTCAGCGCGCTGGTGCGGGGCACCAGGTTGAACGTCTGGAATACAAACCCGATCTTCCGGCAGCGGATGCGGGAGAGCTGCTTGTCGCGCAGTGTGCCGACATCCACGCCGTCCAGCACATAGGTGCCCTCAGTGGGGCGGTCCAGCGCGCCGATGATGTTCATCAGCGTGGATTTGCCCGAACCCGACGCGCCCACGATGGCCACAAATTCGCCTTTGCGCACCGTCAGGTCAATGCCGTGCAGCACCTCCAGCTCCTCACCCGTGCCGATGGGGAACCGCTTGACGATGCCGTGCATGTCGATGATGGGAGCATCCATATCACATCCCTCCCGGGCCGCCGCTGGGCATGCCGCCGCCACCGGGCATATCGCCGCCCGGCATGCCGCCGCCCATGTCCATGCTGAACATGGCGTTTTCCCCGCTCTGCTGCGCGTCGTCCGCGCCCGCGGCGGCCGTGGCCGTATCATTGGCGCTCGTCTTTACCTCCATCCCGTCGGAAAGCCCTTCGCCGGAGATCTCAATATAATAATCCGTTTCCATGCCCGTTTCCACAGGGATGGCCGTGAATTCCGTTTCGCCTCCGCTGCGGGCGTAAACCACGCTGCCGCCGTTTTCGTCCGTGCCCACCGCATCGTAAGGAACGGCATAGACGTCCGTCACCTGGGAAAGGATGATCTCCACCTTCGCGGAAAGGCCGATGAGCAGGCCGCTGTCCTTCCCGGTTACGGTCACCTCGGCCCCGAAGCCAGAGCTGCCGGTACCGCCCTGCGTACTGCCTGTGGAGCCGGAGGTGAGCGAAAGCTGGGACACCGTGCCCGCGATCTCCGTGTCTCCGGTGGCGTCGCTTTTGATGATGGCCTGCTGGCCCACAGCCACGCTTTTGATATCGTCCTCGTCAATGGTAATGGACACCTTCAAATCGTCGGTGTTCTGGATGACCGCCAACGCCGTGTTGGAGGTACCGCCGCCCGCGGCCGAGCCAACCGTCGCGTTCAGCGTAGTGATGGTGCCGGACGCACCTGCGGTGATGGTGCAGTCCGCGATCTGCTCCTCCAGCTCCTCGATCTCATCGCTGGTGCCCGCGTTTTCCAGATTTTCGGCCGCGGTCTCCATGTTTTCCTTAGCCTGCCGGAGGGTTTCCGTAGCCGTCTCGTAGGTGCTCCTGGCCTGCAGCCAAGCCTGGTCCGCCGCGGCATAGGCCTGATACAGCGCGTCGTAGCCGCTGTTTGCCTTCGCAGTCTTGAGCGCATCCTCCGCCGCCTGCCGCGCGGCGGACTTCGCGGTGTAATCGCTTTGCGCCGCCGCGGCCGTGTTCTGCGCCGCCGTCAAAGCCGCCGCCGCGTTGTCCCGGGCCGCCTGCAGCTCCGGGTTGGCGCTGTCCGCATCCAGCGCGGCCTGTGCGGCGTCGCAGGCAGCCTGCGCAGCGGAAAGTGCCGTGTTGGCGTTGTTCAGCGCCGCGCCCGCCTCCTGCTCCGCCGTCAGAGCCGCGTCGTAGGCGCTCTGATACGACGAAACGGAATTGGCCGCGTTCAGATATTCGGTGTTGCGCGCCGTTTCCAGCGCCGAAGCCGCACTGGCGTAGGCGTTGTACGCCTCGGTCTGCTTCGCCGCCGCGCTGTTGTAGCTTTCCACGGCCTTATCGTAATTTTTCTGCGCCGTTTCCCTGCTTTCGGCCAGCGCCTCCTGCCATTTGGCAAGCTGTTCCTCCAGGTCGGAGGAATCCAGCGTGCAGATGACGTCGCCCTCGCTTACCGTGTCGCCCACCTGCACAAAGATCTCCTTGACGGGATAGGAGAGCGACGTGGTGACGTTTGCCACGCTTCCGCTCTCCACCGTGCCCGTGACGGTGATGCTCTCTGACAGCGTGGTTTTTTCCAGCCGGGTGGTGCGCACCGCGCCGGCCATTGCGGGCAGCGCCCCGCCGGCAGGGCGCAGGAAGCGCCAGACGCCGAAGCCCAATGCCGCAGCCGCCAGGACGGCCGACACCAGGAGCACACGCTTTTTGGTAAACCGGAACGACCGCAGCCTTTTCCACAGCCGTTTGAACCAAAGGCCTGCTTTTCCCATAATAAAACCCCTTTCTTTGTACCGGATCTTTACAAAAAAATGGTAAATAAAAAATGCGAAAGGGATGTGTGGAGCAGCGGAAAGAACGGTGAAAACAACGCGGAAAAGGAGCAGAGCCGCCGGTCACGGCAAGGGCGGCGCGCTTTTCGCACGCGGCAGCTTTACCGCGCATTCACGCTCCGCCCGCCTGAAAAAGCGCGCCAGCACCGTCGCGGCCGCGGCGGCCATCTCCAGCTCGGCCGCTGCCTGGGCGTAGGGCAGGCCGTACAGCGGGAACAATGCATCCAGCAGGTTCCGGATGGCCATAGGGCACGCAAAGACGTTTTCCACGCCCCCAAAAGGAGCTTTCGCGCTGGAGGACTTGCTCGAGAAAATAAAAATGTATATACTCAGTACAAAGAAAAGGAAACAGGTGAGCCCGATGGTGCGGAAATAATAGGCCTAAAACCCAAAAGGAGGTTCTCTGCGTGTCAAAAAATAAGACAGCCAAAGAGAAAAGACCTTGGCATATATTGATTTGGCTTATACTGTATCTTGTTAACCTGCTTGCAGCCCTGGCCTTCCAATATTTTTTCATTCATACATACTCCGCGCCATTAACAGCGGAAAGTCTCGGGAGCATTTCGTATTTTAACGGGTGCGAAATATTGGACATAAGCGGTGAGGGTGTTCCCGATAACAGTTTGATTGGCAAAAGTTCACCGGACTGGATTCTTTATAAAAATCAAGCTGGTGAGACTCATGCTGTACGGATTGAATGGAATTTATATATGCCAAGATTCAGGATTGAAAAAAACAGTAATACGCTTATTCCAAATGAAGAAAGCTACACCTTTTCAATGCGGGACTTTTTGGGAAAAAACGAAGTTACTGTTGAAAATCAAGAGGCTATTGTTCAATTAAAGTGGTCCGGATTATTCAGGCAGCAGGGTTATATTCAGGGCATACATATGTTAACCGCTTTGGGATTGCTGCTTCTGGAGGCGTGGATTTATCTCCGTATTCAAAAAAAACAAAACGCATAATTACAGCAGTTACAACTGTCAATTAAACATTTTGAGTAGTAGGATTTGTTAGGAGCAATCATTCATCTTATTACTAAATCACAAATTTTGGCACAATGACCATCGTAAAAGCAAATATGCATAAGCATGATACAAAAGCAAGAGAATCGGCATCAAGCGCCGCATACTATACCTTTGTGGCATACTTCGTTGACGGTTTTGGCAGTCTGTATGGAAGTCCCTTGCGAATCTAACGGTAGGAAACAATAATTTCTCTTAGTGTGCAACTTAGCTGCTTCACAAAATTGTATATATTAACCATCTAATAAAGCACGGCAACTCAAAATGAGTTGCCGTGCTTTAATTGGGTAAGCGATAGAAACAGCCTCAATGGAAACCTTTAGGCAGGTTGTTCATATTCTTCTTGTTTACCCCATTGAACGCTAACGAATATGGCGCAGCGATAAGTGCAAAATTCTTCAAATAAAAGCCAGACAAAAGAGCCACGGTTTATTGCCGCCTTTCAGTATGGCGTGTTGCAGCTTTGTTCCGTCAGAGTTCTGCAATCATATCTCTTTCTTTTGGGCGAAACTTTTCCGCCTTATCCCAACGGATAAGCTACTTGCACCACAGGATATCACCGGGGATGGCGCTTGATGCCGTTTTATGAACAGCTATGCGAAAAGACGCTTTTTGCCGTTTCCCTCCGGCGGGCCGCTGCCCGCTCACAGCACCTCGTATACGTTTGCCTCATAGGGGCGCAGCACGGGCGCTTCCTCGGCATAATTACCGATTCGCTTTGCCTGTGCGCCGGAGAGCGGCGCCGGGCGCGGCGTCTGGTGGGCCGTCAGGTTGCATTCCACATAAAATTTTCTGCCGTCCAGCACACGGAAATAGCAGAACACATCCGCATGCCTTTTCGTCTTTAAAAACACGGGACGGAACGCGCCGTATACCAGCGCCGGGTTTTCCCGCCGCAGCGCGATCAGCTTCTTATAATAATGGAACACCGAATCCGGGTCCCGCATCTCGTCGGCGGCATTGCACGTCTGCCAGCCGTCCGCCATGCGCAGCCAGGGCGTTCCTGCGGTAAAGCCGCCGTTGGGCCCCGCGTTCCATGGCATGGGCGCGCGGGCATGGTCCCGCGTGCCGGCCAGGATGCGCTTCCACGCTTCCTCCGACGGCATTTTGCCGCACAGCTCCTGGTACAGGTTGCGGCTCTCCACGTCGTTGATCTCGTCGATGGATGCAAAATCCACATTGACAAGGCCCAGCTCCTGCCCCTGATAGATGAACGGAGTGCCCTTGAGCGTGAGCTGAAGCGTCGCCAGCAGCTTTGCCAGCGGCGCGCGCACAGCCGGGTCCGGATTCACTTTGCTCACCATGCGCGGGTTGTCGTGGTTTTCAAAAAACAGGCTCATCCAGCAGTTGTCACCGTAATTCTGCTGCCAGTCCAGCAGGTATTTTTTCAGGTAGTGCAGGTCGTACCGGTAATCGTCAAAGCGGGTCTTGCCCGGGTTCTCCAGCGCGTCGAAGTTGAACACCATGTCCAGCTCCGCGCGGCTCTCCGCGGTGAGCATTTTGGACATCTGCATGCCCAGGCCCGCCGTCTCGCCCACAGTGACGGCGTCGTAACGGCCAAAGCTCTCCCGCCGCATTTCTGCCAGATATTCGTGCAGGCGCGGGCCGTAAAAATAATGCTCGATGCCCCGCAGGCCGATGGCTCCCGCCAACGCCTCGCTGCCGTCAGCCAGGCCGTCCTTAGAGATCAGGTTGATGACGTCCATGCGGAAACCGTCCACGCCCTTGGCCAGCCACCAGTCGATCATGTCATAGACCTCGCGGCGCAGCGCGGGGTTATCCCAGTTCAGGTCCATCTGCTTTTTGCTGAACAGGTGCAGCGCCCATTCGTCCCGTTCGGGATAGTAATTCCACGCGGGGCCGGAAAAAAAGCTCACCCAGTTGTTCGGCTCTTTTCCGTCCCTGCCTTTGTGCCAGATGTAATAGTCCCGGCAGGGACCGTCGGGGTCGTGCAGGGAACTTTGGAACCAGGGGTGCTCGTCGGAGGTGTGGTTCACCACAAGGTCCATGATAAGCTTCATGCCGTTCGCATGTGCCTCAGCCAGCAGGGCGTCGAAATCCTCCATGGTGCCGAACTCGGCCATGATTTTCCGGTAATCCCGGATGTCATAGCCGTTGTCGTCGTTGGGGGAATCGTATACGGGCGAGAGCCACAGCAGATTTACGCCCAGTTCCTTCAGATAGGGCAGCTTTTCGCGGATGCCCCGCAGATCGCCCACGCCGTCGCCGTTTGAGTCCGCAAAGCTGCGGGGATAGATCTGGTAGGCCACGGCCTCCTTCCACCATTTGCGGGTGATGCCGCCTGTGGGCGCGGGCGGCGTCTGCGTTTCATGGTTCAGCAGGCCCAGCAGGGAATCCACCAGGCTGTCGTCCAGCCTGCCCGGCGCCAGCTTCTGCAAAGCGCGCAGTGAAAGGCGGCGCACCACAGGGTTGGCGACGGCCTTTTCCGGCAGGCCCGTCTGCAAAAGCAGCGTATGGATGATGTCGTGCCCAATGGGCGTCGCATAGATCTCGCCGATGCGGCTGTCCCGTGTCAGCATAAACAAACCTCCTTCGGCGCGGCCGTGCCGCGTGCTTCCAACAAACGCGCGCCTCACCGTGCGAACGTCATCGCAAGGCCGGTGCTCCAGCTTTCGCCAGGCGCAAGGCGCACCGTGTCGGGCTTCTCCTCCCAGATGCCGCTGGCCGTGCGCGCGTCCGGCAAGCCGTGCCACGGCTCGATGCACACATAGCGGACAGGGCCTTTTGCGCTCCACATCAGCACATAGGGGTAGCCTTCGATCCCCACGCTCACGCGGCGGCCCGTCTCTTTTTCCACAATGGAAAGGCTCCCGGCCGTCAGCCGGGAAAAGCAGGTGCTGTCGTGGTCGAACATGCCGTCATGCAGCGGAATGTCTGTCTCACTTTCAAAATAAACACGGGTCGCGCCCGTCACAAGGCCGTCGTCCTCCCCGGTTTCGATGACGGTGGGCGTCTGCGGCGTATCGAACCGCAGCACGTAGTCCTCCGCCTTATGCGCCGCGTCGAACGGGCACAGAAACGCGGGATGGTACCCGAAGGCGAAGGGCATCACCTCGCCGCCGTCGTTCTCCACACGGATGTCGTGGTGCACCGTCACGCCCTCCAGCCGGAAAGTGGAAAACAGCTTGAATGCAAACGGGAATTTTTCCATCGTCAGCACATTTGCCTCCAGGCACAGCGTCACGCTGTCCCCGCTCTGTTCCACCAGCGCGTGCTCCATATCCCGGGCAAAGCCGTGCTGGCCGCCCTCATAGGACACGCCGTTGTGGGTGAACGCGCCGCCCTTCAGCCGCCCGCAGTAGGGGAACAGAATAGGCGCATGCCGGTTCCACACAGCTGGGTCCGCCTGCCAGAGCATCTCCTCGCCCGTTTCCTTTTTCACCACGCTGCACAGCTCAGCGCCCCTGCTCTGCACCCGCACGCACAAAAAATTATTTTCAATCGTAAATTCCATAAACGCCCTCCGTTCGCTCCAAGATTCGGGTCTAAAACCAGTATATCCCAAACAACGGCAAAAAGGAAGAGGGAGCCCGGGTGTCAGCACAGGTTTTCAAAGAATATCCTAAGACAAGAAAGGAGTGTTTGTATGAACTCTGACAAACAAGGCCGCGCCATGTGCGCATGCGGCAGCAGCGGTGCCGCTCCGGGTGCGGAGCCCGCCGCCGCTGCGCCGCAGTGCAGGTGCCGCACCGCACCCCGCGCGCCTTCACCCGCTCAAAACATCACCGCCGCCATCGCCGCGGCGGACCTTACCGGCACAGGCTTTCTGCGCCTGCGCAGCTTCGCCGCCAGCAACGCGCAGCCCGTGCCTGACGTCATCGTCACCATATCCCAGCGTTCCGGCACCGGAATCCCGGACAAAACCGTCACCACCGGTCCCGAGGCATTGTCCGACGACGTTGCCATCGCCTGCCCGCCCCGCTCTTACTCCCTGGACGAAAACAACCGTACCGTCCTGCCCTATGCCGTGGTGGACGTGACCGCCGAGCATGAGGGCTATGACCCCGTGCATGTGGCGGGTGTGCAGGTATTCGACGGTGAGGTAAGCCTGCTGGAACTGCTCATGATCCCTGTGGAGGAGGACGAAACGGCCGCCTACACCGTGCGCAGTCTCCCTGAGGATTTCGATATCCCCACGCACAAGCTGTTCGAGGGCGGCGAATCCTCCGGCCCCACCCCGCTGTCTGCCTGCCGCCCGCGTATTCTGGACCAGCCCATCATCCCCGAAAAGATCACGGTGCACCTGGGCCGCCCCTCGGCCAATGTGCAGAACGTGACGGTATCGTTCCGCGATTACATCAAAAACGTCGCCTCCAGCGAGGTATATCCCACCTGGGTAGGCTCAACCAACCCCACAATTCCGGGCCTTTATAGCCCCTTTTGTTCAAAACTTCCAGTCAATTTCAATTTTCCGGGTGTTTTCTGTAGCGTCAATGGGGTATATCACGACTTTTTCGATCAGCAGGCAGGCCAACTCCCGGTTCAAAGCTTTCACTTCTCTCACATCACTGAGATATTGTTTCAGCTTTTCGCGTTGTCCATCCGTATCGCCAGCTTCCCCCAGCGATTCCTCCAGCTTTGCACATCGCTTTTCTAAATCTTCCACATCATGCAGAAAAGTCTGGTTCAATTCCATGAATTGCGCTGAACTGATGATGCCGCTGCTTTTGTCCAGATAAAGTTCCTGCATTGCCTTGCGTCGGCGCAGTATCTCCCCTTGCAACCGTTCCAGCTCCGCTCGCTTTGCCCGCCACCTTTCCTTCATCTGCAATGATATTCGTTCCTGGCCGGGCTTTTCCGGCTCAAGATAACCGGCGATATGGTGGCGCACCCGTTCAAGCACCAGCCCCTGCAGCTGCTCCATGGGCATATAATCCTGTCCCGGACAACGTTTCTTATCCCTCTGGGAGGTGCGGCAGCGGAAATACTTCAAAACCTTTCCCGCGTTTTTGCTGACATATCCAGAGCCTGTCTGCTCCATTGCCGAACCACAGTTTCCACAGAACACCTTGCCGGCCAGTGGATTGATCTTTCCCTGTCCACCGCCGCGGGCGTGCTCCCGCAGCATCTGCTGCACCCGCGCAAAGCTCTCAGAATCAATGATTCCCTCATGTGTGCCCGGCACAACGATCCAATCCTTTTTGGGCAGCCAGACGGTCTTTTGGGATTTATAGCTGACCTTTTTATGTCTGCCCTGCTCCAGATTTCCCGTGTACGTCTGATTCGTCAGCATGCGATAAATCGTCGCCTTCCCCCACAGGTCTTCGTTGGGACATCGCACGGTCTTTTTGTAATTAAACCCATGCTCCCGTTTATACTTCGTGGGGGACGGTATCCCTTCTTCATTTAAGATTCTTGCAATACGTGTCGTTCCGTTGCCCGATAAGTACAAAGTAAAGATACGCCTTACCACCTCTGCTGCCTCCGGGTCGACCAACAGATGGTTATTATCCTCCGGGTCTTTTATGTACCCATATAATGCAAATGTGCCAATGTATTTTCCCTCTCTGCGCTTATGGGTCAGCACGGAACGGACATTATTGGACAAATCCTCCAGATACCATTCATTAACAAGGCCGTTTATCTGACGGCTTTTTTTATTGGCTTCGTCCGCAGTGTCCACATGATCGACAACGGCAATGAAGCGGATACCCCATTCCACAAATTTGCCATGTAGATATTTTTCCACCAATTCCATATCACGCGTAAAGCGCGACTGTGTTTTTGCCAGAATTATATCAAATTTTCGCTGGCTAGCCGCTTCAATCATGCGGTTAAAGTCAGGCCGGTTCCGGTCAATACCGGAATAATCCTCATCCGAATAAATGCGGTAAATATCGTATCCTTTTTCAATCGCGTAATTAATGAGCATGGATTTCTGATTCTGGATACTTTCCGATTCTTTTTCCCTGTCTTTTTTCTCTTGTTCCTCGTCCTCCTTACTCAATCGACAGTAAATTGCAGCCTTCATAATTCACCTCGCCTTTCGCTGCAATCGCTCAACCACAACATACTCTGTTTCACCTCAAAAAGCTACCCCTAAATTCCACTTTCTTGGAATTCTTTTCTCACAAAATTGATGTATTCATTCATTATCTTTTTTAAGTTTTCACCACGTTTCTGCTGACAGGTTTCCACAAAAATCTCCTGGATGATATAATGAATTTTCTTTTCCAATATGCATCACTCCCAAGCACTTTATTCGGACTGTAAAGTTAAATGAAAGTTGAGGACCCGTCAGCCCTTCTGGTACAATGGTTTTACCACAAACCCACGTACCTCCCGAAAGGAGACGAGTCCTCATGGCAAAATTGTATCAAATAAGCTGCCCGAAGTGCAACAACAAAACGGATTTTTATCGCTACGGAAAAGATTCGCATGGACATCAAAAGTATCGTTGCAAGAAGTGTTGGTATCAGTGGGCACCGGAAACGCCGGAGCGTGTTTATACTCGAACGAAGAGCTATCCTTCCTGTCCTATTTGCGGCAAGGCAACTTTCCTGCACCATGATATGGAGCACTACAGCGACTACCGCTGCTGTGACAAGAAGTGCAACCACTCCATGTTTGTACCGAAGCCTACCGCTATCTCTGCTCCGTCCATGTCCCAACTCTTTGGAAAGACCGATTTCAAGCGGATGCGCTACCCTGTTCATGTGATTCTAACGGCCTTGAGCATGTTCTACCTGGGCAAGAACTCGTTCCGCAATATCGCATTGATTCTGCGTACCGTGATGAATGTCCAGGTGTCCCACACGACCATTAGTAACTGGTGTACCAACTTCGCCCCGATGTTCCAAAACATGGCCTTACAGCTCATTCCAGCACTCAATTTCAACTCTGACGAGTGGCATGCCGATGAAACTGTCGTTAAGATACAGGGCAAGAAATACTACCTCTGGCTCATTCTGGACAGTGAGACGCGCTTTGTCCTTGGCTTCCATCTGGACCGCCACAGGGACAGTCCTCAGGCTTTCACCATACTGGAAGCGGTAAAGGATTTAGGCTCGCCTCGCGCCATTGTGAGCGACCGTTACTTCGCCTATCAAATGCCTGTCAAGACGCTGCATGGGGTTCAGCACATCCGCGTGGAAAGTTTCCACGATGACATCACCAACAACCTCATTGAGTGCTTTAACAAACAGTTCAAGGCCTGGTACAAGACCAAACAGGGCTTTTCCTCTTTCGCTTCTGCCAACAACCTCATTTCCATGTTCATCTTTTTCTACAACTTCGTCCGCCCTCACTCCGCCTTGAATGGCCTTACTCCGGCTCAGTGTGCCGGCCTTCAACTATCCAAAAAGCGTAAGCGCGAGCTTCTGCTCGTTGCATAGAGCTTTTTTGTGCTTTCGGGTCCTATTTTTTCATTTTTACTTTACAGTGCCACTTTATTTTTACATAATATGATGACGCAAAAGCAAAAATACAACTCTACTGTTTGAATGGACTTATAATACTGTCCGCTATAATAACTTAATCCCGTTATGCGTTGCCCGCTGTTGCAGCGGCTGCGACAACCCTTTGATGTACAGTTCATAACGCACATCGGCCTGTGTACAAATTAAAACAGCGCCGTGATCCTGCAAAAACTCCAGGACGCGCAGCGCCGTACTGTATTCATGGCTCAGCCGGCCAACATCTTCTATCAGAATCCCATTGGCAAGCCCCTGCCGCACCGCGCTCTGTGCCTCCCGCAATCCCATGCGAGCCAGCGTCCTGCCTGTGCTCATGTCCTGCGACGTTCCCACAACAGTCCAATGGTTGCGTTCCGCATCGGCCAGCAGCCCCTGCATCTGCTGAATCAAAACGCTGGGGCGAGATGAACTGCTGCGGGCATATGCCCAAAGTTTTAAATCATGCTTATTTGTCCCATTCTGTTGCTTCATTGTCAACACTCCGTATATATGTAATCGCGGACTGTAAAGTTAAGGAATCTCTGATTTAATCCGGGCTACCGCGCATGCGCGAGAGATGGTAAA
>OGXI01002457.1_pt1 | contig 13932 bp, 9 predicted proteins | sample 1576221 | NCBI WGS metagenome assembly OGXI01 (sample SAMEA3541523, study PRJEB24748) | human gut metagenome | biome: human gut; feature: human-associated habitat; material: faeces | place: China | collected 2012
ATTCCACCATTTCAGGCTGTAAATCTGTCAACCAGCAGTTGCAAATCACAAAAGAACTCTATGAATTCCGATTTTCCAACAATACAAGCAGGAAATTATTTATCATCTGTATTGTTTTCCTTTTTCTTATGAGTCGAACCCAAGCAAAGAAATGAAGAACCAAGACATAACCATACTATAGCCATAGAACTTTCATTTCCACTCGTAAAGCCAATAGCTGACGCTATGAAAAACAGAACTGATGCAATGTAAAATAAGATTGATTTGTTTATCCCTTTTTTCATAAATAAGAATCTCCTCCAAATTCCGATTTTTCGTTCTCTGCGCCTTCCCAATAAACTGGAATATTCTCAATTCTTCATCTCTGTTTTTTTCCTTTTCCAATTAATTAATAGACCAATCGTTGAAATAACAAAAATTAATGCTGATATTAGAGAAAAAATACCATCAGTAACCACAAATATGATAAACGTGGCCAATGGAATATAATTAAGAATACTTTTCAAAATTTTCATGTCCAATCCTCCTTTTTAAAATCTCATTAATCTTATAAAATATTTTGTTCTAAAAATTACGATTTTCTCAATTCTCCAAACTTGAATTTATAAGTTCAACTCAAACATCCTGTACTCTGTCTATCCAGTATCTTCGTAATACATTTCTTTGACTTCTACAAATCAAAAACCGCAGCTTATATAAAGGCGTTCTGCTGACTTACAAGCACCCAGAACATCAAGGCGTACAGCTTTTTATGCTCTGTTCTTGCAACGTTCTATATTTCTTATCTCCCTGGTATTTAACGTATCTTTTTCCTATAAGTCCGTATTGTACAATAACTGCTGTCCAATTTTCAAGATTCCTTCAGACTTTCTCTATATAGTGCATATTCAATACCCCAGCACAACCATATAATCCAGAATCGCATGAACCAGCACTGGAATCCAGATTGTGCCTGATTTTTCTTTCAGATACTGGAAAATACATCCAGTTAATATCAGTCCTAGCATTTGTGACGTAATAAATGAAAATACATAAACCAGTGTGATTTTTCCCCAGTTTGTATAGGAGAACAGATGCATGGCAGCAAACAAAATATTTGGTACAAGATAACGGATATAATTATTTTCATCTTTTAACAAATACACACATATACCCCTTACCAAAAGTTCCTCTTCCATTGCAATAAATACCGTATAATACAGCAAATTATACAATATTGTTATTTTATCTGCTTTTGTGATCAAACAGAAAACGGTTACTGCCCCAAGAATCGCTGTCAGGATAAGCACCGTTGTCTTCTGCTTTTTTCCTGATATTTTTAGGTACATTTCTGATATGAATTTTTTTCTTAATATCATGAAAAAAATTAAAATCACTATGATTGCAACCATAGAAACAACCAGACTCTGGCGAAAAATACCAAAAATATTATCAGATGCATTTCTGACTACAACGACTGTACCATTTTGTTTCCATGTATAAATAAAATAAGCGGCTACTAAAATATCTGCTGTACATATGAGAAATATAATAATAATTCTCACTGGCAAAGCTAATGTTTTTTTATCTTTATCTGACATTTTTATTTCAAAGCCTCCCAGTCAATTCGTTCATTTCTGTAGAAAAATTCTCTTTCGGTATAAACCATTCTTTATAAAGGTTTTTAGCCTACTCCTACAAATTACGATTTTTCGTTCTCTGCGACTTCCCAATAAACGGGAATTTTACGCTTTCTTAATTGGATGTCTAATTACAGTTTTCCATTTTTCTGGGGCAACCTTTCTTGCATCAGACATATAAATCTCGTGGTGCAACCTATCTTTGTTAATATCATTAACATATCCATTTTGTTCTAAATAAGTATCCATAAGCGCAACAGTTGCTGGCTCATTATCAAAAGAACCTATATGCATAATTTGAACGCATAATCCCTCATCAATCGTAAGATACTCTGCTGACGAACAATCAAGTTTCTTCTTTTTCGTTGCTGTTTCTACCGCCCAGTCAAAATCAGCTTTAGAAATGAAATCAGGCAAACGGATAACAGAAATCCAGCTGAAAGCAGACTTATTTGTATAATCTACACTCTCGACATCATCCTGCCACCAAAAACCTTCCAATGGCGGAACAACATATTCAAAAAATCCTTCAATTTTATAATCAGTCTTGTAACTCATTTTTAATGTGTATGCAACAGCATATAGAACACTGATTGCTTGTTGATATGCTCCGCCTTCTTCATTTGGATTGCCTTTTCCTCTAACTGCAATATAATTTGCCTTAGGTACATTTACAATCTCTGGTTTGTTCTTCGGCATATAGAATTCTTTATACTCTTTTTTTAAATCAAAAGCCATAATAACCTCCAAAATTCAGATTTGCAGGGAACAATTCCTTGTCCCCTGCACCATAATTATACCAAACAAACTCCCAGGCATCTACAAAAATCTTATTTCTGATGGGGTAAATTTACCTCTTGTTTGAACATCCGTTCCCTTTATGCTATACTGTTATTGTGTAATTGAAACGAAAGTAGGATGTGATTTTCCGAGTTATGCCCTCTAGTATTACGAAAGAGGGATGATGCCTATGAACACAATGGAAGTTCTTACGCTTTTATTAGTTGTTTTTGCGGCTCTATCTTACATAGATAACCATAACGGCAAAAAGAAATAGCATCCCACCGCCTAAAGTGAATGCTATTTCATAGTTACAACTGAGGGCAATCGGATAACACATCCGATAACCTTTCTAAGTAGATTATACACTAGGGCATTTGAGAAATCAAGTGCCCTTCTTAATTTATAATGGTCTGCAAAAAGTTAAAATGGCGATTTTTTATATTATTGGCGAATTCACACAACCATGATATAATTAAGCATAGCAATAATGCAATTGAAAAAGGACCAGCAAAAACCGGTCCTAATTCTCCCCCATGCGCATTTATATTCTTATTTTTACTTTGACCGTTTTACTCCATTTACCATAAACTTTCCGTCTGCCCGAGTTTTTATAAGTTCTCACACGGAAATAATATGTTTTTTTCTTGAATTTTGTTATTATCCGAAAAGCCGAAGTTCTGGATGCAGATAACTTCTTTTTCCCTTTCGTAAATTTCTTGTTTTTTGCATACTGTATCTGATATCCGGACATTCCCTGCTGTTTGGACCATGATACTACAACTTTTTTACCTTTTAAATTAGAAACCTTTACACCCTTTACCTTTTTAGGGGTTGCTGCAGAAGTTCCCGTGCCCTTGATTATAACCGCACCTGTACCGGTTCTCACTGTTTTTGTACTCGGTTTCCTTGTTGCTGTTGGTTTCTTGGTTGCCGTCGGTTTCTTCGTTGCTGTCGGCTTGCTTGTTGCCTGCCCGCCATTTCCCCACCATGATGGTTCCTGATATGGTGGGTCTTCTTTCGCCGGCAGTATCTCAAATGGTACTCTCTGAGTGCCTACAAAGAAATCCTTTCCCGTCACATCCACATAGGCAGTTCCCTGTGTATAATTATCTTCGTATCTATAAGTGTAATCCTGTCCATTTACTAACTTTTTCCCTTTAAAATATACTGTCACGTCCGGCTTATACGCATGCATTCTTGATGGATCATCGATTTCTGTATACGTATATTGTGAAAGTTTTATTTCAAACGCATCTGCAAATATACGGCCATTGAAATCATAATCATCCAGCCTATTCATATCCAGAGAGTAAAATGTCGGTGCATTATCATTCATCGTTGTATACCAGAACAAGTGATTATCCGATGTCACAATTGGTTTACAGTCTGACAAATAGGCACGAATCTTGTGAATTTTTCCATCGAGACTTCCATCCTCGTTGAGTTTTGCAACTCTTGTCACCCAGAGGTCTGTCTCCTGTTCTACATAATATTCCTGCCAAAACATATAAAACCCATCCTCTACTTTTACTAACTGTGGATTCAAAATGGTAATTCCATCTTCTTGTTTATAATCGGTAATCCAATTTAATTTAGGTGACATATTAAATTTTTTATTCATAGTTATCACAAAAATATTTCTGTATGTTTTTTCCGTCGGAAATTTTGTAACAGAGGAATCCTGGACAATAGAAGACCCGGCAGTAATAAGTGTATCGCCATCGTTCATAAGTTCAAAACCTCCCAGCGATACACCGGTTACATTATCGCCATAGCTTCCTATAATATCTAAGAGGGAACGGGTCTCTGTCTTCCCATACCATGTCCATACATCGTCCGGCTCCTTGTAAACAACCGATTTTGCCAGATTAACAGCACGAGGATTCCCATCTCCAAGATCTAAACGGTATACAGACTCTCCATCTGAAAGAATAAACTGGGCAAAAGAGTGGGAAACCCAGTCACCCGGTGCTTCATTCATGACACATTCCATACTGTCTTCATCCACCGCATAAGTTAGATTTACTTCATGATGAATCTCTTCCGGCTCCGCTGCAGCATCCCAGTAAATATACCTTGATGTATGGATATAAAGGATTCCGTCATTTTCTGTCATACGCAAAGGACCTTTTGCGAAAGGCTCATATACATTTTTGCTTGTTATACTGCACTGTCCAAGTTTATTCCAGTCATCATCATATTTGACAACCCGGACAACTTCTTTTGTATTATCCGATTTATGGTTATTCTGTCCAAACACGATATACCGTGCATCTTTACCTTTAAAATATCCTCCAAATTTAGGCAGTTCATACTTAATCTTTTTGGTAGAAAGCAGCTTATAATCTGCACTATAAGTCTCAATGTAAACTTTTCCTTTTAACGCCTCAATTCGAAAAAAGCCGCCTTCTTCTATTTCTTCCACATAAGAAGAAGTGTTTGAGCCATAATTCGGAAGTATAAGACCTGCTGCCTCTGCGTTGGATGACGCTACTCCTTCCGTAGTCTTTATTCTGTAACTTTTGTCTATCGGAAGATTTTTTATCAATTTTAGTTTCTGAGTGCTCTTCAACTTTTAATTCTTTCAGTCGGTCAACAACATCTTCTGTATCATAATCAAGATCTGACAATGTATAACTTATGTATAATTATTATGATTTTTTCTCCACACTGACGGTGAAACTCCCTCTTGTTTTTTAAACACTTTTGAGAAAGTGAAGGGGTCATTATACCCAACAGAGTATGAGACATATTTTACCGACAAATCGGTATCTTTTAACAACTGTTTTGCCCGTTTTATCCGAAATTGTATCAGGTATTCCTGCAACGTTTTACCGGTCGCATATTTAAAAATTTTACTTAAGTATGCCCGATCCACACCGCAATGATCCGCTATCTGCTGCACCATGATCGATTCACAATACTTCGTATTTATATATTGAATTGCTTCTCTCATATAATTCATTGTCCGCAGATTCGTTCCTGCTTTCTTCTCAACATGCCGCGTCCACCGATTCATTTTATCAAACAATATATACATATACCCTATACATGCATATTCATTTTCTTTATACATAATTAAATTTATAACAGCATCCTTTAATTGGCTGTTCTCTTCTATCGGTACATAAACTGGTTCTTTTCTTGTCATCCCAATACTTCTCACAATTTCTGTTGACTTAAATCCATGAAAATGAATCCATGCATACTGCCATGGTTTTTTTTCATCCGCCTGATACTGAACAAGCACATCCGGCGGTAGCAAAAAAAAGCTGTTACTTTTTACCTTAAACTCTTTATCATCAATTCGGAGCACCCCTTCTCCTTCAAATACATAATGCAATATATACCGGTCGCGTATGATCGGTCCAAATGAATATGAAGGAGCACATCTCTGAATTCCTATTTCATAAAGACGTAAGTCTTCATATTGGCTGTAATTCAACCACCAAACACCATCTTCTGGCATCTCCATAAGTATCATCTCCTCTTCCTAAAATAACAATACCATTTCAAAAGTATCATTGTCAACTCTTGAAATGGTATATTGTTTATTAAAGATTATTTTATTTTTACCTTTTTCTTAGCACTCCATGCTCCATACAATGTTTTTTGTTTGTTTTTGCGTATAGCACGAACGCGTACATAGTACATTTTTTTCGATTTCAGTTTTTTAATTGTCTTTGAATTAGAAGAAACTGTAACCTTCTTAGCCTTCTTAAATGTTTTATTTGTGCTATATGATATCTGATACCCCTTTACATTTTTAATCTTCGCAAATTTTACAAACATCTTCCTTTTAGAAGTGCTCTTCACTGACAGACCTTTTACTTTGCCAGGTTTTGTTACTTTCTGAGTTACTTTCTGAGTTGATTTCTGAACTGGTACCTGTGTTGGAACTGCTGTCAATGCAGGAGTTTGAGTTACAGCAGGCGCTGTCGTAGGCACAGGTGTTGCAGCAGGTTCCGGAGTAGATGTAGTTCCTGGATAATCCGCATATAATTCCGGATAATCTGTAGCTATCTTAGGAACTGCAGCATCTGCTGTTTTTGTCTTTGATATAGCAATACGATCAAGTCCCGGACCAAGAACTGTCGGATTATATACATAAATTGTATTCTTTCCTTTGTCTAAATAAACCTGGGTGGACACACACCCTACTGCAGAACTATTACCGGAAATCCCCACAATATCAGTTACTTGTACTGATTCATATTGGTTTGTACGAATACTAAGTTTCTTTTTGCTTCCACTTACCACGTAGAGCTTCAGGTCATACATACCATCTTCCGGAGCTTCGATATTTTCAAATTTAACACGGTTTTGCACTCCACGTATTTTTCCGATATAAGCTTTATTGGAAACATACTGAGCAGTTGTCGGTGTTTTGTTGCCAAGACCAAGATTTGCATTCTCTGCCTCAAAATAGTTGTAATTATCATAAGATGTTAATCTCAAATCATCTTTCTTGCTGAAAATGACAGCTGCACCACCGTTTTCTTTAAGTGGCAGTGTGAGTTTATCCTTGGAAGTTACTTCTTTTTTCTCCATCTGAATGTTGGAATTATCAGAATTATCCGTATAAACATACGCATAATATTTTGCACCTGCATCCAAGAAAGAAAGGTCTGCTTCATAATTATCTTCTTTAGCTGTCATAGCACCGAGGTACCAACGCTCACCACTCCTTCTTGCACGAATTGCTGCTTTGCGTGGTTCAGACCCCTCCAACAAAACAGACTCATCCCAAGATGATGGAATATCTGTAAGGAATGACAAACCACCATACCCCGGATATACGTGGCAGGAATGTGCCAGCGTCTGCATTGCCGATTCATAGACAACTGTCATTCCAAGCATGAAACCATTCGTCGCCTTACAATTTTTCACACTCATTCCAACCGGTGTAAATTCCATGGAACCGATTACATTACGCGTATAAGGCAAAGTAAGAAGAGTCTCTATAGGCGAACCATTTCCCCACTTGAAGTACTCACTTCCTTGTACAGCCTCACTCGATAAAATGTTCGGGAATGTTCTGTTCTCGCCATTTGGATCTGTGCAACCATGATAATTTACAACTAATTTATGTTTCGCCGCAATGGATGCAATATCATACATATCTTTCATCGCCCACTGACTGTCGCTCTCAAGATAATCAACTTTAACACCTTTAACGCCAAGACTTTCGCACCATGCAAATTCTTTTTCAATAGTTTCAGGATTATCAAGGTCTACCCGATGTGCACCGTCTCGTTTCTTTACTCCATACCAGACAAGTATTCCTACGTTTCTTTCATTGGCATACTTACATAATTTCTTTAACTTTTCTTCATAATCCAATTTTCCGGAACTGTCCTTCCAGTTTTCCCACCCAAAATCAACAAGACAATACTTCTGTCCTGTTTCTTCCGCATAGTCAATATAATCATACAAAGACTGATATTCAATCGGATCTCCTGTTGACCACCAGGACCAAGATGCTGTACCTGGTTCTACCCAGCTAAAGTCTCCCTCTGCTGCCGGATTGAGGTCAGAAACCAACGAACTGTTCGTCAAATCATTTAATGTATCCGTCATAATGCATACACGCCATGGTGTATGAAATTCATTCTCCATTGTAACACTCTCAATTGGCAGGTATTCCGCCTTAAAAGTCTTACCAACATACTCTGGGTCCTGCTCCTGCTTTAAATATTTACTAAACTGAACTTTATAGGCAGCACTTCCCTGATTTGTATGAAAAATAGTTGCACAATAAGGTTTTTCCTCGTTATACACATTTGCCTCAGTTAAAAGCATATAGCAGGAACCATTCCCATTCGCCACTTGAGAGAGAATTGCAGGTGGAACATCTCCATTTGCATTCTTTACCTGGGTCATTGTCCTTGTCGAATAAGAGCCCGGCTCGTAAGTTGAACTGTACCAGTCGGCATTCCATACTCTTCCATCCATAGGAAATTCAAAGGAACTTACTTCACTGGTAATCACTGTTTTCTCATTTTGTGTTGTCGTGTCTCCATCCACAACATAACGGAATCCAATACCATCTTCAAAAATACGGAAAATCACCTGCATTTTTGCATTTTCTTTTGTTACCACAAATGACATTTCCTGATATTCTTTATTTACATGTTTTTTACTTCCCTGGTACCAATCATACTCTTCTTTTCCCTTTTTAAGTTCATATGACTCCTCATCCACCTGCAGACCAGTAGATAAATCAACACTTTTCGCCACAATGCCAAGTGGTACGCATTTCAACGTAACATGTCCATTCCGGTATGCAGAATAAAAAATTTTCCCCTCCTCATTCTTCCATATGCGAACTTCTATTTTATTATCTACCGATGCTGCATGCAATTCTGTGATTTCTGTCAGTCCATCTGAACCATCCTCATCAACTGCAGTTGCTGTAACATTCTTTTTCACCATTTCAGCATTAGAAACTTTGTTTCCATAACACATAGGAGCAATCAACGATGCCGTCAGCAATGTCGCCACAACTCTCTTTATCTGTCTCCTCATAACCATACCTCCATTTTTTTATTTGATTAATGCTATATATAATGCTATCATAAATACAAAAATAGAGAATGTCTTTTTATAAGTAATACATGTGAAAATATGTTACACAACTTGAATACACAGTGTCCTCAATATTACTTTCTACTGATTTGCTATCTTTTCCGCCAGTTCCTCCAAATACTCCCAGCGTTCCATTTTCTCCATCAACTGCTCCTCTGCTTCTTCTTTTTTCTCGGATAACTCGCGAAGTTTGACATAGTCTGTCCCATTCTCCGCCATTTCTTTATCGAGTGTTTCAATGGTCGTCTCTAATGCAGAAATATCCTCTTCGATTGTTTCATATTCACGCTGTTCCTGATAAGAAAATTTAAGTTTCTTTTCACGGTTTTTATACGCCATCCGCGCCTCTTTGTTACCGGTATGGCTCTTCGTTTTTCCGTCAAAAGAATTTTCCGTACTCGCCGGACGCTTTTTCACATAATCTGTGTAACCGCCTTCGTACTGGCGAATTGCACCATTCTCTTCAAAAGCAAAAATGCGGGTTACAATACGGTCCAAAAAATACCGGTCATGTGAAACTGTGATAACAATTCCGTCAAAGTCATCCAAATAATCCTCTAAAATTGTCATCGTTTCGATATCCAAATCATTTGTCGGCTCGTCAAGAATAAGTACGTTTGGCGCCTCCATCAGCACGCGGAGAAGATTTAACCTTCTTTTTTCACCACCGGATAATTTACCAATGGCACTATACTGTTGCGAAGGCGGAAACAAAAAGCGCTCCAGCATGGCAGATGCCGAGACCAGCCCATCACTGGTGCGCACAAATTCTGCCGTGTTTTTAATATAATCAATCACCTTTTCATCCGCATCCATATAAGCAATTCCCGCGGATTCTTCCTTTTCGATTTCCTGTGTATAATAACCAATCCGAATCGTCTGTCCAACTTTAATACTGCCGGCATCCGGCTCAATCCGGCCGGCAATCATTTTCATTAATGTCGTCTTGCCGCAGCCGTTTTTCCCAACAAAACCAATCCGGTCATGTTTGAGAAATATATAAGAAAAATCACGTATCAATGTATTCTCACCATAAGCTTTTGATACATTTTCAATTTCGATTGTCGTTTTTCCCATACGGGATGAAATACTGCTTAACTGGAGTTTTTCATCAACTTCCGGTGCCTTTTGATTTTTCAGTGCTTCGTATCGCTGGATGTGTGCCTTCTGTTTCGTCGAACGAGCTCTGGCACCACGCGAAATCCACTCAATCTCCTTGCGCAAAATACTCTGACGTTTTCTCTCACTGGCACGCACACTTTCTTCCCGCTCTGCCTTTCGCTGCAGAAACCCAGAATATTTTTCGTCGTAACTGTATATTTTCCCTTTGTCAAGCTCTATGATTTTATTTGTCACGGAATCCAGAAAATACCTGTCATGCGTCACCATAACCAAGGCCCCTCGAAAGGCTTTCAGCTTGTTTTCCAGCCAATCTGCCATCTCACTGTCCAAATGGTTTGTCGGCTCATCCAATATGAGCACATCACATGGAGTAATCAACACGGAAACAAGTGCAAGACGCTTTCTCTGTCCACCAGAAAGCTCTCTTGTCTTCTGTTCAAAGTCTGTAATACCAAGCCTTGTAAGCATTGCCTTAGCCGCTATCAATTCATTTTCATTGGCATGGTGATGCACCATATTCTGAACACTCTGTAAAACCGTGTCCTCTTCCGAAAATTCCGGATTCTGAGGCAGATAATGAATCATCAGATTCGATGCCTGTATAACCTGTCCTTCATCCGGAGTCTCCAGCCCTGCCATAATTTTCAGCAAAGTCGACTTGCCGGTTCCATTGATTCCGATTACACCTACCTTATCCCCTTCATGAAGATAAAAATCGGCGTCATCAAAAAGTTTTCTTTCCGTATATGAATGTGTCAAATGTTCCAGTGATAAAATATTCAAATCAATCGTCCTTCTTCTCTGTTATGCAATTTTCCACCCTTTTTAACCACATAAAAACTATTTTTTATTTTATCATTTTTCGCCACATGTATCAACTCATTTTTTTCGGATTGTTACAGCAAAATGCACAGCCTGTCTGCTGCCCGATACAGTTTGCACAATCCCTGCAGTCTGACAAAATATCTTTTCTGCTAATCAGGTACACACCTGCCACACTCATTTGTGGTTTCATTTTTCCACCATCCCATGAAACTCCAATTTTTTCAGCATCCATTAATTGCAGCATTTTCTCTGATGCAGATAACTCCATTCCATAAAAACCTGCGCCAAAAGCAGGGCTGCAAAACCGTTTTTCATACACGCTGTGCTTCCGCTGCAAATACTCCCGCAGCCACTCTCTTACCACATCCAAACAAGCGATTTGAAAAATCTCCCAGTAATACTGTGTTAAAAGTGCCTTACTTTCTTCTACTTCATATTCCGGTGCATGAAATGCATACAAATAACCGGTTTCAACCTGTCTCCTGTCAATGCGTGACAGCACCTGGCACTGCATCTTATCATTTCCAAAAGAAAACCGGCCATCTTCTACACATTGCCCGGAAAACGGCTGTAAAAGAATAGAAACACGGTACAAATATTTATTTCTTTCCAAAATTTCTCCAATGCTGCTAACTGCCATTCCTTTATGCTGTCTGTGTGTTCTCTTATCCATCTGCTCCCATGAAGCAATCTGTGCCATGCGCTCCCAGATTTCTTCTCTTAGATTTCCAATATTAAGAGAAATCATTTCATCCTGTCTCTGCAATTGCTGCATTACCTTGTCATAAACTTCCGGACGATGTATCACCTCACACTGACTGCAGTCTTTCATTTTCTGCCCCTTCGCATTCAAAAACCAAACCGGATTTCCAATGCACTTTTTTTCACGATACAACGGGCAATAACAGAACAAACAATTAAACTCCTCCTCGTTTTCCGTCTTGTGACAGGGAAAATATTCACACTCTTTATTTTGAAAAAAACGGTAACTGTTTATCATGCACGCACCTCCTCTTCTCTGCTCTCCATTTTACCATAACTTTTGCGAAATTACCAAAACGAATCCGGTATGGTTTGTATCAAATATTTGGCACAATCGGGGTGACTTAAGCGCAATATCGAGCCAAAACAACGCTTTTTACTTGATTTGCCTTATAGGGTTGCATATTTGCCCCATTATCAGCCCTTATTAGAGAAAATCACAGGGCAAATGCAACTCTTTCGAGAGAAATTTCTGCTTTTGGTTGTTTTCAGACACATCTTTTCAAAATTCATGCAACGCTTTTCACTTTTTATAAAGGTTAAGGTTGCATAAGGCACTTACTTACATTAAAAGAACTGCCATGTATCAAGAATTTGCGGCTGGTATTTTCAGTGCCCATACCGTTACGCACTCAACGAGTGAGAGCGAACATTTGACACAAACAACTTAGGTATGATGCTTGACTAGAACCTAAAAGATACGATATAGTATAAAAGTAATGCTATTTTAACAAAAAGAGGAAGGATAAAACGAATGTGGAAAACAATCAATGATATTCTAGTTAATATTGACAATTTTGTCTGGGGTATTCCCCTTATGGTACTAATTCTTGCCGGCGGTATTTTATTAACTGTGCGTCTTGGCGTAATGCAGTTTCGAAAACTGCCGCTTGCCCTAAAATGGATGGTAAAAAACGAAGAAGGCGGCGAGGGAGAAATTTCAAGTTTTTCTGCCCTTTGTACAGCCCTAAGCGCGACGATTGGAACCGGTAATATCGTCGGCGTTGCAACTGCTGTTGGTGCAGGTGGACCGGGTGCTCTTTTTTGGATGATTGTCGCTGCCTTTTTCGGCATGGCAACCAAATTTGCCGAAGGTCTCCTCGCTGTAAAATACCGTGTTGTCGCAAAAGACGGTCACAGCCTTGGCGGTCCGTTTTATTACATAGAACAAGGTATGGGAAAAAAATGGAAATGGCTTGCCAAAATATTTGCTTTCTTTGGCGTATGTGTCGGGCTTTTCGGAATTGGAACTTTCAGTCAGGTAAATGGTATTTCCAGTGCTGTTCACGGCTTTTTTGATTCAGCCAATGCACACTGTGTAAATCTGCCATTCTTAGGCGAGTACTCCTGGTCCGTTGTGATTTCATCCTTGGTTTTGGCGTTTTGCGTTGCTTCCGTTTTGATTGGTGGAATCAAACGAATTGCTAGTGTTAGTCAGGTTATCGTGCCATTTATGGCAATCATTTATTTCCTGTTTGCAGGCATTTTGATTATTACTAATATCACCGCGGTTCCAAGTGCAATTGGCGTAATTGTAGAAGCGGCTTTCTCGCCAAGAGCAATTACCGGTGGTGTCGTCGGAAGTATGTTTGTTGCTATGCAAAAAGGTGTTGCACGTGGTATCTTCTCAAATGAAGCCGGTCTTGGTAGTGCACCAATTGCCGCAGCTGCCGCACAGACAAAAGAACCTGTCCGTCAGGGTCTTGTAAGCATGACAGGAACTTTTATTGATACCATTGTTATTTGTACACTTACCGGCTTATCCATTGTATTAACCGGTGCATGGCAGGTAAAAGGACTTGAGGGTGTCGGCGTTACGACCTATGCTTTTCAGAAAGGACTTCCGTTCCCTCCTGAAGTTTCCGCATTTGTCTTAATGCTCTGCCTTGTATTCTTTGCCTTTACGACAATTCTTGGCTGGGATTATTACAGCGAGCGCTGTTTGGAATATTTGAGTGGCGGCAATATGAAACATGTAAAAATATTCCGCTGGATTTACATTCTTGCCGTATTTATCGGTCCATATATGACAGTCAGTGCCGTGTGGACAATCGCCGATATTTTTAACGGTTTGATGGCAATTCCAAATATGATTGCTATTTTTGCCCTAAGTGGTGTCGTGGCAAAAGAAACAAGGGATTTCTTCAAACGTCATAAAGAAGGAAAAATTAAATAACGAAAATCATGACCACCAGCTCAGCTGGTGGTTTCCTCTGCGGCTATAAGCCTGTGG
>OGXI01002462.1_pt1 | contig 13922 bp, 8 predicted proteins | sample 1576221 | NCBI WGS metagenome assembly OGXI01 (sample SAMEA3541523, study PRJEB24748) | human gut metagenome | biome: human gut; feature: human-associated habitat; material: faeces | place: China | collected 2012
GCACATTGATGTGGCCGACCTCGGCGGTGATCTTCTTGACCATCTCATTGACGGCGTCCTCGTTGGTGACATCGCAGACATAGCCGTGGGCGTTGATGCCGGCTTCCTTGTAGGCGGCCAGGCCCTTGTCCACCAGCTCCTGCTTGATGTCGTTGAAAACGATGGTGGCGCCGCAGTTCGCCATGGCGGTGGCAATGGCAAAGCCGATGCCATAGGATGCGCCGGTGATGAGGGCAACCTTGCCGGTCAGGTCAAAGGATTTGGGTGTGCAGACAGACATAAAAATACCTCCTGTTGAATGAAAAAATCGGTTTATCTTTCCAGCCCGTAGGGCACCGGGTGCTTGCCGTAGCGGTTGGCCGGGCTGCCGGTCAGGGTCAGCGTCAGGGCGTTTTCGCCGGGGGTCAAAAGCCCCGCCAGCGGGAATTTGTGCGGCGGCCAGAAGGAGACGCCCGCCGGCTGACCGTTGACAGTCAGCTCGGCCATCTCCTGTCCGGGCAGGGTCAGCAGCGGCGTGGCGGTCTGCAGCTCCGTTGCTGTGATCTGCAGGGTGGCGCGGTAGGTCTTGGTGAGATGGGCCGCGTCCTCGTCCGCAAGGGAAAAGGCTGGTGCGGCCAGCGACAGATAGGTAGGCGGCAGGGGAAGGGCCTCGCTTTCCCGCGCAGTGCAGGTGAACAGCAGCAGGCTGCCGCGCGCGGGCAGCTCCAGCGGCAGGCAGGCCCCCTTGGCGGTGCGCTCGGCCGGGCAGGTGCAGGGCTGGCCGTTCCACAGATCGTACCGGCAAAGCGGAGCATCCACCGGCAGGGTCAGTCGGGTCTTGATGGGGGTGTTGCCCTCGTTGACCAGCAGCCAGCAGGCGCGCCCTTCCTTATTAAAATAGGCGCAGCGCAGCATGGGCTGCGGCGGGTCGCAGCGGCAGTCCGGCTCGAGCGCCGAGACCTCCGGATGCGCGGCGTCCGGGAACAGCGCCTTGTCCCCCAGCACGGCGGTGTAGCGGTGCCCGTGTAACCAAAGCGCGCCGTCCTCGACCGTACAGGCGGGAAAGCAGCTTTCGGGAATGTACTGAAAACCGATCTGCCGTTCAAACAGAGGGCGCACGGTGTCAGGGCGAAGGTCGCGGTTGCGGCAAAGCACAGCAACCTCCGCGTGCAGGTCGATGTCGGTCATCAGCCAGGACAGCCGCCGCCAGTAGGTGCTCCACGCCTCGTAATGCGCCCACCAGATGCTGTGGGGACCGACATCGGGCGGGCGCTCGTCCTTGCGCTTGCCGCAGATGCTGTAATAAAAGGCGTGCGGGATAAACAGGTTGACCCCGCGCACTGCCAGCCAGTCGGTGTACCATTTGATGTCCCCGCCCGAAAGCTGCCACGGGTTGTCGTTCTTGTTGCAGGCGCCGAAGCACTCGTTGGCGTTGCGGCGGCGCCCCATCAAACGCGCAGCATCAGCACTGCACTTTGCCATCGTGGAGTCGATGCCCGCCAAGCCGTCCTTTTCGGGGGCGAGCCAGCGCAGCACCAGATCCTGCCCCGGCACGGCAAAGTATTTTTCTACTTCTATATCATCGCTCTGGTGGGGGTGCCCCATCAGACCGATGCCGTGCGCCTTGCACCAGCGGGAGAGTGTGCCGTAGTAGACCTCACCCTCGCGCTGCAAAAGCAGCTTGTGATACAGCCTTGTATCGTCGTTTTCCCTGCCGTCAAACAGGGCGGTGAGGTTGGCGGCGTTGCCGCCCGCACGGCGGAAAATCTCGGCAAAGCCGTGCGTCCACGGGAACATACAGCTGACATTACGCCCCAAAATACTCGGCTCATCGGTGAAAAAGCCGATGATCGCGGCTCCGAAATACTCTTTCAGTTCCCGATAGTAGGCTTCGTGGGTCAGTTCAATAAAGCGGCTGACGGCCGCAGGGTTCAGAATATCAGCAGTTTTGGGGGCGTTTTTCTCGCCGTCATCCTCGTCCCAGTGCAGCCCGCGCATTGTGCCGCCGCTTTTACGCACGACCAGCGCGCCGTTTTCCGCCTGCGCCAGCAGCTCGTCCCCCGGCAAAACGGTTTGGGTCAGCGTGATGCCCTCGCTGGCAAGCTCAGGGTGATCCTTTACGACCAGCCCGCTCGCCGAGCCGGAGGGGTACATCCCCTCGTCGTACAAAACGATTTTCATATCCAGCGCGGCGGCAGTCTGCACCGCCGTGCGGATATGGGCAAAGTAGCGTTCACCCAGATAGGTGATGTCTGGGCTAAGCCCCATGCGCGGGTGCAGCACCACGCCGTAAATGCCGTGGGCGGCAAAGTCCGCCAGCTGGCGGCGCAGCTCCTCAGCGGTCAGATCGCCGTTCAAAAACCAAAACGGGATGGCGGTAAATTCTCTGGGCGGGTTTTGCAGTTGATCAAGAAATTTCATTTTGCGCTCTCCTGTGCCTCGGCGTGGGCGCAGATGTCCGCCCATGCGTGGGATTTATAGTAGAACAGCATCGCCAGCAGCCCGACAACAAAGCTGAACGAAACACCCGCCATGGCGTAGCCGCCGTAGCCCAGCCACGCCAGCAGGTAGGATGCCGGGATACGCACACCCCACAGCAGAATGATGTTGACGATGGTGGAATAGCGGATCTCGCCCATGCCGTTGGCAAAGCTCATAATAGCGTTGAAGGCTGCATAGCACCACTGGAACGGCAGCACAACGCGGATATAGCGCACGGCAAAGGTCAGTACGGCCTCGTCCTGCGTAAAAAGCAGCAGCAGAGGACGGCAGCAGGCCGCCATCAGCAGCCCGCCTGCGAGGGAGAGCAGCCCCGAGGCCGCCGGGAGCAGCCAGCCGCCCCTGCGCAGACGGCTGTAGCTCTGTGCGCCGAGGTTTTGCCCCGCAAACACCGAGGTCGCCTGCGACAGCGAGGTGACCGTGATGTTGGCCAGCCCGCCGACCTTGCCCGCCACCGAGCAGCCCGCCACAAAAACCGACCCCTGCAGGTTGTACAGCACCTGCAAAAAGACGTGACCGATGGAGTAGAGCGCCGAGTTCAGCCCCAGCGGCAGACCGATGCGCACAATCTGGCGCAGGGCTCCGGCATCAAAGCCGCAGGGCAAAACAGGCAGCGCAAGCTCTGTGCAGCGGCGGCGAATGTAAAAAATGCTGCATATCCACGACAAAAACAGTGCAATCGCCGTGGCTGCCGCCACACCGCCGATGCCAAGGCCGAGTGCTCCGGTAAGCACAAGATCCAGCACAATATTCGCCGCGCAGCTGATAAACAGCAGCAGCAGCGAGGACGAGCTGTTGCCTATGCCGCGCAAAAGACCGGCGTTGAAGTTATAGCCCATGTTGCCCAGAATACCCAGCATCGTGATGCGCAGATACAGCACCGCCCCCGGCATGGCGTCCGCCGGGACTTGCATCAGCCGCAGCATCCACGGACCCAGCAGGAACCCGATGACGGTCAGCGGCAGCGACGCTGCAAACAGCAGCCAGACCGAGGTGCGCACGAGCTTTTGCAGATGGTCATGGTCGGCGCGGCCGACCGCCTGCGATACGAGGATGGAGATGCCCGAGCCGATGCCCACAAAGACACAGAGCAGAATTTCGAGCGGCTGGGAGCTGGTCGCCACCGATGCCAGCGCCGTAGTGTCGCAGAAATTGCCGATGACGAGCGTGTCCACCGTGCTGTACAGCAGCTGCAGAATATTGCCGGCGCAGATGGGCAGCGCAAACAGCGCCGCGCGCCCCAGCACGGAGCCGTGGGTCATATCAACTTGTGCGGATTTTCGGTAAGACGGCATAGCCCTATCCCCCCCGGTATGACAGATTTTCTTATCTATATTGTACGAGGAAACCGTGCCGGCTGCAACAATCATTATCCTTTGATTTTTGGATAGATATAAACGATGAGGCGAGCAATTTTTGCGGTGCGGTGTAAAAAACAATCACGCCCTTTGCGGCGGCGGGAGGGCGTGATTTCCCGCTGCTTTGTGCAGGTTCCACAAACAAAGATGGACAAAATCGGTAACATTGACAGCAAGATTTGCCGCAAAAGGACTTGCCACGGCGGTGCAAAATGTGCTATCGTTAAAATCAAATTCGGTAAAAAGGAAGTAAAATTTGTATGCGGCAGCCTCTGACAAGACAGAACAGCACGCGCGTCAAGCGCAGATACTCTGCTTATCAGAACCGTATTTTTGTCTATCTCGTGACCCTTGTCACCGCCCCGCTGCTGCTGCTGGGTGTGCTGTCCAGCGTAGTGTACTACCGGCAGACCGTCACGCGCAGCGATGCCCTGCTGGCCTCGGCGCGGGAGAATGTCGAGACGCAGATGGAAATTGCGCTGAGCAACCTGCGCGCCTACTACAGCGCGGTCGTCAGCGCGGACAATTACCAGACCCTGTGCCAAAAAACTGTGCCGCCGTACAGTGAGTACACCCTTGTGCGCAATATGCAGACCGCCATGCGCGGCGGCAATCTGGTGGATAAATATGTCGAGGGGTATACCTACATCAACCTGCGTAGCGGGTGGATTTTAAGCAACAACGGCATGTACCGGCTGGCTGATGCCGCCAACCGGGATGAGGTCGCCCACCTGCTGAGCGAATGGGCGGAGCAGCATGCCGCCATGATGTGGGTCAACCGCACCGACCAGCCCACCCCCGCGCTGGCGGACACACCGCTGAACACGGTGGATCTGACCGGCGAGCTGCTCGTGCTGCGCAGCAGCTCCTACCGCACGGGCAGCTATGCGGTGCTGATCGTCAAGCTGGATCTTTCGCCGCTGTATGAGATGACCGAGAGCTGGCAGACCGGCGGCTACAGCATTGCCGCGCGGGATTTCACCGGCAAGACCGTGCTGAGCACCTCTGCTGCGCTGACCGCCCTGCTGGACGCCGACACCCCCGCCGAGGGCGGCTGTGTGCAGGACGGCTGGCGGCTGAACAGCGGCAAGATGGGCGTGAACGGGCTGACCTACTATGCGGCGCTGCCGCAACGCACGCTGGCGGCTACCGCCGGCATGGTGATTCTGATCGCTTTTGTGCTGGCCGGGGGACTGGTGGCGGTGCTGCTGATCTGCCGCCGATCGACCAGTGTGCTGTACGCCCCTGTGGATGATCTGATGCACGCGGCCAGCGGTGTGTTCGGCCAGCCCGGCAGCGATGAGGAGGAGTTTGCTTATCTGGCCGCCGGCGTCAAGCAGGTGGCCCGGGACAAGCAGGCGATGCAAAGCCTGATGCAGCAGCAAAACCGCCGCCTGCAGCAGAGCTTTGTGGAAAATCTGATCCGCAGTGAGGTCACCGATGAGGCCGCCGGCCACACGATGCAGGAGCTGGGGCTGGCAGTCTGCCCCGCGTATCGGCTGATTGCGCTGGCGCTGGATACCCCGGCTGGCACCTCCGGCCCGGTGCGGGAGACGATGCTGCTGACCGCCATACAGACGATGCCCACCGAGCTGCTGCGCCGCTGCGCGTTCCAGCCCGTAATGCTGAACTTTACCCTGCTGCTGGTCGTGGGTGGCGAGGAGGCTGATCTGAACGAGGCCTGCCGCGTGGTATATACGGCGGCGGCGCGCAGCATCCGCACTGCGCTGGGGGTCAGCTGCCGCGCGGGCGTCAGCCGCCCCTTCCACAAGCTGCACCACATGCAGCTGGCCGCGCAGGAGGCATGGGAGGCCCTGCGCCTGCCGGAGGCCGATGCCCCCGAGGCAAGCGGGCAGATGCTGTACTACCAGCCGCCCGACGAGCAGTGCGCCCGCAACGGATATGATACGCTGCTGGAGCATGAGATCACGGCAGCTGTAACCGCCTGCAAGGCCAAGGAGGTGCGCCACCTGCTGGAGCGCTTTACCGCCAAAATGCTGGAAAAGAACATCCGCGGGTATGAGCGGCAGTTTTACATCCAGCGGCTGGTGGCGGCCATGCTGGCCGTGGCGGAAAACGCCGGGCTTTCGGTCAACCAGGTGCTGGCCGACCGGCAGGCCAACCTGTTTGAAACGATCAGCAGGATCTACACCGCCGACCAGATGCAGAATTTCCTGATGGACGAGGTGGCCGTGCCGGTCATGGACCTGCTGACCGAGTTCCGCCAGAGCAGCTCAAGCGAGCTGGTCAAGAATGTGCTGGCGCTGATCAAGCAGACGCGCGGCGATATTACGCTGAATGAGTGCGCCGACCGGCTGAACTATAACCCGAGTTATATCTGGAAGGTGCTGCGCACCGAGAAGGATACCAGCTTCAGCGATTTGGCCAACAATGAAAAGCTGGAGATGGCCAAGGAACTGCTGCTGACCAGCGACATGACGGTCGTGCAGATCGCCGACACGCTGAACTATTCCAATGTGCAGAATTTTATCCGGTTTTTCAGCAAAAAGGTCGGCATGACCCCCGGCAAATACCGCAAGGATTACCAGAACGAGAAGAAGTGAGGGTAATTGCCCTCACCTACAGCAAAGACCGTGTCCGATGTGTTCGGGCACGGTCTTTGCTTGTTATTCGGTTTCTATGCGCAGTACATTGACCTTGTCATCGTACTGGGTGCAGGTGCCGGTGATGTGGGGGATCAGGGCGTTGACCTCCATGACCAGCGCGCCCTCGGCGGTCAGATAGGGCTGGCCGTCCATCAGGTTTTCCTTGCCGTCAACCAGCAGGTGGGTGACGCCGACCTGCGCTGTCACGGTGTGCCCGCCGCTGTGCAGCGTCAGGCAGCCCCCGGCGGCGTTCCAATCATAGCAAAAGGCATCGGGGATAACCGTTTGCAGCCGCTCCAGAATGCAGAGCACCGCGCCCCAGACGCGGCCGTTCTCATTGACGCTGCGCACGCCGCGGGTGTCCGGCTCCTGTCCGTTGACGAGGATCTTGGTGTAGCACTTGTCCTCCGGCTGGTATTTTGCTGCATCGGCCTGCGGGATGGGGACGAACGCATCGCGGTGCTGCGGCGCACAGGCGGCATAGTCCGGCAGGCGGCAGGGCAGCGGTGCGGCTGTCAGCGGTGAGAGGTCGGCGGGCTTGCTCTGCAGCGTGATGACATTGCGGAGACTGCCCATCACGGCGGTCAGGCGGATGATGCCGGGCGCTGTGCCCGCGCGCAGAAATACACGGTTGGTGCCGCACTCAGCATAGACATGGTTTTGGTGGATGACGCTGTCGTCGTGGCCGTAGCCCGCAAAGCGGCCGCTGTTGTAGCCGCCCAAAAACTGCGCGGGGCCGTCCAATGTGAAGTCGATGCGCGCATCGCAGAGCGGGCAGACCCGCCCGGCGCTGTCCTGCACGGCAATATCGACATAGGCGATGTCGGCTCCGTCAGCGGCAAGGCCGCCCGGTGCGGTGTGCAGCGTCAGCTGCAGGGCGGCGGGGCTGTCGGCGGTTTCCAGCTGGTCAGACGCGGCGGGCGTGCCGTCATAGCCGTAGCCCACGGCCTCGACCCAGCCGGACTGCGTCACATCCACGCCGGGAAAGGCGAACACAAAGGTATTCTGCGGCTTGTCGCACCGCCCGACACGGCGCCCGTTGACGAGCAGCTCGACTGCGGCAACAGGGTAGCTTGCCACCACATACACCGTCTTATTGTGCGGGTCGCGGGTGTGCCAGACGCCGGTGCCCTCCCGATAGGTGCCGTTAAAGCGCTTTTCTTCATAGCGATAGTTGGCAGCGGTGGGGGCGGGGTAGTTCCAGTGGCCGATGATCTTGACGGCGGGGGTCTCGCTCTGCATAACGCGGAAGCAGTCAAAGCTCTGCTTTTTGGTTCGGCAGGGATCGACGCGGCCGCTCATGCGGGCGTTTTCGCTGTAGGACTGGCGGCCATGCTGGGCAGAGTCCGTCCAGCAGAGCGCCGCACAGGCGCTGTAGTAGTTCTTGCCGGAGGCACCGCCCATCCGATCGTTGAAAAACTCGGCGTAGCCGCGCGCGTTTTCAAGCGCGAGCTCCTCACTGGTAAGGTCGTAGAAGTCGTACCCAACAGCTTTTTTGCCGCCCTTGCCGACCCAGCGGTTGCGGTAGTCGAAATCCGGCGGGGTGAAGTCGTCCCAGATGCGGCGGGGGGCCTCCTCGCGGCTGTACTCAGTCTCGGTGACAGGGCCGTGCTGCGACAAAAAGCGGGCGGCGTGGCGGTTCAGCATCGTGCCGACATACTCGCTCTCGTTGACGACCTCCTCGGTGTTCAGGGTGCGGCAGCCCATAAAACGCCCGCCGTGGGGGTCCAGCTGCTGCTTGAGCAGCCGCATCTCCCGCATGTGCTCGCGGGAGATCGAGTTGTTGCCGGCCTCCCAGAACACAATGGACGGGTGGTTGCGGAAGGCGATGATGACATCGCGCATCAGCTCTACGCGCTGGTCCCACTGGCGGCCGAAGCTCTCCTTCTCCTTATCACCGGCAGGCTGGGTGCAGACGATGCCGCAGCGGTCAAACGCGCGGACATCGGCGGGGCTGCCCGCTACATGCATAAAGCGGATGTGGTTGGCGTTGCTCTCGCGGATGAGGGCAGCGTCCTCATCGTGCAGCCACTCGGGCGCAATGCCGATGGCCGCCCACTCGTTGGCGGCGCGCTGGGCGTAGCCGCGCAGCCACTGCACTGCGCCGTTGATGCGCAGGCCCCGGTCCTTGTCGTAGCTTACGGCGCGGAAGCCGGTCGTCAGCTGCTGGGTGTCGGCCTTTTCGCCGTTTACAAACAGCTCGGCCTCCACGGTGTAGAGGTAGGGGTCATCAATGCTCCAGAAGCGCAGCGGCAGGGTGTCGGCCCCGGCGTGCAGCACGGTGACCGCCATGGAATCCGTAGCGGTCGGTGCGGGCAGGCTTTCGTCCTCCACGGGGCAGTAATGCCCGGGCACAGCCTCATCGGGGATATAGGCGTCCGCCGGGGTGATGCTCAGCGGCGGTACGGCGCGGCCCGTGGGGGCTGCGGTGGCCGGGGTGCCGTCAAAGATGGCGGCAACGCTGCCGTCCGGGCGGCGCAGCGTGATGCGCAGCTGGGCGGAAACAGGGACCTTGCCCTCGTTGCGGACCTCGGCCTCGACCCGGATATCCGCCGTGGCGTTGTCTAAATCAAAATTCTGGCCGTAGACATAGAGGCCCTTGGTCTGCAAATTGGAGTAGAGCGGCAGCGTGAGATAGACATCGGGCTTGAAAAACACCTGCACGGGGCGGGTGATGCCGCCGACCGAGGGATTGAAGTCGTTGCAGTTCCAGAAAAAGGGGACGCCCACGCGGTCGGCGGGGACGGCCTGCTCCTGCGGAAAGAGATAGCTGCCGGGGACAGCATCGGGCTTGTTGGGGGTCTCGGCAATGCAGAACGGCGCGCTGCGGGTGGCGGTGTTGTCGGTCGCAATGGCGATGAGGTTCGGCGCATCGTACCGCACATAGGGGGTGATGTCAAAGCCGAACGGCGCAACGCCGGCCTCATAGTAGCCGGCCAGCGTGCCGTTTACATAGAGGTAGCAGGTCTGGCGCAGCCCCTCAAACGCAAGCAGCACCTTGTGGTTTTTGTGCCGCGCCGGAATGGTGAGGATGTTGCGGTAGAAGGCCGCCGTGCGGCGCTGGCCGCTGCCGCCGTCCTGAATGCGGTCACGGAACAGATCCTCGTCATTGAAGGTGTGGGGCAGCGTGACGGGCTGCCAGCCGGTTTCCCGGTAGTCGGCCTCGTAAAAGGCGTGCCCCTCAGCGTCCCGGTGGGCGTCAACGGCCTTTGCCATGGGGAAGGCATCTGCCCGCAAAAAGTGCCAGCCGTGGTGGAAATAAAAGCTTTCGCCTTGCAGTGTAGACATAGCGTTTTCTCCCTGTCAGATGTGCTGTATACAGTTGCAGGCCCGCGATCTTATCTTTATCATACGCGCTGCCGCGGCGAAAAACAAGTGTCATTTGATGGGTAGAAGGTCTTGAAAGCACGGCGCAGCGATAAATATCAAGATATGGAAACAGGACCTGTTTGTTGGCAGCGGGGCGGAGTGACCCAACCCCGCCGGCAAAGCGGGGCAGTCAGGGCAAGGCTGTGCGGTAAAGCCTCCGCAGTCCGTAAGGCTGCAGCAGCTTCAAAAACGCTCTTTGTCAAAATGCACAAAACAGATAGGCATCGTGTATAAAATATTCACAATTTCAACCCGAAACAGCAAACGATAGTGCCGGTAGATATAAGGATTGTTTTGTGTGTCATCTGCATGTATAATTGCGCTGCATCGTGAAATATAATGAAAATTTTCGCGTGCTTTTGATTGTAGCCAAATCCGCAGAGCAGGGGATACAATGGAAGCAACGAAACAGCCGCCGCCGGATGACGAGGGCCCGCGATCCTGACCAAAGCACCGCGGCCGCCGGCTGATGAGAACACAAAGCAAGGAGGAATTTTTACCTATTTACAATTAAGAAACCCTGTTAATTCTCTAAAAAAAAAATGAAATTTCCAATTACTTATCTTAATTAATTATCTTCTCCGGTTAGTCTTAAGATTCCCTGGATTTCTTCCAAATCCATATCCAAAAATGCAGATAACTCTTCGGCACTGTATTTATCGTCATCATCATCCATGATTTCTTTGATTTTATGCTCCAGATTTCTTACTTTTTCCACTAAAATATCATCGCTTTGTTTCTGATCTGTCTGTTCCTCTAACAGCAATAAAATTGCATTTCTGATTTCGCCGGATAAAAATGCAGAAATATCTTCTGCTTCCTCAAGACTTTCCAGTGCGCCAATCAAGCCGATATTTCCCTCAGAAACCATATCTCCAAGAAAAACCTCTCCGTCATGCAGCTCTTTTGCAATTTTAAGCACTTCTTTCATATATAATTCTGTTAATCTTGATTTTGCCTGTGCCTCTCCTGCTTTTGCTAATTCAAAAAGACGTTCTCTTTCGCCTTCCTCTTCCGGAAGAATCACATTTAATGTTTCAAGATAATCCTCTAAATATTCCTTCTCTTCCTGTGTCAGTTCGGCCGATTTTTTCTCTTCTTCTGCCTCCTCTGCTTCATAAGAAAACATAGAACTTTTCTTTGGCATTTCTGGCTCTGAAACTTTTTCTGCTTTCTTTTTCTGTTCATCCGTATGGATTCCCTGAATGGTCAGATAATCATATACTTTCTGAAGCTGTGTCTCATTTAAGCCATCTCCCGCAAAAAAATCCTCCACTACTTCACGGCTGATTTTTCTTCCATTGTTGACTGCAAGTCTCTGTATATCCTGTAATTTCTGCTGAAATTCTTTAATTTCCATTCTAACCTAACACACTCCTTTTTCTCACCCAATTCCACCCAGTGCAATTCCAAGAATCAGCACCAGAATGCAAATCGGAACATATAAATATTTGCAAACCGGATAAAGCCATTTCGTAATTGCTTTTTCTCTTCCTTTATTGACCTGTTCTTCCACATACTTCTTTCCGCATACCCAGAAGAACATAATCCCTGCCAGTCCTGCTCCGAGCGGGCAGATATAAATCGACAGCACATCCATCCAGTCCGATACAATTCCCTGAATCAAAAGGGAAATCACAATTCCAACTATACCTGTCAAAGCACATGCCGGTACTCTGCCAAGTCTTAATTTTTCCTGAACCGTCGCAATCGGCGCTTCGTAAAGATTAATTAAAGAGGTCATTCCTGCCAGTAAAACTGCAACAAAAAAGAGAATTGCAATCACATGCCCTCCGGGCATAGATTTCATCAAATTCGGAAGATAAATAAATAACAATCCAGGTCCTCCCTGATTTAATTTCGCACCGGTCGTTGCCATAGCCGGAATAATGACAAGTGCTGCAAGCATTGCCGCAAGCGTATCAAAAAATGCCACACGTCCCGCAGATGCCGGAATATTCTCTTCATCCGAAAGATAGGAACCATAAATCAAAGTTCCATTTCCAGCTACAGAAAGGGAGAAAAATGCCTGACCCAGTGCAAAAATCCATGTTTTTGGATTTGCAAGTGCTGTTTTATCTACTCTGAAAATGTACCGATATCCGTCAGATGCTCCCTGCTGAAATAGCACATAGACTCCAAGCCCTACAAATAATGCAAAGAAAATCGGCATCATAATCTTGTTCGCTTTTTCAATTCCTGTTGCCACACCGAACATCAAAATTCCCATGCAGAGAATTAAGACTACCACCTGCCAGATATTATTTCCAAATGCAGATGCCATTGAACCAAACTGTGCACCAAACTCATCTACACTTTCCGGTGCAAGCGTTGCTCCGGTAAGCGTACCCACAGTGTATTTTAAAATCCATCCCATAACTACGGTATAGCCGATTGCCATTGCCATTGAACCAAGTACCGGTATCATGCCAAGCAGTTCTCCGCTCTTTCTGCTTCCCTTTCTTTCCGTCGCCATTCCAAATGCATCAATCGGTCCGGAACGTGCTGCACGCCCAAAACACATCTCTCCTATAACTCCGGTCGAACCGATTAGAATTACAAAAATAATATAGGGAATTAAAAAAGCTCCGCCTCCGTACAGGGAAACTCTGGTGGAAAACATCCAGATATTCCCCATACCAACAGCCGAGCCGATGCAGGCTAAAATAAATCCCCACCTGCTGTTAAATGATTCTCGTTTCTTCATAAAATTTACTCGTTTTCTCCTTGTATATTTTGTATTTGAATTATAACAAAATTCAGGAGAAAAGTAAATTTTGTTTGTAACTTATTCAGCTTGGTTCTTCCACTTTGTTCCAAGTTCTTTTAATTCTTCCGCAGTGTAAAGCGGACAAATCCAGTATTTTTCTTCCAGCCAGTTTTTCATTAATACTTTATTTTCTTTTTGAGAATAGCCTGCAAACTGACCTTTGACATTATCACCGATTTCATAGCGGATTTCCATTTTATCCAGATTAATTAACCAGGCCTGATCTTGATTTTGAAGTAAAATCTCATCAGGATTTTGTGTTTTCCAGACTACAACATATTCCGACTTTTCTGCATCATCTTCTTTCTTCTCTTTAATTGTAATCTGCTCTTCTATTCCATCTGGATTTTTATTCACTTTATAAAGAATCCCGTCTCTGCCAAATAGAGGAACAAATTACAATTAAATACTCTGAATTTTCTAATGCCTCACGAATATCCTGACTCAAATCAGCACTCGTCGGCAGTTCTGTTTCATCTCGAAATACTCTCCATTTTTCCTTTTTTTCAAGCTGTTTCGGAGGATGAAATGTCTCTAAATGCTTCTGTAATGTAACTGCAACTTTTCGGTCAAATGGCTGATGCCGGTAGCTGATAAAAGCTTTATATCTCCGGTTATTCTGCTCTGTCTTATTATCTGTCTTATTTTCTGTTTTCTCTCCTGTCTCAAGCTCTTTCTCCATCTTCTTTCTCTCTTTCTTTCAACCATTCTAATGCCAACAGTCTTTTTGTGTCTTTAATATTTGCCATATCATAACTGTAAAAATCTTTATCCATTCCACATTCATTTTTTAATGCAAGTTTTAATTCTTTCTGACCCTATCCCGAGGGCACGGTCTTCGAGCTGCTGGGGCAGGAGCGCTTCGTCAGTCGCGGCGCCTACAAGCTGCTGACCATCCTGGACAATTTCAAGCTCGACGTGAGCGGCATGGTCTGTCTTGATGCCGGTGCCTCCACCGGCGGTTTCACGGACTGTCTGCTCCAGCACGGCGCCACGCGCGTCTATGCCGTGGACGTGGGCAAGAACCAGCTGCACGAGAAGCTGCGTGCCGACGAGCGCGTCATCAATCTGGAAGGCGTCAACCTGCGCGCCGCCGCGCCCGAGCTCATCCCCGAGCCCGTGGACCTGGTGGTGGCCGACGTGTCCTTCATCTCCCTGACGCTCATCCTGCCGCCCTGCATGACCTGGCTCAAGCCCGGCGGTCTGGCCGCCGTGCTCATCAAGCCGCAGTTCGAACTGGGCCCCGGCGAGACCGTCAAGGGCGTCGTGCGCGACGAGGCCGCCCGCCAGCGCGCCGTGGACAAGATCGTCCGCTTCTGCACCGAGAACCTGCACCTGGAG
>OGXI01002463.1_pt1 | contig 13916 bp, 11 predicted proteins | sample 1576221 | NCBI WGS metagenome assembly OGXI01 (sample SAMEA3541523, study PRJEB24748) | human gut metagenome | biome: human gut; feature: human-associated habitat; material: faeces | place: China | collected 2012
GAGGCAGCACAATGAAGGAAATGACTTATCACCGCATCGGGGAGACGGCGGTTTGGCAGACCCTTCCCAACGGCCTGCCCGTGTGCGTCATCCGCAAGAGGGGCTATACCCGCAAATACGCCTTTTTCGCCACCCGCTACGGTGGCATGGATCTGCGCTTTCAGCTGGATGGCCAGTGGCTGGATACTCCCGCCGGCATCGCCCACTATCTGGAGCATAAGATGTTCGACACCGAAGACGGCAACGCCCTGCAGGAGCTGGCCAAAAACGGTGCCGAGCCCAATGCCTTCACCTCCAACGCCATCACCGGATACTATTTTGACTCCACCGAGCATTTTGAAGAGAATCTGCGCATCCTTTTATCCTTTGTGTCCATCCCCTATTTCACCGATGAGAGTGTGGAAAAGGAGCAGGGCATCATCGGCCAGGAGATCGGCATGATCGAGGATAACCCGGAGTGGCAGGTGTATAAGCGCCTCATGCAGGCCCTGTACCACACCAGCCCCGCCCGTGTCAGCGTGGCCGGGTCCGTGGAGAGCATCAGCCATATCACCGCCCAAACTCTTTACGATTGCCACAAGGCATTTTATACCCCCGCCAACATGTGCCTGGTGGCCGTGGGTGATCTGGACCCGGCGTCCGTGTTCTCCCTGGCGGAGGAGGTGCTGCCCAAGGAAAGCGGCCCCGCCATCCCCCGGGACTACGGCCGGGAGACGGACCTCGCCCCCTTAGAGGCGGAGGTTTCCTGTAAGATGGAGGTATCCATGCCCACCTTCCTCCTGGGCTTCAAGTGTCCGCCCATGTCCGGCGGCCAGGAGCAGATGCGCCGCACCCTCATCGGGGAGCTGGCCTGCGATGTGCTGCTGGGTGATTCCAGCCCTCTGTACGCCAGGCTCTACAGCCAGGGCCTTATCAACGGCACCTTCGGCTACAGCTTCGATACCCTTCCGGGCGTGGCCTACGCCTACATCGGCGGGGACAGCAAGGACCCCCACGCCGTGGCGGAGGAGGTGCTGCGGGAGGCCCGGCGTTTGGTAAAGGACGGCATCGACCCGGATTATTATGCCCGGATTGTCCGTGCCAACTACGGCTCCACCCTCAAGAGCCTTAATTCCTTTGAGTCCATTGCCATCTCCTTGGTGGAGGGGCAGTTTGATGGATACGATCCCCTGCTGTTCCCGGAGATGTTCGACTCCATCACCCCCCAGGACCTGCTGGCCTTTATCCGGAAGAATCTGTGCCGAGAGCATATGGCCCTGTCCGTTGTTTATCCGAAGGAGTGATTTGAACATGAACATGAGTGATCTGAAAATCGATATGAATGATATGATTATGACCGACAGCCCCATCCGTTTTCCGGGGCTCTTCAGCGATTGGACCTTTACCGCCAGCTCCAAGGCCATCGACGTGGGCCATGGTGTCTACTGGTACGGGATTCTCATCGCCCTGGGCCTGCTGCTGGCCCTGCTGCTGTGTATGAAGGAGCGTGTAAAATACGGCATCAGTGAGGATAATCTCTATGACGGCCTGCTTTGGGGCATCCCTCTGGGCATCGTGGGCGCCCGGGTCTACTACGTCCTGTTTTATCTGGACCGTTTCCGCACCTCCGATGGAAAGTTTGACTTTGGCAGCGCCATCGCCTTTTGGGACGGCGGCCTGGCCATTTACGGCACGGTCATCGCCGTGATCATCCTGGACGTCTGCCTCTCCCGGCGCAAGGGCAAGCGGGGCTTTAAGTTCTTCGCCATGACAGATTTGGTGGTCATGGGCCTTCTGGTAGGACAGATCGTGGGCCGCTGGGGCAATTTTATGAATCGCGAGGCCTTTGGCTCTGAGACCACCTGCCTTTTCCGCATGCAGCTCACCACCAAGGCCGGCCAGCTCATCGAGGTACATCCCACCTTCCTGTATGAGAGTGTGTGGAATCTGGTGGGTTTGCTCCTGCTGCTGTTCGTGGTGTCAAAGCACCGCAAGTTCGACGGGGAGAATACCTGGTTCTATTTCCTTTGGTATGGCGTTGGCCGTTTTTGGGTGGAGGGTCTGCGCACGGACAGCCTGTATCTGTTCAACTGGCAGCTTTTCGGCCAGCCCATCCGGGTGTCCCAGGCCCTCAGCGTCGTCATGGTGCTGGTGAGCCTTTTCATGCTGATTTGGAATCTCAAGGTACATCCCCACAAGCCTGAGGAGCTGTATGTGAATCAGGTAGCCGCCCGGGACCGGGCGGAGCAGAACGAAAAAGTACAGGAGGAATAATATGAGTGCTGTGGTCATGGACGGTAAGGCCCTTGCCGCAGAGATAAAGCAGGCTCTCCGGAAACGATGCGCCGCCCTGTCCCGGCCGCCCCGTCTGGCGGTGGTGCTGGTGGGGGACGATCCCGCCTCGGCGGTGTATGTGCGCAATAAGGAGCAGGACTGCGCCCAGTGCGGCATCTCCTGCGCCGACCACCGTCTCCCGTCTGGCGCCTCCCAGGCCGAGCTTTTGGAGCTGATAGATACGCTGAACCGGGACGAGGCCGTCGATGGCATTCTGGTGCAGATGCCCCTGCCCGCCCATTTGGACGCGGGCCAGGTGCTCCGGGCCATAGATCCGGCCAAAGATGTGGACGCTTTCCATCCGGAGAATGTGGGCCTCCTGCATTTGGGGCAGCCCCGGTATCTCCCCTGCACCCCGGCGGGGATCCTGGCCCTTTTGAAAAAGTACGGCATTGACCCGGCGGGCAAGCACTGCGTGGTGGTGGGCCGCAGCAATATCGTGGGCAGGCCCATGGCTGCGCTTCTGCTGCAGGCGGATGCCACCGTCACCGTCTGCCACAGCAAGACCCCCGACCTGTGCTCCCAATGCCTGCAGGCGGATATCTTAGTCAGTGCCGCAGGCCGCCGGGGCCTCATTACGGCGGACATGGTGAAGCCCGGCGCCGTGGTCATTGACGTGGCCATGAACCGGGGCCCGGACGGCAAGCTCTGCGGGGATGCGGACTATGCCGCCGTGGCGGAAAGGGCATCCTTCATTACCCCCGTCCCCGGGGGCGTAGGCCCTATGACCCGGGCCATGCTTTTGGAAAACACCTATCGGGCGGCCCTGCGCCGTGAAAATCCATGAGAGGGGGACGAGCCATGCGTTCCGATATTGAAATTGCACAGTCTACGCCCCTGCAGCCCATTGCCCGGGTGGTTGATATCGGCAACGGCCACATCATCCTGGGCGAGGAAAACTTGGAGCCCTACGGCCGGTATATGGCCAAGCTCCGCCTGCCGCCGGAAAAACCCGGGCAGAAGCGGGGCAAGCTCATTTTAGTCACCGCCATCAACCCAACCAAGGCCGGGGAGGGCAAGACCACCACCAGCATCGGCCTGGCGGATGCCTTAAACCGGCTGGGAAAGAAGGCGGTGCTGTCCCTGCGGGAGCCGTCCCTGGGGCCTGTGTTCGGCATGAAGGGCGGCGCCACCGGCGGCGGCTATGCCCAGGTCGCTCCCATGGAGGACATCAATCTCCATTTCACCGGGGATTTTCATGCCATCGGCACAGCCAATAATCTTTTGGCCGCCATGGTGGATAATCATATTTATCAGGGCAATGAGCTGGGCATAGACCGTGTGGTCTGGCGGCGCTGTATGGATATGAACGACCGCCAGCTCCGCTCCCTGGAAACCGGTGTAGGCGGCGGCATAAACGGCGTGCCCCGGCCGGAGCATTTTGACATCACCGTGGCCTCAGAGGTCATGGCGGTCTTTTGCCTGGCGGAGGATCCGTCCGATCTGAAAGCCCGGCTGGGCCGCATGATCGTAGGCTACACCAAGGCCGGAAAGCCTGTTACCGCCCATGACCTGAAGGCGGAGGGCGCCATGGCGGCGCTTTTAAAGCAGGCGGTGCTGCCCAATCTGGTGCAGACCCTGGAGGGAAATCCTGCCATCGTCCATGGTGGCCCCTTCGCCAACATCGCCCACGGCTGCAGCAGCGTACTGGCCACTCGGGCGGCGCTGCGCCTGGGGGAGTACTGCGTCACGGAGGCCGGCTTCGGCGCGGACCTGGGCGCAGAGAAATTTTTGGACATCAAGTGCCGCGCATCGGGCCTCTGGCCGGACGCTGCGGTGGTAGTGGCCACTGTCCGGGCCCTGAAGCTTCACGGCGGCGCAGAGGACAACCTTTCCCGGGAAAATTTGGATGCCTTGAAAAGGGGCCTGCCCAATTTGCTGCACCATATCAGGACCCTGCAGGAGACCTTTTCCCTGCCGGTGGTGGTGGCACTGAACCAATTTGAAAGTGACACCCCTGCGGAGATCGAGTGGATAGAAAATGCCTGCCGGACATGCGGCGTTCCCGTGGCCCTGTCCCGGGTGTGGGAGATTGCCGATCTTCTCGACGTCGTTTTTGTAAATATAGCCGTCGGCGGGGGCGGTCAGCTCATAGCTGTACTTTGCCTTTTGGAACTTGTCGGCGTCGCGCAGTACGCTGATGTCGCCGCCCTGCGCGGCAAACATCTGGCAGCACTTTTCAAACGCGGAGCCGTCGGCAATGACGCTCTCGGCCAGCTTACGGCAGGTAGGCATATCGCCCTTGCCCGCCAGCACCAGCATGTTGCCGGCCAGCTGCAGGCAGACCTCGGTCAGGTCCGCGGGGCCCTTGCCCTGCAGAACGGCCATGCTCTCGGCGACCTCCAGTGCATTGCCGATGTTGTGGCCGAGAGGCTTGTCCATATCGGTGATGAGCGCCGCGACCTTGCGGCCATGCGCCGTGCCGATGGCGACCATCTGGCGGGCCAGCTCCAGCGCACCGTCCAGATCCTTCATGAACGCGCCGTCGCCCATCGTGACATCGAGCAGGATCGCGTCCGAACCGGCGGCCAGTTTCTTGGACATGATGGAGGACGCGATCAGCGGGATGCAGCCGACGGTGGCGGTCACATCGCGCAGGGCGTACATCTTCTTGTCGGCGACGGCGATCTTGCCGCTTTGGCCGATGACCGAAATGCCGATCTCGTTGACCTGCCTGAAAAATTCTTCCTGCGTCAGGCTCGTGCGGGTGCCGGGGACAGCCTCCATCTTGTCAATCGTGCCGCCCGTGTGGCCGAGGCCGCGCCCGCTCATCTTGGCGATCTTGACACCGCAGGCCGCCACGATGGGCGCAATGACCAGCGTCGTCTTGTCACCGACGCCGCCGGTGGAGTGCTTGTCGGCCTTGATGCCCGCGATGGCAGACAGATCGACCATGTCGCCGGAGTGGGCCATGACATCGGTCAGCATGGCGGTCTCCTCGTCAGTCATGCCGCGCAGGTAGATGGCCATGAGAAGCGCCGACATCTGGTAGTCGGGCACATCGCCTGCCACATAGCCGTTGACGGCGAAGGACAGTTCTTCATGGTCCAGCGTACCGCCGTCGCGCTTCTTGGCGATAATATCGTACATTCGCATAGTTTTTTCTCCTTGTAAAAGGCAGGCCGCCCGGCTGGGATACCGGGCGGCCTGCTGTGATTTGTGATTAACGGCTGCCCTTGTCGTAGGGAATGCCCTCGGCCTTCGGGGCCTGGGAGTTCTTGGAGGTGAAGATCAGCACGATCATCGTGACGATATACGGCAGCATCTGGTAGAAGTTGGAGATCTCCTTAACGCCATCGAACTTCGGCAGGAAGGACAGCGACGAGCTGTAAGCCGCGATGACCTTGAACAGCGCAAAGAACACCGAGGATGCCAGGATCGGGAACGGTTTCCAGTTACCGAAGATCATAACTGCCAGCGCCAGGAAGCCATAGCCGCCCACGTCGGAGTTGAAGCCGGAACCGGCTGCCACCGTGTAAGCCAGGCCGCCGATGCCGCCCAGGAAACCGGAGATCAGCACGCCAGCGTAGCGCATCTTGTAGACATTGATGCCCACAGAGTCCGCTGCCTGGGGATGCTCGCCGCAGGCGCGCAGGCGCAGGCCAAAGCGGGTCTTGTACATGACGATATAGGCCACGATAAACAGGATGACGGCGATGGGGGTAGTCAGGTAGAAATACTTGAAGATCAGGTTGTTCCAGAAACTGGGGCCATCCACCGGGGCGAGGCCGAAAGTTTCGCGGGTGATGCGCACCCAGCTGGGGATGGCGATGGTGGTCAGGCCCTGGCCCTGGATGGCCCAAGTCATAACGACTGCGAAGGCCGGGGCGAACTGGTTCAGCGCCGTGCCGCCGATGGTCTGGTCAGCTTTCAGGTTGATGGCAGCAAAACCCAGGAAGAAGGAGAAGATCATGCCGGTCAGGCCCGCCACCAGGATGGCAACCAGCATGGCCAGCTGCGGATGTGCCGAACCGAAGCCGCTCTGGTCAAACGCCTGCAGGGTGAAGCAGGCAAACAGAGCGCCAATGATCATCATGCCTTCCAGCGCGATGTTGATAACGCCGGAATGCTCACTGAACATACCGCCCAGGGCAACCAGCAGCAGCGGCACCGCAAACAGGACGGTCAGGCTGATAATGTTAGCAGCGATCATCATTTGGCAGCGCCCCCTTTCTCTTTACGGCCGGAAACCGCCTTGGCGATCACGCCGCGCATCAGCAGGGCGAAAGCCGCCAGATAGATGATGACAGCGATCACGATGTCGATCGTCTCGGAGGAGTAAGCCGGCTGCATGGCAGCGCCGCCCACCTGGATGTAGCTGATGAACAGCGCCGAGAAGATGGTGCCGATGGGGTTAGAGCTTGCCAACAGCGCAACGGGGATGCCGTTGAAGCCCATGCCCAGGATGGATTTTTCGATAACGTACTGACCCGTGCCGGCCAAGTAGTAGATGCCGCCGCCGATGCCGGACAGCGCACCGGCGATGACCATGGACAGCACGATGTTGCGCTTGGCGTTGATGCCGGCGTACTGGGCAGCGTCGCGGCTGAGACCGCAGGCTTTCAGCTCATAGCCGAAGGTGGTCTTTTGCAGCACGACCCAGACGATCAGTGCGAAGATGATGGTCAGGATGATGCCGATGTTGATCCAGCTGGAATTACCGAACAGCCCGGCGAACGGGCCCTTGGGCAGGATGGCGCCGGGGTTGGCGGCAGACAGCGCCGCGGTACGGTCCGAGTTGGAAGCGCCCCAGCCGGAAGCCAGCATCTTGGGCGAGTTGGCCAGAATCAGGTTGACGAGATACATGCCGATCCAGTTGAACATGATGGAGGTAATGACCTCGTTGACGTTAAAGTATGCCTTGAACAGGCCGGGGAAGATGCCCCAGATCGCACCGCCGATGGCCGCTGCCAGCAGGCAGACGAACCAAGGCAGCTGAAACTGGATGGCGCACAGCAGGGCGAAGAACGAGCCCATGGTGTACTGGCCAGGTGCGCCGATGTTGAACAGGCCGGTCTTGAATGCAAAGCCGACCGACAGGCCGCACATCATCAGCGGCGCTGCCTGATATAATACCTTGCCAAGCTTGTCCATGCTGGCAAAGCCAGTGGTCATCATAGCCTTCATGCCTTCCAGCGATGCGCCGGGGTTCAGCACCACCAGCAGGATAAAGCCCAGCACCAGACCGATGACGATGGACAGCAAACTTGCCAGAACGCCTACCACGCCGGGGTTCTGCAAAAGCGGCTGTTTGGATTTTTTACTCATGCTTTCGCCTCCCCTTGCTTTTTAGCGCCTGCCATGTACAGGCCCAGTTCCTCAACCGTCGTGGTCTTGGGATCGAACTCGCCCACGATCTCACCCTCGTACATAACAAGGATGCGGTCGGACAGGTTCATGACCTCGTCCAGCTCCAGGCTGACGAGGAGAACAGCCTTGCCTTTATCGCGCTCGGCCACGATCTGCTTGTGGATATACTCGATCGCGCCGACGTCCAGGCCGCGGGTGGGCTGGACAGCTACCAGCAGGTCGGGGTCTTTATCGACCTCGCGGGCGATAATGGCTTTCTGCTGGTTGCCGCCAGACATGCTGCGGGCGATCGTGATGGGACCCTGGCCGCTGCGCACGTCGTACTGTTTAATGAGGCGCTCGGCATAGTCCATGACAGCACTTTTTTTGATGAAGCCGTGGTTCTGGAACTCCGGCTGCCAGTAGCGCTGCAATACCATGTTGTCGGCCACGGTGTAGTCCAGCACCAGGCCATGCTTGTGGCGGTCCTCCGGGATATGGCTCATGCCGTCCTTGGAGCGCTCACGGATGGGGGCGTGGGTGATGTCCTTGCCGTTGAGCTTGACCGTGCCGCCGGTGACTTTCTCCAGGCCGGTCAGGCCGTAGATCAACTCGGTCTGGCCGTTGCCTTCGATACCGGCCACGCAGACGATCTCCCCTGCGTTGACCTTGAAGCTGACGCTGCGGACGGCGTTGTTCTTGTGCGCCTTGCTGGGCACGACCAGGCCGTCCACTTCCAGGATGGTCTTGCCCGGCTTGCAAGGGGCCTTGTCGACAGCAAACTGCACGTCGCGGCCGACCATCATGCGGGACAGTTCCTCTTTGGTGGTATTGGCAATATCCACGGTACCGATGCCGCGGCCCTTTTGCAGGACGGTGCAGCGGTCGGCAACCGCCATGATCTCATTCAGCTTGTGGGTGATGAACAGGATGCTCTTGCCCTCGGCCTTGAAGCCGCGCATGATCTCCATCAGCTCGTCGATCTCCTGCGGAGTCAGAACCGCCGTAGGCTCGTCGAAAATAAGGATCTCGTTGTCGCGGTAGAGCATTTTGAGGATTTCGACACGCTGCTGCATACCGACGGAGATGTCGCTGACCAGCGCATCAGGGTCGACTTTCAGGCCGTACTTCTCGCTGAGCTGCATGACCTTTTTGCGGGCAGCGTCCTTTTGCAGGAAACCATGGCGGGTATCCTCGACACCCAGAATGATATTGTCAAGAACGGTAAAACATTCGACCAGCTTGAAATGCTGGTGCACCATGCCGATGCCAAGCGCGTTGGCGTCGTTAGGGTTCTGGATCTTGACCTCTTTGCCATTTTTCTTGATAACGCCTTTTTCCGGCTGATACAGACCGAACAGTACGCTCATCAGGGTAGATTTACCGGCGCCGTTTTCGCCCAGCAGCGCATGGATCTCGCCTTTGCGCAGCTGCAGCGTGACATCGTCGTTGGCCTTGATACCGGGGAACTCCTTGGTGATGTGCAGCATCTCGATAACGAAATTATCTGCCAATCGGTACACGCCCCTTTCTATTTTCATAGTATATTAATTTATATTATATAAAAAAATCGCGTATTGTACAAGAGAAACTGCGCAAAAAGTGGAAAAAAGTTGGGGAAGGCGTACTTATTGGTGCGGCTGAAGCAGCCACTCCTCAGTCGCCTGCGGCGACAGCGCCCCTCCAAGGGGAGCCTTTAGCCTTCCCTTGAGGGAAGGTGGTGCGCAGCGCCGGAAGGCTGGCTACTTTAGCAGAGTATTTCCGTAGGGGTCGATGCTTGCATCCGCCCCTACAGGTTCAACTTACTCTTATATATAAAAAACCGCCCCGCGCGGTTAAGCACGGAGCGGTTGACTTATTCAATTACGAATTAGCCCTGGTAGTCCACGGTCACGTTGGTGACGGAAGGAGTAACAGTGGTATCGAAGCTGTCGTCGATGGTCAGGGTGCCGTCAACGATGGAAGCATACATAGCGTCGTACTGCTCCTGGGTGAACTTGTTGAACTTGCTGGTCTCCATGGGCAGGCCAACGCAGTTCTCGGCAGCGCCCAGCTTGGTCTCCTTGCCGGCGTAAGTCTCGGTGAACTTCCAGCCATTGTTCATGGAGTCGGTCAGAGCCTCGTTCACGGACTCGGCCAGGCCCTTCATGGCAGAGGTGATAACGGTGTCGTACCGGCCGGACTGGTCGACGTCAACGCCGATCATCTTGCCGCCGTTGGCCTGAGCAGCAGCGTCGCAGCTCTCGCAGACGGGGCCGCCGCAGGCAAAGACGACCTCGGTACCCTCAGAGTACCAGCCGTCCATCTTGTTCTTGACCTCATCGGTAGCAGCGAAGCCGCCGGAGTACCAGTACTTGATGTTGACATCGTCAACGCCCAGCTCCTTAGCAGCAGCGTCAGCGCCCTGCACGAAGCCGTAGCCGTAACGGATAACCGCGGGAACAGCCATGCCGCCCAGGAAGCCCAGCTCCTTGTAGCCGTCGTAAACAGCGGCGTAGCCAGCCAGATAACCGGCCTGCTCTTCCTTGTAGGTGATCAGAGCGGTGTTCTCAGCGGGGGCAGTGTCGCCCAGGTCGACGGTGGAAACGTCCAGAGCCAGGAACTCAACGTCGGGGTACTTGGCCTGAGCCTCAGCGATAGAGGAACCGAACAGGTAGCCGGCAACGACGACGGCCTTAGCGCCGTCATTGACAGCGTTGTCCATCTGCTCCAAACGGGCAGCGTCGGAGTCCTCGGTAGGACGATAGTAGTTAGCGTTCAGGCTGTTTGCAGAGCAGAAGTCCTGCACGCCCTGCCAGGTGTACTGGTTGAAGGACTGGTCGTCGATGTTGCCAACGTCGGTAACGAAAGCGACGTCGGTCTTGCTGCCGGAAGCAGCAGCCTCAGAGGTAGCCTCGGTGCTGGTAGCAGTGCTCTCGGCAGTGCTGGCGGAGGAACCGCCGCAGGCAGCCAGAGAGAGGGCCATGCAGCCGGCCATCGCCATAGAAATAAACTTCTTCATGGTGTAAGCTCTCCTTTGTCATGGAACCAAAAATGGTTTTTTCAGGGCAGGGGCCTTCCCTGCCACAGTAGTTTCAGTATACCGCATTTTGGCGGGCATTTCAACGCAATAATAATCACAATTTCATTACAAAATGCAATTTTTGCGTTGTTTCATCAGTTTTGCTCTTCCACCGTCACGTTGGGGGTGTCGGGCAGGCTGTTCATGTCGGCGTAGGCGTCCACCTCCAGGTCGCTGTTGCGCAGCTGGGTGTACAGGCGCTCATAGTCGTGCTGGCTCAGTTCGGCAAAGCGCCAGTGGGGGCCTGCCAGGGCCACGGCGCCGGTGGTGTAGCCCACCTTTTCGCTCTGGCCTGCCGCAGTCTGGTCCCAGGCGGCATTGCCGGAGAAGAAGGCATACAGCTCCTGCTGCACGGCGGAGTTATAGCACTTGATGGCACTGCCCAGGATCAGGTCCGAGGAATCGTTCTGGTCATAGTCGCTGGCCATCACGCGGACCTCGTTGCCGCTGGTGGTCTCCTTGGCGGCGTCGATAGCACTGGCGATCAGGTTGCCGCCGTTGACGAAGAGCAGCGTGGTGCCGTTGTTGCACCAATCCAGCATGCGGTTGGTGGTGTCATCGCTGGCGCTGTAGGTACCGGCAAACCAGGTGCGCAGATCCACCGTAAGGCCCTGCTGCTCGGCCGCATACTCGGCCCCCTGCAAAAAGCCGGTGACGTAGCGCACCACGCCGGGGATCTCCTCGGCCCCGATAAAGCCCAGCTGGGTGTAGCCGTCCGTCACGGCGGCGTAACCCGCCAGGAAACCGGCCTGCTCCTCCTGGAAGAGGACACAGTGGACGTTGGACTCGGTGGTATAGTTGGTGTAGCTGCTGTTGTGGGGCTCGCCGTCAAACAGCAGGTAGTGTACGCCGGGGTAGTTGTTCTGGATGTTGAACAGCGCCTGGGCCATGGTCTCGCCGCGGCAGACGACCAGCGCCGCGCCGCTCTCGGCGGCTTCACGCAGGGCGGCTTCGGCCGCCTCCACCGAGGTATCGGCGGCAGTGTGGTTCTCGGCCGTGTAGCCGTAGGTGCCGGCAAAAGTCTGGATGCCCTTCCACAGCAGGGTGTCGGCGCCGTCGTCCAGGCTGGCCTGCTCGGCCGCCAGGGCGATGGTTGCCCCGCCGGGCAGGGTGGCAGACTCGCCGTTTTCGTCAACCGGGGCCGTAAAGGTATAGGTACTGTCGTCCATCGGCACCGTGAAGGTCACCGTCTGGCTGCCGGCCTTGCTGCTACAGGCGCACAGGCTTACCGCCAGCGCCAGGGTCAGGACCAGCGCAATGAATTTTTTCATGGGATTCGGGAAACTCCTTAACATAGGTTTAATCGAGGTTCGCCGGGCCGAAGCCGTAGGGCAGCAGTTCACCCAAGGTCGTCACGATGTAATCGTCCTCGCTCTTGGCCATGATAACGGTCAGGCTCGGGCCGCCGAACTCAAACAATGCCTGGCGGCAGACCCCGCAGGGGCCGGTGACAAGGGTGTTCTTCTCCCCCACCTTGCTGCCCACGATGGCAATCGCGGTAAACTCCCTCTCACCCTCGCTGACCGCCTTGAACAGGGCGGTGCGCTCGGCGCAGTTGGTGGGGGTGTAACCGGCATTCTCGATATTGCAGCCTTTGTAGACCGTGCCGTTTTTGCCCAGCAGCGCCGCGCCCACATGGAAGCGGGAGTAGGGCACGTAGGCAAACTTCTGGGCTTCAAAGGCGTCGCGGATCAGGCTTTGGATCTCTGCTTTTTCCATATTACTTCTCCAAATAAGCGTCCACGCCCAGGGCCACCTTCATCATTTCGGTAAAGCTGGTCTGGCGCTGTTCGGCGGTTGTGATCTCGGGAGAGACGAAGCTGTCCGAGATGGTCAACAGGCAGGCAGCGCGCTTGCCCAGCACCTTGGCATTGTGGAAAAGGGCGAAGCTCTCCATCTCGACGGCCAGGCAGCCCTTCTCGTCCCGCAGCTTTTCCCAATAAGTCGGCTTGGCATCGCTGGGCTGGCGGTAGAACACGTCCGAGGAATGGATGTTGCCCTCGATCAGAGGAATGTTCTGGGCGGCGGCGCTGGCACGCAGGGCGTTGTTCAGCTCGCAGCTGGGCTGCTGGATGTCGTCGGTGTCGCCGCTCTGGGTCACAGCGTAGTTGCTCTCCGAGTAAGCACCGGTGGCCAGCACCACGTCAAACAGCTTGGCCTTGTCGGTGTAAGAACCGGCAGAGCCGATGCGGATGATGTTCTCGACGCCATACTGGCTGAACAGCTCGTAGGAATAGATGCCGATGGACGGCATGCCCATGCCGCTGCCCATCACGCTGATGGGGCGGCCCTGGTAAGTGCCGGTAAAGCCGTACATACCGCGCACGTCGGTGACGAGGCGCGGGTTCTCCAAAAAGGTTTCGGCGATGAACTTCGCCCGCAGCGGATCACCGGGCATCAGGACGGTCTTGGCAAAATCGCCTTTTTCGGCGCGGTTATGAGGGGTAGACATAAACGTACTCTCCTTTTCAGGTTATTGTAATATAATAGTATACCACATTTCGGGCGTTTGTGGTAAAATCAAATGGAAAAAAGTTGTGAAAGAGGTTGGAACCATGAAGCTGCCGAATCCTTGTACCCTTTGCCCCCGTGCCTGCCGGGCGGACCGCGCCCACGGGCAGCGGGGTTTCTGTGGGGCCGACGGCACTTTGCGGGTGGCCCGCGCCGCCCTGCACCACTGGGAGGAGCCGTGCCTGAGCGGCGACCCCAACGCCGCCACCGGCAGCGGTACGGTGTTTTTTTCCAACTGCGCGCTGCGGTGCTGCTACTGCCAGAACTATCCCATCAGCCAGGGGGATGTGGGCAAAGAAATTACCGTGGAGCGGCTGACGGAAATCTTTCTTGAGCTGCAAAAGGGCGGCGCGAAAAACTTAAACCTTGTCACCGCCACCCAATACCTGCCCTGGGTGCTGCCCGCGCTGGATGCCGCACGGGTGGCAGGTTTTGCTTTGCCGGTCGTCTACAATACCGGCGGGTATGAGACGTTGGAGACCGTCAAGGCACTGGTTGACTACGTAGATATTTGGCTGGCCGATGTAAAATATGCCAGCCCGGACCTGGCGGCCGAGCTTTCCGCCGCGCGGGATTATCCCGCCGTGGCCGAAGCCGCCCTGCGGCAGATGCTGCGCCAGACCGGTGCGCCAGTGTACGATGCCGACGGCTACCTGCAAAAGGGCGTCATCGTGCGGCACCTGGCCCTGCCCGGCCACACTGACGACAGCTTTGCCGTGCTGGCGCTGCTGGCCCGCATCCG
>OGXI01002467.1_pt1 | contig 13902 bp, 12 predicted proteins | sample 1576221 | NCBI WGS metagenome assembly OGXI01 (sample SAMEA3541523, study PRJEB24748) | human gut metagenome | biome: human gut; feature: human-associated habitat; material: faeces | place: China | collected 2012
CTACAACATCTTTTCTGGCTGCTGTGCAAATTCGTTGCATTGCTATTTGGTGTACCGTTTTGACCTGATCTTGTGTAGACACTATTTAGTCTGGCAAATAATCGCGAAAAAGAGCCATATTCCACTGACCGATGGAATATGGCTCCTATTGTGTAAGGAAAACCACTGGCTAGGGGGATATTTATTATGTTGTTGGAGAAAAACAAGTGGAGATTTCAAAAAAGGGCGCGTTCCTGCCCAGAAACTAGTTGAGTATATCTGTATTTACAATTGTTCAGTTAAAAGCTGGGGCAACAAATATCACATTTATAGAGCATCAATAAGCGAAAGCAAATCGTGGAACTCCTTCAAGTTATAATCGCCAGCGCCCTGCAAGCTGGCATTGCCCAAACACGAAACAATAAAGCCGCCCGCATGTCCTGCACATACGCCACTGAGTGCGTCTTCCACTACGATACATTCGCTAGGGTTGCAGCCCAACAGTTCTGCCGCATGGAGGAATACTTCGGGATCGGGCTTTGAGTGGGTGATACAATTTCCGTCACTGACGGCGTCAAAATAATCAGACAACCCGATCTGATGCAAAATAAAAGGTGCATTTTTGCTGGAAGACCCAATTGCCAGAAGAATCCCCTTTGCTCGCAACTGCTGAAGAGTATCAAAAACTTTTGGGAACAGGGATTTATTAGATAATTTTTTTAAACTCTCGAGATAGAAAAGATTTTTTTGATCCGCCAAAATTCCTTTTTGCCTGTCATTCAGAGAAGGGCCTGTATATTGCTGCAAAAGAATTTCCAAGCTCTCCATGCGGGAGACCCCGCGCATAAGATCGTTTGTCTGCTGATTAAAGGGGATGGACAAGCGTTCAGCCAACATTTTCCAGGCTTGATAGTGATATGCGTCGGTGGAACAGATCACACCATCCAGATCAAAAATGATTCCTTTGGGAAACATGTGCTCAACTCCTCCGCGTAGTTATCTGATATGGGGGTCGTGTGGGGGATAAAGTTCGTTCGGATGCCTTTTTTTCAATTCTTCAGCGGCCCATGAACGATCAGTATGCTCCAAACGGTCGCAGTAGTCTGCCAAATAGCCTTTGCAATGGAAGGGCCCACCTTCTCCGATTACGCGCCACAGGGGATCATCCGTGCAATTCGGGCTCATTTTTTTCATTTGTGTAGCAAGCCAGTGCTCCAAATACCAAGCGCCATGCCAGCATACTTCTGGGTACTGATTCGCAAGATCGTTTATTTGATGCGGATCGTCGGCAATGCAATATAACTGGTCATCGCTGCAAAGATGATATCCATCGTGATAGGTGCGGATATAGAGCCAGTCAGCAAAGCGCACTGACCGCTGACATACATGGGCGCATTGGCTCATGACCAGAAATTCCCGTCCGGTCTTGCTGCTGCCGGTCAACAGATCCGGTGCAAAGCTTTCGCCATCATATAGGGGAGCAGGGCCTTCTCCGCATACACGAGGGATAGGGAGCGACCTCCAACCGCCTAACAGCTCCATCAAAGTAGGGATCAGGTCTACGTTGTAATGTAGCCCGCGGCATATGGTGCCTCCTTTAATGCCAGGCCACTTGATGATGAACGGAATATGCGTCGTATGGTAATCAGATTGTCCGTGTTCATTATAGATCCCCATTTCGCCAAGATCTTCACCGTGGTCAGATGTGATGATAATTGCGGTCTCTTCATAGATGCCAAGGACGCGCAATTTATCCAGGACCATGCCGATATGTCGATCCGCGTAGAGAAGGCTCAGATCATAGTTGTCGATATTTCGTTTGAAATCGTCTGTTGTCCTCACATTGGAAATGGCGGCTCCTTTGGCTCCGGTGTCATTGTATCCCGATACCTCCATTGCGGAATGAGGCCCAATCCGGTTCTTTCGCTGATCGTCTATCTGCGCTTGGTCGATCCAATCATCGCTTAGAGGCATCGTCAAAAAAGGATTACTGACATCTTTAGGTGTGCGCGCAGGAGCGTGGGTGTCCCAAAGGTGAAGGTGCATGAACCATTGCTCGCGGCCGGGCTTGCCGGAGTTGTTGTTGAGCCAGTCCAACACCCATGGGATTACCAGCTCCGCGGTTTCATGCCCATTCTTTCCCGGGTCGTACATTTCCCGCAGCCCCGCATGAAACCACCATGCCCCGTGCCGTGCGGCAAAACTGCTGGCAGATACCGTATAATAGCCGTGCGCTTGAAGCAAAGAGAACAGGTTGTAGCGGCCGTTGCGGTCCTGCATAGCGCGCAAAGCACCATCTAAGCGTCGGTCGGCAGCGGTTCCGCCATGACCGACCACACCATTATGAATGCCAAATTGCCCCGTGACGAGAGCGGCCCGGCTGGGCAGACAGGGGGCATCTGAGCAATAATGATCCAGCAAGAGGGCACCCTCACGAGCGACACTGTCAATATTGGGGCTAGTTGGTCGCTTATATCCATAACACCCCAAGTGATCTGGACGAAGCGTATCGATATCAATCAACAAAATGTTCATGAAATGTATTCTCCTTTGTTTGCTTTGACATTGGCGAATGTTTTATCCCATTCAGCTACTCAACTGTCTAATAGGATAGATGAGTCTTTCCGCAGAATGGATCGATCGGGCTGTGTCCGAGAAAAGAGCTGTGCCCCAGAAGCTTTTGGACTACGGCGTCAATAATGAGGTCATGCGTAGAATATGCGTTGATATATGTTTTGATCTGCGGCGCATCCAGAAGTGCATAAGGATTCGCGTGGCTGATATAGACCACAGGGAGTTCCGCAGTAAACCAAGGACAATTGTTCCCGTTCCCGAAGAAAGTGAACCATTGATATCGATTGGTAACTTGATTGCTTCCAGTCTCCATATCGCCAATGTACAATACAAGATCATAACTGGTACGCAGGGTCTCCACCCTAAAATCTGCGGTTTCGCGTGTTTCTCGCTCATAAACGGTCACTTTGAACCCATTCTCCTGCAACAGGTCCACATATTTCTGAAGTATCCGGGGGGTATTGCGGTAATTCCCTAAAATCTCCAATAATATACGCGGCGTTTTCTTGGGAGATAAGGGCAACGCCGACTGTGTGTCTTTTACCAAAGTGACCGCTTCGTCAGCGCAGGATCGTGCCCAGTCAAGATGCTGTTCGTGCTGTAATATCGACAAAGCTGCCTCCGATGGGACTCGATCTTCCGGCTGGAGAAGGTGGAGCCCAAGCGCAGCTTTCGTGGCAAGGATTCGTGTCAACGCCTCGTCAAGTCGTTTTTCGGAAAGGATGCCATTGCAGTATCCCTCTTTCATGTAATGGAAATCTTCTTCCAGATCCTTATTAAAAAGAAACGTGTCGCAGCCCGCTTCAATGCTGTATGGAACGCTCATGCGCCGCGGCAGCAAAACGTTGAATCCGACCATGCAGGTGGAGTCCGTAGTGATTAACCCATTAAAGCCAAGCTTTCCGCGCAGAAGCTTTTGCAGCAGTGAGGCGGAAAGAGTTGCAGGGATCAGCTCATTGACAGGGCCTCCGTCGAATAGTTCTTGATAAGCGGGCTGCGCAATATGCCCGACCATGATACTCAGAGAGCCGGCGTCGATCAGTGCCTGGTATATCATGCCGTAGGAGCTGTTCCACTCCGAGAGGGACAGTTCGTTCACAGAGACGAGCAGATGCTGGTCCACCTCATCACAGCCATCGCCGGGGAAATGCTTCGCCGCGATGGCGACCTTTTCTTCGTCGGCCGCTCGCTTATAAGCGAGCGCACAACGTTTTATCAATGCGGGATCGTTCCCGAAGGTGCGGACATTGGTGATAGGATTGTGATAATTTCGGTCGATATCTACAACTGGCGCGAAAGCCCAGTTGCAGCCAACGGCATGTCCTTCACTACAAGACACCTTGCCGAGGTAGTATGCATATTCCTCTGGATGTAAGGTGGCTGCAACCTGCATTTGACGCCCAAATGCAGTTCCGTCTTGAGCGATACCGATGCCGCCGGATTCCAAATTGGCGCCGATCAACAGTGGTATTTTACTATGCGTCTGCAAATACTTGTTAATCTGCTGCATCTCTTTTGCGGGGCCGCATCGATACATTACCCCTCCGATATGGAATCGCAACAATTCGTGCTCCAACTGGCTAGGATCACTGGCATAACCAATGGGTACAAATAACTGACCAAGTTTTTCGTCTAAACTCATATTCGCCTTGGTATCTTCGACCCATTGAATAGCCTCAGGCGAGAGAAAAAATGGATTAGAAGTAAGATCTATCATATTAAAATATCCTTCTATTTAGTCGATTTTGTTTTTGGTGGTACGCGATTAGAAGAAAAGCAATTGGGATGCGGTTCAATGGCTTCTGGAGCCGCGAGACCTCGGTGGTTACAGTATCCGATCTTGTGTCTGCGCCATTTATGATCTGCTATCCAAGTTAGAGACAAGAAATGGTCCTCGGTTTCCAGAAGAAAACAGTGAAACAAATCGCGCATTTCCTCCAGTGAAGTGGCGTAATCAGGATTACGCGCCTGGTTGACTTTTTCAAACGGATCCGTTTGTAGGTCAAACAGTTCTTCTGAGCAATCTTCAATGTAATAAGTATACTTATATCGATCGGTTCGGATCATGCGGCCGGGAGAAACGGTAAAACCCCATTCAGTGTGCCATTCAGCGACCACATATGGTCGAGCAGGAATGTTTCCGCCGAACAGAGCAGGGCACAAATCAATTCCACGTAGACCGGTTGGAACAGAGATGCCGGCATATGAACACAGCGTGGGGAAAAGATCCAATAGAGAGACTGGATGCCCCGAAAGGGGAACTTTGCGAGGGACGATTCGGGGGCCATTGAAAATGAAAGGAACACGAGTTACTTCTTCATAGAGATCGACCTGTTTGGTAACTCGATGGCGTGCCGCCATGCTGTCTCCGTGATCGGACATGAACACTATCAAGGTGTTGTCTCGGTCAGGGCGTTGATCCAGTGCGTCCAACAACAAACCAATCTCAGCGTCCACATGATGTAGGAAATGATAATAAGCGGCCAGATAATGACGAAAGTTATCGGGCGTCCACTGGGAGGTTTGTGCCTGCCGATTGTGACTGCAGCAAATGTACTGAATCGGAAGAGGACGATTGTTTATGTCATCAAAATCAAAATTTTCTGGAAGCTCTGGAAGAGGCACAGCGGGGTCAATATCTTCATGTGGGCCGGCAAAAGAACCAATCCAACCGCAGATATTATGTGGGTTAATGAAATCAGCGACCATGAAATAAGGTTGCTCCTCATTTTTTTTTAAAAAATCCAGAGCTTTGATGCAGGTGTCACGGTCAATGTAGGTATCGTAGTTAAAGGGCCAAGCGGGCGATTCATTAGGAACCTCTACTTGTGCGGTGGAGATGCATTTAAACCCTCGAAGCGTACCTGCATCATGCTGTTTTCCGAAGTGTATGGTTTTATATCCGGCATTATGAAAGACACTTCCGAGAGTGGGTAGTGTATTTGGTACATTGTTCACAGGCCAGTGGCGACCATTAGAGAGAACATTGGTTTCATGGGGATAGATTCCGGTCCAAAAAGACGCTCGGGAGGGCTGGCACATAGGGAAAGTGCAATAGCATGCATCAAAGCCAACACCTCCGTTACAGATTCGGTCGATGTTAGGAGTATGTGCATAGGTGTTTCCATAGAATGGCAGAGCGCTCCATGTAAGTTGATCGGTGACAATTAGCAAAATATTAGGCTTTTGATTATGCATAACAAATTCCCTTTGAACGAAGTGACTAAAAAATTTTCCATATTAAGAATTATATATCGCTTATTGACAATGCTGTTAGAAATATTATACTAAAAACATAAAAAAACAACCGAATATGTTTGTCAAAAAGAGGTAAACCATGGATAAAGTTGTGAATGCCGGAGCATTGTTTATCAAGAATTTATTGCATTTAAATGTGGTTGCTGTGAAAAAGGATGAGGAGGAAGAATTTGTATTGCCTTCACCATATGCTCAGGATTATGAAAACCAGTTGGCGCGAGATTTGCTTATATCCGAAGACGAAAATACGGTCCTCTTCTTAAAGGATAGTTTTTTGTCTTGCTATTGTTTGATTTATCTAGCGAGAAGCGTACTACTAGTCGGCCCTTATCGAGAATATACCATGACTCGTGCCGAAGCTAGTAGACGCCTGCCAAAGGAACGTTTTGATGACAGCGTATTGGAATGCTATCTGAAGTGGTACAATGCTCAACCAATGCCGGAAGAGACTGTTGTAAAACTGGCGGCACACACGCTGATTGTAAGTGTATATGGCAGCACAAAAGAATTGTGCGAAAAGAATGTGGATATTCAGCAATATGCAAGAACGTATCGCCTCATGCCGAGGGATCTTCCCAAGGAGCGTACGGCCAAGGAGATGGAGACATTTAATGAGTTGTCATTTCAATATATGACACAGATCAAACAGGGGAACTATGGAGGGGCAGTCGCCGCTTACGATAAAATTATGAGCTACACGAATCAGCGCAAATCGTTTGCGATTATTGATACGGTGGAGGGCCTTTCTAATATCCGTACGTTGACGCGCATTGCATCACAGGAAGCGGGGGTGCCTATTACCACAATACAGGTTGTGCTAGAAAATTTTAAGGAAAAGGGGCGGATACTGCATAGCAAAAACGAGGCCATTAAACTGGCCCACAAAATGATCAGTGAGATATGCTCTCAGGTGCGCTTACACAGAGGAAAAGGATACAGTATCGGGGTTAATTTAGCTATAGATTATATCCATCGCAATCTGGCTTGCTCATTATCGGTGCCAGACATTGCCAATGAGGTGGGACTTTCTCCAAATCGGCTGTCTACAAAATTTCACAGCGAGGTGGGGCGAACGATTATGCGATATATTTTGGAACAGCGCATGGAGGTTGCAGCGGATTTGTTGGTGTATACAAATTTAAGTATTCAAGATATATGCACACAGATTGGAATTTTGGATAGCAATTATTTTTCGAGAGGCTTTAAAAATTTATATGGACAACCTCCGACCCAGTATCGAAAACAACGAAATACCACAGAACGATGATAGAAAAAAGGAGCACTTCCAAGCGTTATATATACGCATTTGGAGGTGCTTTTTTGAAATATATGCATAAGAACATTAATGAGAGATGGAATAAAGTGGTAGTGTCAACATTTTTTCGCAGTTTGGTTTGCAAACTCTGTCATGAATGAAGTCAGTCAGCAGTGGAGGTATCCTCAAGGGCCGCCTCCAAGTGCTTCATGTTCATATACTTCTTGTTGCCCCACTGAGTGCCAGCCACGTGGCGCAGCCGGGCACAGACCAGCATGAGAGCGGAGTTGCCATCTGGAAAAGCACCCACCACCCTGGTACGACGGCGGATCTCCCGGTTGAGCCGTTCGATGACATTGTTGGTACGGATACGTGTCCAGTGTTCGCTGGGAAAATCGCAGTAGGTAAGCGTCTCCTCAATGCCGTCCTCCACCTTCTTGGCGGCCTCCTTCAGCTTCATAGAGCGCAGTTCCTCCACCACGGATTTCGATTTTTCTCTGGCGGCTTTCTTGCTCTCTTGAGCATGGATCGCCTTGAGCATCTTTGCCACCAGCTTGACCTTGGAGCGCGGCGTGACCGAGAACACATTGCGGTAAAAGTGTACGGTACAGCGCTGATACTTGGCTTCAGGGAATACTTCTCCTATGGCCTCCAGCATACCGAGACACTTGTCGCCAATCACCAGCCTGACCCCGTCCAGGCCACGGCCACGCAGCCACTGGAAGAAGCTGACCCAGCTGGCCTTGTCCTCTTTCATGCCCTCGGCGGCACCAAGAACCTCACGGTATCCGTCTTCATTCACAGCAATCGCTACCAAAATGGCCACATTCTCAAACTCTCCGCCCCAGTTGCGGCGCAGATAGATTCCGTCCACATAGACATACGGGTAATGCCCGCCCTGTAAGGAGCGGTTCCGCCAATCCTCAATGTGGACATACGCCTTCTTATTCAGTTCACTGATGGTGGATGGAGACACTTTGCTACCCCACAGCGCCTCTGTAATGTCTTCCACGCGCCGAACGGATACTCCTGCCAGGTACATCTCGATGAGGGCTTCTTCCACACTGCTCTCCCGACGGCGATACCGCTCAATGATAGCGGTCTCAAAGGAGATCCCTTTGAGCTTGGGTACCTTAAGGGTAACGTCCCCGGAAGTGGTAGTAAGGTTGCGGCTGTAGTGGCCGCTGCGATAGCCCTGTCGCTGCTCATTGCGCTCGTACCGAGCCGCCTGGGTCAGCTTCTCCGCCTCGGCCTCCAGCAATTCGTTGAGCGTTTCCTCTACACTGCCCCGTACCAGTTCTTTGATTTGACCCTTGATTACTTCCTCGTTAAGCTGTACAATCTTTTCAGACATGGTTTGCTCTCTCCTTTCAGAATGGTGTGTCGCAACTTCATTCTACCAGAGTTCTGCAAACCATGCCTCTTTTTATTTTTGCGAAACTTATTGGACCTGTTGACAAAAAGAGATCCGGGCTGAAAGTTGTAGCTTTCAACCCGGATTTTCAGCAAAGATAGGAGCAAAAGGATTGCCTTGACCATCCTTTTTAGGTTTAATGCCATAACGGAAAGAAGGCATTCCTCTGTTACAGCCGGAATACCTCGTTTTCTGATTTTGGAAAGGCTATGTTCTCGTTTCAATACGGAGAAGGAGCCCTCCGCCCATATTTTTCGCAGGCGCATCATGCGCCAGTAGGCCTCACTGCCGATCCGTTTATGCCCTCTATAAAAAGCAGGATAGCAACTGCTTCCAAGAATTCTGCGCCGAATGCCCGTTTGCTGAAAGCAGGTAGCGTTTCGCTTGCAGTGTTTGCAGGTATCCCCCTGCACTTGATAACAACGCAAGTATTTTCCGGTCGTTTGACTGCAGTTCAACCGCTGGTAGACAAGCTTGGCACCTTCCGGACAACGAAATGCATCTTCTTGGGGCAGATAATAAAAACCATACTTTTCCGGAGAATTGGAAAACTGGATCGCGGGAATGTATCCGGTGATGCCCAGCAACTCCAGACCACGATGAACGGCACCGGTATCGTAGCCACGATCCAATGCAATGTTTTGCATCGGGATCCCGTTTTGAATCTGCCGCTCCAGATGCCGCAGAACCAGCAAGCTCTCTTTTTCATTCGCTGGATACACATCTACGCCAGTTATTATGCCATATTTACAGTCTACGGTCATTTCCATTAGGTAGCCAATGCCACTCTTTTTCCCGTGATTGATGCAACCGCTGTCTGGATCGGTTTTACTTGTAGTACGACACTTTTTGACCATCTTAGCTGGCGGTTTTTTGAAACCAGGCTGTTGAGAGAGCTCCTCATCTAAGCGATCCAGGTAACTCTGCATGCTTAACTCAGTTTCAATCTCCGTATCGATCCAACTGTCCTTGGAAACATTGGCTGGGAGGTAAGTCCCATCAGCTGCCAATTCTTTTCCATCGATCAGGCCGTTCTTTACACAACGCCGGATGATCTCCAAAAACACCTGTTGGAATAACTGACTCTCATTCCATTTGCGCAGACGTGTTTTGCTGAATGTGGAATGGTCGGGGATCTTATCCGCAAGCTCAAATCCGCAGAACCATCGATACGCAATGTTCAGCTGCACTTCCTGCACCAGGCGCCGTTCTGATTTGATGCCGTAAAGGTATCCCACCAGCAGCATCTTGAACATACTGACAGGGTCAACAGACGGGCGTCCATTTGCAGGGTAGTATGGCTTTAGTATTTCATAAATAAAGTCAAATGAAATGGCCTCGCAACTTGCACTTGCAATTTGCGGCTTTTTTTATTTGTTCCCGTAAAACAAAATGTTAAAAATTTTTAAACATGCAAAAAACCTGCAAGTTTAACTTTTACAATACGCAAAGAGCAAAGGAGGGAGGAAAGGCGCATTGGGGGCAAGCGAACGCCGGCGAGCTATTCTGGAAGTTCTTTGTCAACGTAGACAAGATACAAGAGAAAATTTAGCACACGAATTCGGTGTATCGCTCCGTACAATCAGCAATGACATTGATGAATTATCACGTACATACCCCATTATAACGACACGAGGAAAATATGGCGGAGGCATAAAAGTACTGGATGGCTATCGGCTTGATAGAAAATATCTGAATCCGGCACAGCAACATTTACTTAAGAGATTGGCCAAAACACTTTCCGGCCAAGACCGCGATATTATGGAAAGCATCCTTCGCGACTTTGCTCTGAAAAACGAGGACGGGATGTAAGTCCTGTCAAGCACCAAGAGGGTTGGTGTTCCTTGAAAACAGAATATCCATCCTATACTGAACATTCTCTTCCAGCCGTAACCAGGGGTAAAACCAGGCCGGCAAGCGCGAATGGGATGCGCGAAGACAACCACGGTGGCCGTTGATAACCACTGAAACCGCAGAATATGGTATCGAGCGAATACAGTCCGCTGAAAGCACCCTGTGGCGGGGTGCAGCGCAATGACATGGAAAGAGGACAATGATACTTCCGTCCAGCCTTAGCCGCAAGCAAAGGGGGCGGCCGGCAGAGATCCTGCCGGGGGTGAGATTCCCATGATGGTACCAGCCAGTACCTACAGTATAGGATGCCCGGACAGTCAGGGGAGTAGTGTCAAATGTGGCTGTAAAATAAAAGCCATCTTCAGAAGCAAATCTGTTCTGCTTCTGGAGATGGACTTATTGAAGAGGGAGGGGTGAATATGTGGAGAGCAGTAATTGTTGTTGGAATTGTTTTTGCACTGCTGGCATACGCATGCATCGTTGTGGGCGCACGCAGTGAAGATAACCGGGCGGGCGGCAATTAATTCGCCCGCCCAGTTAAATGTCAATGATGGATGATGATGCCATGAGCTGTGCATAGCTTTTCCATTTCTTCTGCTGGGAAAGGATACGTGTATTTGTCAGTGCCAGTGTAAAAAATGAGATTCCAGGAGCCGCCTTCCGAAAGCAAAAACTTCATAGTGTTAAATGCCGGGAGTTGTGCAAGAAGCTGCGCGGACAGCTTTACATAAAAATAGCTGTTGATCGAGCCGTGCTTACCCATAGATTCGATGGCGGCGGAAACCTCGCCATTTTCGCTTGCTTCGTTCATACGGTATGGCCGAATCCGCTCAAAGCAGGTGGCCAGGATTTCAATATTCTCTTTCACGGGACAGAATACTCCTATATTAATAATGTAAGGGTTATGGCATCATCATTATACCATGACATCGCGCAGCGGTTGCAACAAAATTCTACTTGTTGAATTTTTGTATGGTTTAATGTCCGTTTTTATATCTATGAACACCGCCGCGAATAAAAAGACTTGCGGGATGACAATGGCGTAACAAATTTATATGACTGAATGATAGGCATATCAACAAAACCGTTGTACGGATTGATTTTCTACGCAGCGGTTTTGGCTTATAACAGAGGAGAAACGATATGGAACAACGGGAAAATACATTTGCAATGAGCCAATGTATGCTTACGAAGCAGTATGGCAAGTACAAAGCGGTCATCCAGTTTTCAGCGGTGGACCGGCCGGAAACCGAGGAAAAAGTTCTGTCGCTGATTATGGGAGCTTATGCGGAACGCCGATGCGCATCAGTGAACTGATGCTGTTGCACTGGTTTGATAGAAAAACTGGACGATCTTTCTCCGTTTTGGTGATAGGGTTTTCCCTATATATATAGTAATATAAGGGTGCCAAAGCGGCCGAACGCTTCGGACACTGGTGACCAACCGCCAGAGGCCGGACCTTGACAATTAAAGATTGGCCAATGTGTATCGTACAAACGATATGCGAGGAGTTAGAAGAAAATGAATTTGACAAAAGCAAAAGAAACGAAAACGCGCGTCTGCTGCCTGTACCGGGTTTCCACAAAAGGGCAGGTGGATAAGGCTGAGAATGATATCCCAATGCAGAAAAAAGCATGTCATGAGTTCGCTGAGTCAAAAGGCTGGACAATCATAAAGGAACATGCGGAATTGGGTGTCTCAGGATTTAAGGTCGCCGCGGCAGATCGAGACGAACTGCAGGAAATCAAGCGGGAAGCGGAAAAACAGGAGTTTGATATCCTGCTGGTCTTCATGTTCGACCGTTTGGGCCGAAAGGATAACGAAACGCCGTTTGTACTGAAATGGTTTGTAGAACAGGGGATATCTGTGTGGAGCACCGTGGAGGGTGAGCAGCGGTTTGACAGTAATGTGGACGATCTGCTCAACTACATCCGATTCTGGCAGGCGTCCAGTGAATCGCAGAAAACTTCCGTCCGCATCAAAACTAGGATGAAACAAATTGTAGAGGATGGACACTACATGGGCGGTACGGTCCCGTTCGGCTACCGTGCGGTCTATAAGGGCAGAATGAACAAAAAAGGCCGCCCGGTAAAGGATCTGGAGATAGACCCGCGCGAGGGCGAAATTGTCCGGGAAATATTTTTTAAGGTAGCACGGGAAGGATATAGCGCACATGGGATTGCCAGGATGCTGAATGAACGCAATATCGTAACGCACGGCGGCGCACGGTTTCAGACCAATCATGTCCTGCGGATGCTGCGCCACCGGGGATATACAGGCTATATGATTGCAAAGGAAAACACATCAGGATTTATCCCCGAGCTGCAAATCGTAGAGGAGTCCATATACGAAGACGCGATGGCAATCGTGGAGCAGCGCAAAAAAGAAAATGAGCAGCGCCGAAGTGTCGCACAAAGCTCATACAATAAGACGCTTTTGGCGGGAAATCTATACTGCGCACATTGCGGTACACGGCTGTCCGGCTTCTGGCACAAAGACAGGTACAGGCTGGCGGATGGAACGGTAAAAGAAGTGATGGCGCCCAAATACAATTGCTATGCAAAGGGCTTGAAAGTACGCCCCTGTGACGGCCAGCAGCTCTACAAGGCTGAAATCGTAGATGAGATCGTGGAGGGAATCGCCAAAGACATTTTTGCCATGATATCCCGCATGCCGAAAGACCCTACGATAGAGGCACAGCTGAAGAAAAATATCCAGAACAAAGAAAATCTGCTGCGTGAACTGGACGCAAAACTGCAGTCAGCCAAAAAGGAGCTGGAATTGTATGAAGCGCAGATCATAAAGTGCATTGAGGGCAAGAGCAAACTGTCGGAGGCCACACTCGCACGCATGATCAGCCGGGCGGAGGACTCTGTAGCAGTATATGAAAAAGAAATCGAAAAAGCACGTATGGACAAGCAGAACCAAAAAGATACCGCGGCACAAATCGAGGATTTTTACAAGGAATTCAAGGGCTGGGCGGATGAGTATGAATCAGCTGCGCTGGAACGCCGGAGAGTCATACTGAGCCAGTTGTTCAGCCGCATTGAGATTGGCAGAGGGTATGAGGTCAAGGTAGAGATTGCCATGAGCTACAAACAATTTTTGAACCTCTCGGAGAATACGCAGACTGGCAACAGAACAGTAGCATAGAAAGACGATATTAAGTGGTAAACGATACACAGGCAGGCGAAAGCGCATGGCTTGCATGTGCTTTTGCTTGTTCTGTTCGCATAGTGATTTGAAATGGAGACAATGGATTTTTCGATTGCTAAAAAAATATGCGTGGCGTATAATATCTATAAAGGGGAAGATATTATGGAGCGGATTCAAAAAAGAAAAAATGCTGTCGCTTTTGCAGATGCCATTAATTCTATCGAGGGCGTTCCGCCTTCTCCAATAGCGAGGCGTTTGTCGGACCAGTGGCAATAATAAGTGCTTGGAGAAAAGAGTATTTATTATGTGCTTGATCTTCCAGAAAGCTTGGACAGAGCATGTACATCTATAGTAGATTGTGCCCTTCCCGGTTTCGTGGACAGTAAAAATGAAGAAAAAACAGAAAGAAACG
>OGXI01002480.1_pt1 | contig 13864 bp, 6 predicted proteins | sample 1576221 | NCBI WGS metagenome assembly OGXI01 (sample SAMEA3541523, study PRJEB24748) | human gut metagenome | biome: human gut; feature: human-associated habitat; material: faeces | place: China | collected 2012
GAAGCTTCTCGTCCACTCCAAGGGCTTCTCTGACCTCTACGGGTACATCTGCATGGGTCTGCTTCATGGGATAAGTCAGAAGACTTTCCACGCCTCCCAGACTTTCTGCAAAACGGATCAGCTTTACGCTCTCCAAAATTTTAACAGCTTTCTCCGCAGAATTCAATCGGAAAGAAATCATTCCTCCATAGCCGCTGCACTGTCTGTCAATCAGCTCCTTATCCGGTCTGGAATCCAGTCCGATATAATAGACTTCTTCCACTTCCGGTCTCTGTTCCAGCCAGTGTGCGATGGCCAGAGCATTCTTCTGGTGCTGTTCCATGCGGACTGCCAGTGTCTTGATACCGCGGAGTAACAACCAGCTGTCAATCGCAGACAGACAGGCTCCTGTAGTCTTGTAGATATTATAGAGCTGGTCATACAGAGCATTATCCTTCACCACCAGAAAACCGGACAAAGTATCATTATGTCCTTCCAGATATTTGGTTCCACTGTGTACCACGATATCAGCTCCTAATGTCAACGGCTTCTGGAAATAAGGAGACAGAAATGTGTTATCCACGATCAACAGGCATCCATTCTCATGCGCAAGATCTGCAATTGCCTGAATATCCGCTACTTTCATCATCGGATTGGACGGTGTCTCCAGATAGATAGCTTTTGTCTCCGGGCGCAACGCCGCTTTCACGGTCCCCACATTTGAAGTATCCACACAATCTACCGATATTCCGTTCTTATGGCTGATCGTGTTCCACAGTCTCAACGTACCGCCGTACAGATCATCGGTAGCGATCAGATGATCTCCGGGAGAAAAGATTTCCATCATTGCAGTGATTGCCGCCATTCCCGTAGAAAATGCCAGTGCCTCTGTTCCCTGTTCCAACAGAGCAACCGTCTTCTGCACTTCGTCTCTGGTGGGGTTGCTGCAGCGGGAATAATCATATCCCGTACTCTTCCCCAGTCCCGGATGCGCATACGCCGCATTCTGATAAATGGGCATGCTGATGGCGCCGAACGGATCCTTTCTCTCATTACTTCCCTGGACACATATGGTCTCTGCTGCAAATGCCATCTTTTTCTCCTCCTATGTCTATGTATACTATATTATTCCCTTTATATTTCCTACTGTTCCAGTAGGTATAGTATATATTTATCATAGTACATAGAAAAAGTCAAGTTTCTATTCCATATTTACCAATAAAGTTTCATTTCTTTCTCAGCTTCCTGCTCTGAGATATTCAGTTTCAGTCTCACCTTTTGTAAAGTTTCTTCATAACTGGTATTAAAATCCTTGCACATTATAATAATCCCTTGCGCAACTCCCTGAGAAATCCCCTGCGAAATTCCCTGTGCAATCCCTTTTCTTGTATACTGATCAAATAATTCACACACCCTGATCTCATCCTCCTCTTTGATTCCCATTTCTTTTAATGCATCTCCGGTATCATCAACATTTGTATCTCCGGATAATACCCGTAGCATCTTAACTGTTGCTTCTTTATGAATCACTTTCCGGTCCGACCGATAGCCATCTCCCTCTGCAAGATAATCCACGATGATTCTCATATCACTTTGAAAAAGCTCTCGTATTTCTCTGGGTAAATGACGCATTTCCCAAACATGAAGTTGTACATCATCTACATACTTCCATATAATATCTGCAGTCGCCCCTTCTTCATCAAATAACCGGTGCAAACTGCATCCCCCTTTCCACCTGCTCTTTCCCCAATATAACACTATTTCTATCACAGGATATAGGCTCGGATTTTGTTTTTCATATTGTCTGCGGTATTCTCCACCTGCATACCCGGCCTTGCGCAATACCATGCCCTTATCCACCTTTGTCTGATTGGCAAATAAATACAATACCTTAGGCACCCCATTTACCACATGGTACTTTGCTACATCTTCCAATTGATTTCGCAATCCATTTTCTTTATCCAAGTAAAGACTCTCAGTAGCCGCCGACAACATTTCATAATCTTTAACCCTTCTTCTCCCTTCATGTAACAGAACATTAATTATGTCCGCCGCCACATCCGCATAGCTTTCAAAATTTTTCGTCACAATATCGTTTGTTTCCAATAGTTTCCTCCCTGTCCGATTGTTCTGTCAATCCATGAATTCGCGGCGATCCGCCATCGACTGCATCTACGCATTAAAACTTTTTCAGAATATTGCCTATATAGACTTTCTTAAGATGTGATTACTATAGCATACATATATTGATTCTGCAAGAAAATCCCGCCCAAAAACTCTCACAAAAACAAGGCTGCGGAAATTGGTTATTTTCCACAGCCCTGCTTTTTGTGCAATTTGTCTTTTCTGTTTTGAGTGCAAATTCTTTAATCCAGGTCAAACAGTTCCGCTGCGCTGACGGTCAGGCTCTTAACAGCGCCTTCGGTCCGCTTGGCTCCGTTGTCGTAAACGGTTGTCGCCCGGATGTAGATGGTGGCGGCATCCTGATCGTTAAGCGTCATCTTGCCGCTGCCGGAGAACAGGCCCATCTCCGATGCAGGGAATGCCAGCGTGTATACACCGTCACTGGTCACAGAATAATACGACGTACCTGTGACATAATAGTCCTTTCCACCTTCCGTAAAGTGATTGTCTCCGCCGGCAATCACATGTGCTCCCACTTCCGCTTTGGAAGAATTTGTCACTGTAAGTCCGGTCAGAGGCTTCACCTTCAATGTGCCCTTGCCGTATGCGATCTCCATAGCATCCGCATCCGTGGACTCCTTGAAGAACTCTACCCGGATCTCCGTTGCCGAAGACAGGATGTTGTAATCGGTAGCCTTGAAATCCACCTGAATCTTATTGCTGCGATCCAGGATCATCTTGTTGGCAGCATCATACATCATATATACGGAGTCAATGGTGTTGCCGTTGTCATCCCGGAAAAATACGGAAGGTGCCTTGGTTCCGGCATTGTAAGCTGCTACCATGGTGTTCACAAACAGCTTCTTCTCCGCCATTCCTGTAGGCTCCGTATGTCCCGCACCGGAATACGTGACATTGCCCATGCTGTAAATATAATAGTTATTTACCACATCTTTGGGGCTGACATTATACAGGTTCACACCATTGTCATTGCCCCGTCCGTTGTTCCTCTCAGTCTGTGTCTTTCTGGTCTTGGCATTGTCGGACAGGTCAGACAGACAATACCATACCACAATATCATTTTTGCCGTCTCCATCCTTATCCAGCTCCATGTTCGGCTGCAGCCACTGATAATGTGTTGCCGCCACTGTCAGAGTCTGCTGTTCTTCTGTAGTGATCTGATAAGGATAATTAGTGATCTGTCCCTGATTTACCTGCGTAACGATCATATCAGGACCGGCACCGTCTCCGAATTCCTTGTAATCTCCCAACACCGTGATCTGCCCCTGAGAGTTCGTCGTCTTATCCATACCCTGATAAAACAGAGAATTGCGAATCGGAAAATAGAAACTCGTATAAGACGTTCCCTTCCGCAGGATCGCATTGATCCGATTCTGCACATAACGGACTGTCGTATATTTGGTCGTGCCCTCGATATTTCCGACCGTCTGATCACTGCTCCGGTCCGTTCCCGGCTTCCATGCCGTATCGTAATTGTACTGCGTGTCCAGAATATTGTAATAAGCATCATAACGCTTTCTCTGGGCATCGGATAAACTGGAATTGTTCCTCTGGTCATCATAATATTCCAGCAACGCACCATAACGATCCAGCCCTACCGCCGCACGCATGGTCTTGTTGAACTCGTAGCCCCAGTACCAGCCTTTACCGCTACCGGCCTTACTGTTGATATAAGAACTGCTGTCATGGGTAAACAGGACACTCTTACCATCTTCGATATAATCACGGATGGCTTCGGATACTGCCATGTTCTTCAGGCTCTGATCCTTGCTTCCGAACTGATAGTTGTCTCCGAATCCCAGGATCAGCATATCGTACTGCTGGAAAGTATTGTATGCCGCATTGTAATAAGCCTCAGACTTCTGTTCATCGGTCTTAAGCTTTTTCAACTGATCGTCTGAAATCAATCCGTTGATAAAAGTTGAAGTCTTCACGGAATCAATAGATACATTAAATTCCCGGATACCGCTTAACAGTGACTTTACATCACTGTCACTTTCCAGATCCCACAGTGTCTTGTCATTAGATGCTTTTCTGTCGGACATCAGCTGCAATACCTGAATATCCACTCTGGAACCTCTGTCCACTGCCGTATAACCGGACACTGCGGTTCTCACCAGTGCATCAGAATTATCAAAGAAGATCATCTTCCAGGGCAATACTCCCTGATAATCATCCGGCAGCACTCTGACTACCTTATAGGTATATCCGGTGCGCAGCTCGTAATGGCCACTGTCATTCTTCGCCACTTCCTTCCATTCCTGCCCGGATCTGACATACAGATTCAGTCCGGAAAGCTCCTCCGTGGAGGAAAGTGTCTGCCCGATCACATCGGAACCGGAAAAGCGACCGTCGGAGTTCTTATCAATATACAGCTTGCAATCATACGTCGTGCTCACCTGGGAGGCAGCCGCATCATTGGACAGAGCAAAAATATACTGCAGATAGAACTTACCGTCCGTCATCTTCAGGAACGCATCGTTGATACCGTCCCCGTTGTAATGCAGCTCTGTAGGAATATAATCTTCCCCAAGATTTTTCACCCATTCGATCTGCAGTTTGGACAAATTCAGATGGTTGCCAAAGCTTCTCTGTCTCTCTTCTCTGGCCGCCTTCTGCTCCGTTGTCTCCCGGGCTGCAGTCGTCAGCTGACTCTCCGCAAAGACATTCTTCTGCCAGTATTTATAATTGCCGCTTTCATCTGTAGACAGGGCAAACTGTATCAGCTGGTAAAAGTAGGAGCTTCTGTCCACGGTTTTCGTATTTGCGCCCACCTTACCATCGATTCCCGTCAGAAGTGCATCCGCAAATACTACCGGATACCCGGCGGAAATATACTGCTCAAACTCCTTTTCTCTGGTGGAGTTCATATCATTTCCCGGGCCACGGTACTGATTGGAAGTGTGGCTCAGGGAATCATCCCTCAGACGCTTCTTGTTATCATCCGATTCATCCTTATAATCATACAGATCCCCGATATGCGTATAGATCAGACCGTCCATAGAGCTGTCATTGTAAACGGTCTGATTGTTTTTCACATTCATGGTTCCGGTGCGGGCACCCACATAGATCATATCATATCGATCGTTGAGATCCTCTATCTTGCCAATGAACTCTGCGGAAGCCATCTGGGTAATGGAAATACTTCCTCCGTAACTGCTCTGCCCCAGAAATCCTTTCACGGAATCTGCAGATAAAGCTCCGGTTCCGAAATCATAACAGGGCTCCAGATCCAATACCGCAAGGCTGTCCTTTACCTGGCTTCTGTGCAGATACCAGTTCATAATATATCTGGTGATGGAAGCTTTGCTGATCTCTTCATTCAAAGTGACCGCCGTGGCATTTTCCTGTGTGATCAGAAAATTCTCGTAGCGGATCTCTTTCAGGACATCCGTGTAGATCCATGCTCTTGTCTTATCTGACTTCAGATCCGTCAGATAATCCTCTGCCGCATAAGCTTTGGAACTGTCGTTGTTCAGGTATACATTTTCGTTCAGGTATTCCTTCAAGGTATCCAACGTCAGGGTATCCGCATTTGCCGCCTGCATTGCAGACGCATAGGATCTGATATTTCCCTCTGCCGCGCTTTTCAGCGTATCGACACTTACATTCCCCCAATAGGAATCTCCCTGACCTGCGATTGCGTTTGCCACATTGTCATCCGACACCTGCAGCAGAGTCAATGCCAGTTTCGTCAACACTTCATTGCTCTGGGTGCTGTTCTTGGCATAAAAATTATAATCCATGATCACCGGCACTCTGGCTGCAGCGGTTCTGATCCCGCTGTCGTCCACGCCAAATGCCAGCTTTGCAATCACGGTTGCCGCAGAGATCATATTGGACGGCTCTGCCCCGTAATTTCCCTGACCGGAAAAATAGAACAGATCCACATCTGCCAGATCAATTCCACAATAAGAATCCTCCGCTGTAATGGAAGCATCTGCCAGATCAGCCAGTTCCTGCAGGGTAAGTGTTGTCACTTCGATCTTCAGTGTATCGATATCGTCTCCGGTGGCTGTACCACTCTCATAACGACTGGTACCGGACAGATTCAGGACATTTTTCTTGAACCATTCTTTGTTGTAGAAACCGCCGTTATAGGCAATAGTCTCCGTAGCATCCTCTCTGTCATCCCCTACAAAATCATAGCTGTTGGCGGTGTCAAAGCCCGCTTCCCCCTTGTAAGTAACCTGAAGGGAACCCGGTGTCACCATAGTGTAGCTGCCGGCCTCATCCTTACGATAGGTATCGATCAGACGGTAATCACCGTTTTTGTCACTTACTGTCATTGCAGATACATAATAGTCGCCGTTATCATTTGCTGTGAAATCCACAAGATAGGCACTGGCTATGGTCTCAAATGTATATGCCTTCGAAACATCATCCCATTTTGCCAAAAGCTGTGCGCTATCCGGCTGTGCATGATCCAGGATGTAGAGATTCTGGGTAATATCTCCGGCAGAATAGGCTGCTATCGCATCTCCTCCGGATGTCGTGCGTGCCTGCACAACAGTACCTGCATCATTTCCGGATACCCCCCTGGACGTAGTCTTTAATCCATCTGGCAGTGCCGCATCGGTACCGTATACAATCTGTCCGAGATAGGTATAAACGGCAGTCTCACCCGTACCTATCTTCTGATAGATTGTCCTGTCCACATAATCTTTTGCCTGAAAACTCGTTTTATCAATAGCGGCCAGATCCGTCTCCGAAATTGCATATAAGCCCTGCGCATATCCCCTGGCGCTGTCTGAACCATTGATAATCGTAGTCTCCAGTCCGTTGCTTCCTCCGGTAGATCTATGGGAAAATACCGGAGTCACGCTTTTGGCATCCCGGTTACTGTCTCCGGCGGCCTCCAATGCACTGTATCGGTTATAACGTTCTCCTGCTGCTACCGTCTCCCCATTGGCAATCTCACGATAGACCGCATCGATCTGTTGGTAATTGTATCTGCCGGATCCGTCCTGTCGGAATACAAAGCGTCCTCTTACGTCCTCGGTTCTGGAAGCTCCGGTGCTTTCGCTGTAGGCAGAAAAAGTAACCGGACCTGTCGTCGGAAACTTTGCAGCATCCAGACTGTCCATAGCTGTCTGGCGCTCTGTGGCTGACGGCATCTCGGAAAGCTTTCTGCCCTCAGATACCGGCTCCTCGCCGCCTACCAGATAGCCGATCGTGGCATTTTCCTTCGACGGAACAATCTCCAGAATATGGAAAGTACCGTCAGAAGAAGCTACCGTATCCTGTACCAGTTTTTCAATACCCGGAAGGGTTCTTTCCTGCGCACTGACCTCCATAGAGCCATAGCTCTGACCGGCTCCGACGGCCAAAGCTATGGTGAGGATTCCTGCTATGTACTTTTTTGAATTGCGTTTCCAATTCATGGTCATTTATTATCCTTCCATTCCCACCACTCCGGATTCTTCTCTACTTCCAGTAAAAGATTTCTCTTATGATCCGGATATCGTTCATCATAAATGGTCATAATTAAATAATCATTTTCTTCATGTGCGCCAATATCAAACTGTACCTGCGAAAAAGGAAGATGCATATTATCAATTTCTGCAAATTTCGTGTTGGAATCCAACGGCAGTTCTCCCTGGAAATATCCTGCCAGTTTTGCTGCTCTATGTCCTTTCTCTCTTCCAGACTCAAAACCATACGCATGCAGATCATAACGATTCGTCCAGGTAGGTCTCAGCACCGTAATCACATGCTGATCATTGGCAAATAAGATATCCACTACCGGCACCAGTATTACCGTTTCGGCCACTAATGTGGAATCATCCAGGCTCCATGCCTGAAGCTTCAGACGATATTCGGTATCCCAGGAAATATAGCTAAGTGCTCTTACCTCTGTAGATTCTCCCGTATTTTCTGTTGTCAGATAGGCTTCCTGATGAACATTATCATATGCTCCGTCATAGACTTCAAAACCGACCTGATATGATTTTTGTATTCCGTTCCATACCTTGAAATCATTATTCAGCTCACTGGGAATATCTGCAAATCTCCAATTTACTTCCCCTTTATAATTTCGAATCTCGCAATTAATTTTTCCATTACGGTTTAATACAAACTGACTGGAGTAAATATACGGTTCCTTCGCGTTTACAACCGTCTTCAGGGGAGGGATTGTAATATCGATTTCTCTGGTAATCTTAATATCTACTGATAAAGCTATCACCGCACGTACACGTACTACCGTATCCGTCATATTTCCACATTCCAGTTCTGCCTGGAACTGTCGACCATCAGAATCTGTCAAACCGGTTATTTTGTAATTATTGGCATAATCATCTACCACACTCCACTCAATCTGTGGATAACCATTTCTGTAATCCGCCCAGGACGGCAGACATTCAATCAATGCCTTATAACCGATCTTTTCCGTACTTCCTTCGGTAAAATCATATGTGGTCAGATTCTTGGCAATCAGTGTTGCATCATATTTTCCGTCAATGTTGGTATAGGGTAATACCGATACCTTTGTGGATGCAGACATTCCGGGATCCGCCACGGAAGTACAGGTTACCTGTAGCACAAGTGTTCCGGTCGGCTCATATCTGTCAGCCGTCAAAAGACCGCTCCCATTTATCGTGGTTCCTGCCTTAAGTCCAGTTGCGTCCACTCTTGCCACGCTCCAGGTCACCCCGGCATTTTTAGCCTCTTCTGTTCCTTCCATAGTATAAGAGTACTGCAGGCTGTCCCCCTGAATCACAGAAGCATCTTTCGGTTCTATATCCAGAGAATCCACCATATGCTTTTGTACCGTTACGGTAGCCGTTGCCGCTATGGTAGGATCCGCTACGGCGGTACAGGTTACTGTCAGAATATTCTCTGCTATGGTCTCATCCGCTGCCACACTCAGTTTACCGTTACCGCTGATGGTACTCTTACATGCGCTGCCATCCTGATAACTTACGGCCCAGGTCACGCCCTGAGCAATGGCTTCCTCGTCTCCGGTGATCTCGTAATCGAAGACGAAAGCCTGTCCCTGTTTCAGATCTGCGTGCTCGGGAATGATACGGATGCCGCTGATCCAGGAATAGATGCTGGACGGCTCGGAGCTCAGATCATTTCTCAGCTTGATGGTCTCGGAAATATCATAGGACTTGTCCTGATAGGTAAAGGTCATGTTCAGAACGACTTTCCGCTTATCCAGTTCACTGAGGTCCACGCTGAAGCTGCTGACATGCTCTGCCATCAGTGCGGGCCTGGCTGTATCAAAATCTCCTACCACAACTTTGCCTTCGCCGTCCTTAGTATTTGTTACCTCATAAAGATACACCTGATTGGCATCGGCATAATCCGCTCCGGCACCCCCCTGCCAGCGGATCATATAGCTGTTGTCATTATTGATCAGACGCAGCTCGCTGACACTGGCATTTGTTACTTCCATGCCGTTAACGTCTTTTGCCACATTGCCATCAACATCAACCGCTTCCTGATCTGTCAGATTGGAAAAGCTGATCCCTTTCTCCACATCAATGATCAGATCGATCATCTGGTTGGCGGTCAGCTGGGCTTCTTCCTGCAGGGTCAGTTCCTTGTTCCCCCGCATATAGGAATTGTTGCCGGCGACCACGAATGCTCCCACCGCACCAGCTACTATGGTCATGATGGCAAGAGATACGATGATCTCTACCAGAGTAAATCCTTTCTTTCCAATACCCATGGTCAACCTCCTTACTTCGTCAGGATCTTGCCGGTCTTGCCGACCGTTGTGATTTCTATGGTTCTCGTTCCGTTGCTTACGACGATTTTCTGACAATATTCCTTCAACACATTGTTTGCCGTACAGGTATCCTTCTCAAAGGCCCCGGATGCACGGTTAAACACCAGATGCAGCCCATTTGAAGATGAAACATAAGGTAACAGGCTGTCGGATCCTTTCAGTTCCGTCAGGGAATATCCCGTGGAATCTCCCTCAAAATATACCTTTATATCAATAGGTTCTTTTCCCAGTACCCTGTTGGATACCTCCACATCTCCCTGCCGGATCTGTGCCGTATATTCCTTGGTCGTATCATTATAGCTGATAACGCACTCCACCCGATTCTGTTCTTTTCCGAGGGTCAGCACTCTGGTCCGCTCCAGTGTTGTCACAATTTCGTCCGCACATTTCCGGACTTTCCTGCCGGTCAGGGATGTAATGGATGTGGCCATCACACCCACCAGCACCGCCATGATCGCAATGACAATGACCAGCTCCACCAGAGAAAAGCCACTGTTGTTATTCTTTCTGCCAGTTTTCATAAACTATCAAATCTCCCAGATTTATATCACTGTTCTTATAGGACTTACCGTTACTGCTCAGGTAACCGTCTCCGCCATTCAAAAAGTCTACCACATGATATTCCTGTGTCTTACCGGCAGAACTTACGATCGTTTGGGAATAGGTCAGGGCATGAAGCACAGCATCCCGGTCGGGTTCCACATTGACATTCTGATCCAGCGTGATCGTTCCGCCGGACAGAATCGTTCCCTGGAAGTTCTTCGTCACTTTGACATCTCCGTCAGCAATGATCAGCCCCTTAAATTCACCGAATCCGGCTTCCGGATAAGTATAATCACCCTTTACAATAACCGCCTTATAATTCTGCTCCGCAAGGCTTCCGGTAGTGTTGCCGAAATATTTTGCCTCCACCTTATTTCCGGTACTGCCGTTTAATACAGCATGGAAGGTCGTTATCTCCCCTTCATTTACCAGATTGGTATAAGCATTGGCTGCATCCGTCTTCTCCGAAGGAAGCAGCTGCTCATAGACATCGATCATCTTCTTGGACAATGCCTGGAATTTCAACTGATCCGATGCCAAAAGTGCCTGATATCCTGCATTGGCACCATCACTGGTCAGTGTGGCATCCAACAGCTTCTCTTTGCTTCCCGCAGCCGCACTGCTGTCATACATGGCCACATTGCCTGCCAGATGCATGATGTACGCTCCGTTCTGCTGTCCACGCACCTGAATGGCTTTGGTATACAGACCGGTATAGGCTTCCATGGTCTGTTGGTTGGCACCGTAATAATCCTGAAAATACCGGTTGGCATTGGCTCTCGCGGTATCAGAGGTGCTGTCAAAGCTTACATAATAATACACCAGCGTGATCTTGCTGTTGATCCGCTTGAAAATCTTCTGGATATTGTTCTGGGTCAGTCCGTACTCGGCCAGCGTATGACCATTCAGGGTAGCGGACGGAATATTCAATGCCACTTCCGTTACATCCGCCTGGTCCCTGATCTTGTCCTTATACTGCTCCAACGTGATCGGGTTGCTGGCACCGTTTAACACGGTCTTGCCGGAAGCATCCACGCCGATACACTGCGCCGGAACGAGGTAAGCCAGCTGGTCACTCTTCACAGCGATAGACTGTCCCATCATCACATCCTGTACTCCGGTGTTGCTCACACCATCCTCACTGGTAATTCCATCATTGGCTTTCGTCAGGGAAATGTAAGAATTTCCCGCCAGCGTAAGATTCTTCAATTCATTCAGATAGATCTCCGTATCCGTGCCGTTGACCAGAATGGCGCTGCTATCCACGCCCTTTCCGTTACCGAAGCCGATATACTGTCCGGCATATTCTCCGTCGATCTGTGCTCCGGCGGTAAATACATTCCGCTCTCCGTTCATCTTGAGATCTCCGGCCACATATACGTTGTTTCCCTGAAAGTTCAACGTTCCGTTGCTTCCCGTATTGCCCGGAATACCTCCGTTCATGGCAATGGAACCGGCCCATACTTCACCGTACTGATCTGTGGTAAGTGTGGCTCCTTCTCCCAGATATAAGTCGGAAGCCATCACCATACGCTTGTCTTCGTTTTCATTGCCGGTGGTCTCTTTCCATTCCACCGTCACACCGTTACCCTTGCCAGACTCTTCGCTGCCCACGATAAAACGGTTCGCATAAAAGCTGCCGCCGATGACATTGGTGCTGTGTAGCGCAGGATTGGAAGGAAGCGCCTGAATATTCTCCTGTGCCACCATGGAGATTCCCGTAATGGAAGGCAGCGTCACTGCCTGTGCAAAATCCATATCCGGCATCTTCACCCGGATATCGGTCTGGATCACCGATACATAACCGTCGGTATCCGTATAAGTCACCTTCAGGCCGCAGAAGGAAAGTCCGTCGGTGTACAACTGAAAACGTCCGGTAGGAATATCCGTGGTCTCCACTCTCTCCTTGTTGCCCGTCACCGGATCCGTTGTCATTACATATACCTTCAGACTGCCGCTGCTGTCCAGAGCCATCCGGTACACTACTTCCCCGGAGTCATTCAATGTCTCTAGCACCGTCCCCCGCTTTATCTCCGAAGACAGGCTGTTAAACAGCTTGGTCAGATCATAGTTGTTGATATTCATACTTCCTGTCACTGCATAATAATCCTGCATATTCTTCAGGAAATAATATCTCAGTTTGTTCTGCTTCTCCTCTGCGGAGGTTGCCTCATAATTTTTCAGGACCAGTTCATAGGCACTTCCGACAGAAGCGGACACCCGCTCTCCCATAGCCGTCCGGATCTCATCCAGCACAGTCTCTGCAGAGTAAAAATTGTCCTTCGCCTTGAGATTGTTCACCTTCATCTGATAGTTCAGCAGTGACATATACATCAAAACACTGGCTAAAATGCCAATAAAGGCCATGGCAATGATCACAACGACCATTGCTGAGCCCTTATTGTCCGTTCGTCTGTGGAATTGTCTTACCCTTGAAAATATTTTGGGATTTCTTCCGCATGAGAACGCCATAAAAGCAATGGTCTGTTTTCCGGATTATCCTCCGGATAATAGTTCTTCGGAATCTCAATATCCAGCCCTTTACTCTTATCTCTTTTATATTCTCCGTCCAGAGTAACACGGTCATATTCCGGATGTCCCATCACGAAAATCTGACGTCCATCTTCTGCCATGCATAAAAATACTCCTGCTTCGTCCGATTCTGCAAGTACAGTTAATGCTTCACAGGCATGAATCTCTGCTGCCGGAACCTCTGTGTGACGGGAATGTGGTGCCAGAAATACATCATCAAATCCACGTACCAGCGGAATTTTCCGGTTCAGCACTTTATGCCAGAAGAGACCGAACGCCTTCTTATCTAATTGGACCTTGTCAATTCCGTAATGATAATACATGCCTGCCTGCGCTCCCCAGCAAAGATGCAGTGTGGATACTACATTCGTCTTGGTCCAGTCCATAATACGGGTCAGTTCATCCCAGTAATCCACTTCTTCGAACGGCATCTGCTCTACCGGTGCTCCGGTAATGATAAATCCGTCAAATTTTTTATCCTTGATCTCATCAAATTTCTGATAGAATTTGTTCAGGTGACTCACTGAAGTGTTCTTCGACTGATGTGAAGCAACCGCAACAAATGTCACATCTACCTGAAGCGGTGTATTAGACAACGAACGTAATATCTGCAGTTCTGTCTCCTCTTTTAATGGCATCAGGTTTAGAAGTCCGATCTTGATCGGACGGATATCCTGATGCATTGCACGGTGTTCATCCATCACAAATATATTTTCACTCTCTAATATCTCCTTGACCGGGAGATCATTCTGCACTCTGATCGGCATAATTTATTCCTCTTTTTCCTTTTTATTTTCTTCTGTCTTCTGTTCTTCATTCTCGGTCATATTATCTTTTTTCTGAAAATATGTCCCATCATTATCTACATAACTATCTCCGTTATAGCATTCTGACTCTGTCGGCAATTTCTTTTTCTCCAACTGATTA
>OGXI01002484.1_pt1 | contig 13844 bp, 13 predicted proteins | sample 1576221 | NCBI WGS metagenome assembly OGXI01 (sample SAMEA3541523, study PRJEB24748) | human gut metagenome | biome: human gut; feature: human-associated habitat; material: faeces | place: China | collected 2012
ATATGCACAACCTTTCATTTGTCATTTTACTAACTTTTTAATTCAACCAACGGGTAATAATTACTATGAAAAAAATTCTATCGGTGTTGTATATTGCTACATTGCTGTTTGCAAGTTGTAGCGATGAGTATGACGATTCGGCATTGACCGGGCGCGTAGATAATTTGGAAAATCGGGTGGCCAAATTGGAAGAGCTCTGCAAACAGATGAACACCAACATTTCATCGTTACAAACTATTGTAACGGCATTACAAAAGAACGACTATGTTACGAACGTGACCCCCATCATGCAGAATGGGAAAGAGGTTGGCTATACGATAACGTTCAGTAAAAGTAATCCGATCACCATTTATCATGGTAAGGATGGACAAAACGGAACTGACGGAGAGGATGGGAAACCCGGAGTTGACGGTGAAGACGGAAAGAACGGACATACTCCCGTTATCGGAGTAAAGCAAGATACTGACGGGAGCTATTATTGGACACTCGACGGTGACTGGCTGACGGACGATAGCGGCAATAAAATCAAAGCAGAGGGAACCGATGGCAAGGATGGTACGGACGGGTCGAATGGAGAAGACGGGAATGATGGGCAGGACGGAAAGCCCGGCATGGACGGCAAAGATGGTATTACCCCTAAATTCAAAATCGAAAACGATTATTGGTACATTTCCTATGACAACGAGTCCACGTGGACACAACTCGGTAAAGCCACCGGTGAAGACGGTAAAGATGGAGAGGACGGTATTAGCGGTGATCCGATGTTTACGGATATTGACTATGAAACCAATACCGACTATGTAATTTTTACGTTGTCTAACGGTACGCAGATCAAATTGCCCACGTGGTCGGCATTCGAGGCTCTGAAAACACTCTGTAATCAGATGAATACCAACATTTCGTCTTTACAAACGATTGTTACTGCTCTGCAAAATAATGATTATATTACAGAGATTACCCCTGTTATGCAAGATGGGATAGAAATAGGCTATACGATCAGATTCAATAAAAGTAATCCAATTACTATTTATCATGGTAAAGATGGCCAAAACGGGACAGATGGTTCGGATGGCAAGCCCGGGGCTGACGGACAAGACGGGCATACTCCTGTTATCAGCGTAAAGCAGGATACTGACGGCGTTTATTACTGGACGCTTGACGGCAAGTGGCTGACGGATGATAGTGGTAATAAAATCAAAGCCGAGGGGACAGACGGAAAAGATGGTGCAGACGGTTCAGATGGAGAAGATGGAACGGACGGAGCGAACGGTAAAGACGGCATTACTCCCAAACTCGAAATCAGAGAGGGATATTGGTACATTTCCTATGACAATGGAACAAACTGGACACAGTTGGGCAAAGCCACAGGTGAAGATGGGACTGACGGAACTGATGCCGTTTCGATTTTCAAGGAAATTACCCAAGATGAAGATTATATCCATTTCAAATTGCAGGATGATTCGGTTATTTCCGTGCCCAAACATCATCCGCTGTCTATCACATTCTCCGAAACCGAGGATATTCGGGTATTGGCGGATAAAACATACTCGATCGGTTATACCATTACAGGAGCTGATGAAAATACCGTTATCAAGGCTTTGGCACAAGACGGGTTTCGGGCTGTGGTAAAAAAGACGGACAATGCAACTGGAACCATCGAAATCACTACTCCGAGTACGATTCTGCCGAGCGAGGTGCTGATATTCGTCACCGACGGTAAGGAACGGACGATTATGCGTTCGATCAACTTTGTCGAAGGAGTTATCGTTGTAACGACCAAATCCTATACGGTCGGTTACAATGGCGGTACGGTTACTGTCGATCTCTCGACCAATATCGACTATACGGTCGAAATACCCGAAGCCGATAAATCGTGGATTTCCGTAGCTGATACACGTACCCGTGCCGCTATGCGTGATGAAACCCTGACATTTACCGTAGCCTCCAATTCGGCTCTTACAGTTCGTTATTCGACAATCCGGTTGGTCGATAACCTCGGTATAACATCAGAAACGATTCTTATCACCCAAAAATCTGGAACCTCACAAACCGTTCATGTTACAACGGCCGGAACCCTCGATCAACTTATCAATTCTGAGGATAAGGACATCATCGAGGAATTGACCCTTACTGGCAAGATCAACACATTCGACTTCGACTTTATCAGAACGATGAAAAATCTTAAAGCCCTTGATCTTTCAAAGACCGACAATACGACTATTCCGGCAAGTTGCTTAGCTAATACTAATATTTCGACAGTTTTATTGCCTCTTGGTCTTACTGCGATTCCAAATCGTGCATTTTATCAAGCAGCAATCACTTCGATATACATTCCCGAAACAGTGCAGACTATCGGAGAATATGCATTTTATCAGTGTAAATCTATTACAGGGAACCTTGTAATTCCTGATGCCACTACCTCAATTGGCAACTACTGTTTCACATCATGTACTTTTAACGGCACCTTGACACTCGGCAATGGATTACAAACTATTGGTGAGTCTGCTTTTGGAGGGAACCAATCATTGGTAGGGGATCTAACAATACCTGTAACAGTTACGTCATTAGGCGCTTCTGCATTTAGTGGGAATGTAGGCTTCAATAGACATCTCACGATTGATAGTGGTATAAATATACCGTTTGCCTGTTTTTATGATTGCCGTAATTTTTCTAAACTCACTATAGCTGAAGGGGTTAATATTATTGGCGAGTCTGCCTTTGAAAATCTTTCAAGCATTACAGGTAATCTTAAGTTGCCTAATTCCATAACATCAATTGGGGCTCGTGCATTTTTCGGTTGCTCTAAAATTGATGGGTATTTATCTCTTGGTCCAAACATTACATCAATTGGAGATTGTGCATTTGTAAAAAGCATTGATTCTGAAGAAATAATACAAGAAAAAGAAAAGCTCTCCACCGATCCCGATATGGACTACTATGATCGTATTATATACGACGATACTTATTATTCTGCTATTTTTTCCAAAATATATATCCAATCTTCACTACCGCCGACGATTACTATTAAATCATTTGGGCTGAAAGAAACGACGATTTCAGATAAGAGATTTATTAAAAGAGAAATCGTCGAAAGACAACCGGGATGGAGCAGGAAAAGACAGTATGACATCTATAATGCTTACAGATATAGAGGCTCGTATCCAAATCATTTGATTGTTCCAACCGGATGTACAGCAAATTATTCTGATTGGGAAGTTGATTTAATTGAAGAAGTTGATTTTTAGCTTTTTAACATCAATAATTATGTGTACAAATTCCAACACTCAACCATCGAATGGACAGCAACTGTCACCCGATGCATTTATTGAGAACTCCCAAAACGATACTCAAAAGATGAATACATTTACAGCTTATGAAAAAGCAATTGAAGGCTATCAGTTTCAGGTAGGCCGCTACAACATCTGGATGAACTATTATGCCATCTTCGTCGGCGCTTTATTCGTCGCTCTTTACTCGATCTGGCCGAAAAGCGAAATCGAAACGCTATGTTGCGCATGCAAACCGGTTTGCGGCAAAGCTCCTGCGGCAGTTGCAGAATCGCAGGAGTGGTTCTTGCCCCTGATTATATCCGTTCTCGGTTGGATCGCCTCCCTTTGTTGGTACGGAGCCTTGCTCGGGTACCGTAAGTGGAACGAGCACTGGATTAAAGTGGTACAGGGTATAGAAATGGTACTTAATAAAGATGTATATCCTAATGTTTACACTGCCCAACCGGAACGTCCTCAGAAAGAGAGTTTGTGGAAACGTATTAAGAATATTTTTCGATGCAATAAATCAAAATGTTATGCGCCAGGCTTTGTCTCTACTCAGAAAATTACCGGAATTTTTATTTTTTTCGCAGCATTGGCTTGGGGCGGTTTGATAACCTACATTTTATATCAATGGTGCTGCGGATGGAACCTTTGGAGCATTATCCTTAGTGTCCTGTGTGGCTTTCTTACTGTTGTATTGCTGTGTCGTTTACATTGGGGAAAATCAAGATTTTATTCGTCAACTATTATTGATAGATAGCTACCGGCGATGAATCGTTGAAAAGAAACTATATTTACTTACGAATCATTGCAAGCTACGAATATTATTTTAGTGGAACAATCCCATTTGACGTAAAAAACGGAGGCTCATCGGCCTCCGTTTTGTTTAAAATCCAATATTCAATAAACAAAAATTTTCAACTTTACAAAAAAATGCGGACAAAATGCGGACATATCAGCCAAAATAAAAACCTCAAATGATTGTTTATAAGTCATTTGAGGTTTTTTGAATAGTACCCGGAGCCGGGATCGAACCGGCACAACATTGCTGTCATTGGTGTTTGAGACCAACGCGTCTACCAATTCCGCCATCCGGGCTGCTAAATCGGTGATTTGCTCTGCAAAAGTAATGATTTATCGAGGAACTCCAAATTTTTTTCGCATTTTTCTGCGTCCTTACTGTCTGCCGAAGTGGACGAGGAGCCTGGCGGCCTTGGCCGGTCCGACGAGGGCCGAGAGTTCTTCGGCAGGGGCCGTGCGGATTTTCTCCACCGTACGGAAATGGCGCAACAGGAGCTCTATGGTCTTCGGGCCGACTCCTTCGATATTTTCCAGTTCACTGTGAATGAAACCTTTGCTTCGCTTCTGCCGGTGGAAGGTGATGCCGAAGCGATGGGCTTCGTCGCGGATGTGACACACCACTTTGAGCGGTTCACCCGTACGGCTCAAGTAGTAGGGCATCGGGTCCCCGGGGAAGAAGATCTCTTCGATCCGCTTGGCCAGGCCTACGATGGGGACTTGTTTTTCGATTCCCAGTTCGCACAGCACGGCATAGGCGCTGGAGAGCTGTCCTTTGCCGCCGTCCACGATAATCAGGTCGGGCAGTTCGGCTCCTTCGGCGATCAGGCGGCTGTAACGGCGGAAGACGATCTCGCGCATCGAGGCGAAGTCGTCTGCACCGATGACGGTTTTGATGTTGAAATGGCGGTACTCCTTGCGTGAAGGCTTGCCGTCCCGGAATACCACGCATGAAGCTACCGGGTTGGTCCCCTGCAGGTTGGAGTTGTCGAAGCATTCGATGTGGCGGGGCGGACGGTCCAGGTGCAGCTCCTTTTGCATGGCGGCCATCAGGCGTTCGGTATGCCGCTCGGGATTCTTGATCTCGAGGTTCTTGAGCTGTTCGGCGCGATAGATACGGGCGCTCTTGAGCGAGAACTCCAGCAGATCGAGTTTTTCGCCCCGTTTGGGAACGGTGAAGGTCACTCCGTCGAAAAGTTGCGCGGCCGAGGGGAGGTAGGGAACGATGACCTCTTTGGCCAGCGTTCCGGCGATCGTTTCGGCGATGTGCTGGATGGCCAGGGTCAGCATTTGGGCCGGATCGGTGTCGATGCCCGTGGTGAGCCGTATCGTATAGACGCCCACGACCGAACCGTGGCGGATGCGCAGGAAATTGCAGTAGGCCACATCGTCGTCCACCAGCAGGGAGAAGACGTCCACGTCCACGATGCGTGCGCTGACGATCACCGATTTGCTCGAATAGTTGTCCAGGGCGTCGAGGCGTGTCTTGTAGCGTTGTGCGACTTCGAATTTCAGGTTTCGGGCGGCTGCCTCCATCTCTTTTTCAAGATAGGTACGCACGGGGCGCAGGTCGCCTTTGAGAATCGAAACCGTCATATCGACCAGTGCGTCGTATTCTTCTTCGCTTTGCGCTCCCACGCAAGGTCCCTTGCAGTTGCCCAGGTGGTATTGCAGGCAGACCGAATAGCGCCCTTTGGCGATAGCCGTCGGCGAAAGGTTGAGCGAGCAGGTTCGCAGGGGAATCACCTCGCGGATAAACTCCAGGATACTGCGCTGCATCATTACCGAGCCGTAGGGACCGAAATATTGGGAGCCGTCGCGGTTGAGGATGCGGGTGGACTGTACGCGCGGGAACGGTTCGCGGCGCACGACGATCCAGGGATAGGTCTTGTCGTCCTTGAGCAGGATGTTGTAGCGCGGCTGGAGGGTCTTGATCAACGAGTTTTCGAGCAGCAGGGCGTCCGTTTCGGTATCGACGACGATGTGCCGGATCGCAGCGATCTGCCTCACGAGTACCTGTACCTTGGCGCTGTGTTCCTTGTTCTGCATGAAATACGAGCTGACCCGCTTGCGCAAGCTTTTGGCTTTGCCGACGTAGATGATCGCCCCGTTCTTGTCCAGAAACTGATATACGCCCGGTGACAGAGGCAGCAGGGCCACCTGTTCTTTCAACCCGTATTTTTTTACGTTGTCCATCTGTCGCAAAAGTAGCAAAATTTTAACAAAGACCTCTGCCGTGCGCTGAATCGGAGAATGAGCCGGAGTTTTTCGGCAGAAGTCGTCGATTGAACAGATTGTTAGTGGTTGAAAAGTATTTATATTTTGATTATTTGTCGAAAACATTATACCTTTGGGCCATTGTATTGAGCAAAATCTGCCTATGAAAAATTTTTTATCCCTGTTATGTATTCTTTCGCTCTGCTTCGGGTGCGACAAGGCGTATGATCTGAACAAGATCGAATCCGGCGATGTAACCATCGGCAACGACCAAAGCGAATGGACTATGCCGTTGGCGCAGATCACGGTCGGGATGGACGAGCTGCAGGACGGCAGTGCGGATATCCGCGCTATTTTCGACGAGGTCGATATCTGGTTGCCGACGACGCTCCCGGGCAATGCGGAGTGGGTCGATATCGTCCGTCTTTCGAGCGATGGAACTTATCTGGACGGAATGCTGGAGGCTCTTATCGACGAGATGCTCGTTCCCGGATCGAAAAAAATGGACGAAGTGGTCGATCTGATTTGGTCCAACGAAGGTTACCGCGAGCGTTTTACGGCGTTGATTCCGGCCGATAGCGAGGAACTTTTCAAGGCGGAATTCAAGGAGTTTTTCGGCGAGGACAACGAGGCTGGCGAAGCGTTGCGCGATACGATGGGCGAGCTGGCGCGGGAATTTCTTTCCCAGATTAAAATCAATACGATTACTTATAATGCGACGTTGGATGTCGACGATGATTTGATCGATATGCTTGCCGACAACCTCGATCCCGAGGGTACCGTCGATCCGGTCAATACGCTCGATTTGTACGGCGAGGTGCGGAGCAGTCTGCCGGTGAGCTTCGAAGTAGCTGCGGATTTTTCCGAAACGAACGTGGCTATCGCGCCTTTCCTGGTCGAACCCGACGAAGAGAATGACATCGCTCCCGTGCGGCTTTACAAGGATGATATCCGGAGTTTGTTCTCTTTCTTCGAACTGAATGTCGATTTTATGCCGCAGAAATATTATCCGCGCATCGGATTCAGCGACAGCCAGTCGATTCGTATGATGCTGCATTTGAAGAAACGCGGCGGTCTTAATCTGAACCTTTAATCCGGATTCCTCATATGAAAAAGATCATATATACTTTGATTGCGGCATTTGTCGCATGTACGGCCGTGGCACAGACGCCGAGTGCCTACTTTATGGAGGGTTCGACTTTCCGCAGCCAGCTTAACCCGGCTTTCGCTCCGCTGCGCGGCTATGTGAATATTCCCGTATTGGGCGGTGTGCAGGTCAACGTTTCCGGTAACCTCTCCGTCAGCGATATTTTTTATCCGGTGAACGGAAGTTTGGTAACGCTGTTCGACAAGAATGTTTCTGCGGCCGAGGCGTTGGGAAATCTGCGCTCGAAAAATATGCTCGGAACCGATGCCCGGATCAATATCGTCGGTTTCGGTGCATTCCGCAAGGATCATAAGACATTCTGGTCGTTCGATCTGAATATGCGTGTGGAGGCGGAGGCCAATATGCCCTATTCGTTGTTCGACTTTCTCAAGAACGGACGGAACGAGGCCGTTATCAACGATATCAAAGCCTCGACACAGGCTTATCTCGAGGCCGCTTTCAGTTACTCTTTTCCGCTGACGGATCAGATTTATCTCGGTGCTCGGGGTAAGTTTCTCGTCGGCGCGGGCCGTGCGCGGACGTCGATCGACCGGCTCGATATAAAATTGCAGGAGAATAGTTGGAATATCGACGCGGACGGTTCGTTCGAAATGTCGGGCCTTGAGATGAGCTCCATGCAGCGTCCCGACGGGTCGGAATATTATTCGTTCAACGATTTCGACGTCTCTTCCTACAAAGGGCCTGCGGGTTACGGTTTTGCCGTCGATCTGGGTGTGATGTACGACGTGATTCCCGATTTGCAGCTCTCTTTCGCCGTGAACGACCTGGGTTTCATTTCGTGGGGAAAGAAATACCTGGAGCGTGGGCAGATGACCAAATCCCAATCTTTTACCGGCGTGGAGATCATCGACGGTGAGGTTCACGATCCGGAGTTCGATTTCGGCGAGCTGGAGTTCGACCGGGTGCAGGCTTCCAAAGGCAAGACCGAGATGCTGCGCACCTCGATCAATCTGGGGGCCGAGTACGAGGTTTGGCGTCACAAGATCGGCCTGGGTCTGCTTTACAACGTACGTGTCTGGGATGTGAAGACGTTCCACAACCTGACCGCCTCGGTGAACTTCCACCCGATTCCCTGGTTTACGCTGACTACCAGTTATTCGTTTCTCAACGGCCAGGGGCACGCCCTCGGTGTGGCGATCAATGCCTGCCCCAGTTGGATCAACTTCTTCCTGGCGACCGATATGTTGATTTGCAGCCATACGCCGCAGTTCCTGCCCGTCACTTCGACTTCGATGAACGTGACGCTCGGCATCGGCGTTCCGATCGGGCGGCGCAGCCACCGCATTCCGGGAGAGTATCTCTACCGATAATAATATTGTATGATATTAGTTAAGAAGCCTGCATCGGTAGATGCAGGCTTCTTTGATGCGGTGTTTTCTCTTTTTACGATTCTTTGCCGTAACCGGTGTTTGCCGGTTTTCGATGGCGGAATCCCGAAGGGGTACGTCTTCGGGCCGGAGAACACGTGGGAACGGTAGGATTTGATTATGGGACCAAAGTCGGCACTCGTTTTACCGTCCGCAGCAAAGGTGATCGACCGGAACGTCGAACGGATCGGCGGGCAGCTCCTCCACGACTTGATGCGGATAGCACACGCCTGCCTTGAAAGCCCGGAAACCCGGCTGCGACAGGTATTTGTCGTAGAATCCCTTGCCGCGTCCCAGGCGCATGCCTGCGGCGGTGAACGCCACACCCGGCACGATGATAAAATCGATCTCCTCGGGGCGGCACAGCGCAGTGGCCTCCGGTTCCGAAATGCCGAACGAGCCGGAATCGTTCATCGAGGCGGGATCGTAATCGTAGAATCGCATTATGTCGCCTTCCACGCGGGGCAGCACGATCCGTTTGGAGCGGCTCCAGCGTTCGAGTGCCGGGGCGGTGAGGGGTTCGTCTTTGAGCGAAGCGAAAAGGGCCACCACTTTGGCGCGTGCGAAGGCCGGAAGCCTCTCCGCTTCGTTGAAAATACGTGCGGAAAGCTCTTCGCGCTGTTCCGAAGAAAGGGCCGTATTGAGCCCTTTCATCTGTTTCCGGATTTCCGTTTTGGTCATAAAATGCCTGATTTTAAGCGTAAATTTCGAATTGTTTTGTGTTGTTATTATGCAAACAATGACTATCTTTGCCGAAGCGCAAACAAATTTTTAACAAAAATAAACAAATTTCAAACATTATGGGCTGTTTTCTAACTAATTCTTCTCTTGGCAAGAAGTTGGTAATGAGCATTACCGGTTGTTTCCTCGTGCTCTTTATCCTCTTCCACATGTCGATGAACATCGTGGCGATCTTCTCGCCCGAGGCGTACAACACGGTCTGCGCATTCCTGGGTGCCAACTGGTATGCGTTGGTCGGAACGCTGGTGCTGGTCGCCGGTATCCTGATCCACTTCATTTATGCGCTGGTGCTGACCGTGAACAACTACAAGGCGCGCGGTTCGCAGCGTTATGCCGTTACCGTGAAGGAAAAGGGTGTGCAGTGGGCATCGAAAAACATGCTTGCGCTGGGATGGATCATCCTCGGCGGTCTGTTGCTCCATCTGTTCAACTTCTGGTCGAAGATGCAGCTGGTCGAGGTGCTGGGACACCATGAAAATTCGCTCGGCTTCTCGCCGCAGGACGGCGCTGCGCTGATTCAGTACACCTTCTCGCAGTGGTACTACGTGGTGATCTACCTGGTTTGGTTCTTCGCCCTCTGGTTCCACCTTACGCACGGCGTGTGGTCGATGTTCCAGTCGGTGGGCTGGGGCAACGACATCTGGTATCCGCGCCTGAAATGTATCGCCAACATCGTGGCGACCGTCGTGTTCCTCGGTTTCGCTGTGGTCGTGCTGGTCTATTTCTTCCGGAGTCTTTGCTGCGGTTGTGTCTGCTAACATCTTACGTTGAATTATAAAAATATAGAGATATGGCTTTCAAATTAGATTCAAAAATACCCGCCGGGGAACTCGCGCAAAAGTGGAGCAACCACAAGGCGGCGATCAAGGTAGTAAGCCCTGCCAACAAACGCAAACTGGATATTATCGTCGTAGGTACGGGCCTGGGCGGTGCCTCCGCAGCCGCTTCGCTCGGCGAACTGGGATACAACGTGAAGGTTTTCTGCATCCAGGACTCTCCGCGCCGTGCGCATTCGATCGCGGCGCAGGGCGGTATCAATGCGGCCAAGAACTACCGCAACGACAACGATTCGATCTACCGGCTGTTCTACGATACGATCAAAGGCGGCGACTACCGTGCCCGTGAAGCCAATGTTTACCGCATGGCCGAGGTTTCGAACTGCATCATCGACCAGTGCGTCGGCCAGGGCGTTCCGTTCGCACGCGAGTACGGCGGTATGCTGGACAACCGTTCGTTCGGCGGTGCGCAGGTTTCGCGTACGTTCTATGCCCGCGGCCAAACCGGCCAGCAGTTGCTGCTGGGAGCTTATGCCGCACTCAACAAGGAGATCGCTGCCGGTTCGGTGAAGAGCTATCCCCGTCACGAGATGCTCGACATCGTGATCGAGGACGGCGAGGCGAGAGGTATCATTGCCCGAAATCTGGTGACCGGTGAATTGGAGCGTTTCGGCGCACACGCCGTAGTGATCGCTTCGGGCGGTTACGCAGCGCCTACATGGGCATCTTTGGCTCTGACAAAGAGGCCGAGCACGTCATTGCCTCCCTGCAGGAAGAGGGCGTGGAACTGGTGAAGTGCAAACAGGTGATTGGGGAAAACGGTGCCGCGCGCGTGACAGTGAACCCCGAAAATGGCGACCGCATTTTCCTTGGTTCCAACGAGGGCGGCATCCGCGGCGATATGCTGTATGCGCTGGATCGCTTTTCCATCGAGTATGTGAAGGGCTTCGATTTGGTGCACTCTGGCAACTATTGCTTTACCGAGCGCGAGCTGCCGAAAATCAAGGCCGCCGGCGTGCCCATCAGCTTTGATTTTTCCGATGATTCCACAGACGAATACTACGAGCGCATTGCCCCGCTGGTGGATTATGCGTTCATGTCCTGCAGCGATATCACAAAGGAAGAGACGTATGAAAAGCTGAAAAAAGTGTCTGCCCTGGGGCCCAAGTTCGTGTGTGCGTCCCGCGGCGATGAGGGCTGCATTGCCTTTGACGGCAACGAGTTCTATATGCAGGGCATCAAACCGGTTACCAACATGGTGGACACCATGGCGGCGGGCGACAGCCTGCTGACGGCTTTCCTGGTCAGCTATCTTGCCAAAGAAAAAGAGGGCAAGGGCGGCCCGCAGGCCATCCGCGAAAGCCTGGACCTTGCGGCTGGCTTTGCCGCGAACACCTGCGGCTTGGCAGGCAGCTGGGGCCATGGCAAGGTGTACGAATAAGAGCAAAAGAAGATCAGCAAAGCGGGAGGTGGCGCTGCCCCCCGCTTTGCGCCATTCTGAAATAAGAAAAGAGGGAATTTGCATGGAAAAAACAGTGGCGGCCGTGGGGTTTTGCTGTGCCGATGTGTATGAAAAGCTGAACAAGTTTTACCCAACCGGCAACGGGATAGATTGGGGCGTACATTTGGCCCGCATGGGTGTGCCTGTCAGCGTGGTAAGCGTGGTGGGCACCGACAGCTACGGCGAAAAAATGAAAGTGACAAACATAAATAAGTCATCTGAGGCAGAGTCTTCATTCCGGGAACTTCACCGCCCTCTGTATAGGACAAGAACCTTTTTTTTAAATAATTTCTTACAGCTTCGACAACATGAATGCTCGAACCATTATCTACGACAACGAATTTTAAACCGTCCGTATCGGAGTTTTCAACGACCGATTCGATACAATTTATCGTATCGTCGATATTATTATAATTCAGAATAATTACGCCGACTTTAAACCGCATAAATAAAGACGCTTATAATTATATGTATCAATCAGATACAAAACGATTACCGTAACAATAATTTGGGAAGGATATAACAAAGCGCCGCTTGCAAAACTTGAAACGAAGAGCCATATAAAGTAATATCTACCAACAACATATTTTTGTGACCGGACAACAATAGCTTTATAGAATACCACCAGTAAGCAAACAATGGAAAAAATACCAAAACTCCAATTAAACCCGAATATTCCCACATCTACGGCGTATACCCGTTCTGATTCCGTTACTGCCTGCATTTGACGCCCCCAAGCAGATTTGAAAGTAAACACGCCATTCCCGAACAGACGGTTCGTCAAAGAGGGAAATTGCTCATATCCATAAAACTTTGCAGCCTGAATCCGGATATCTTCAGTTTCGTTCCCTCTATTTCGCTCATTCTGTTCTTGAGTTAATTCGATCATATTTTGCACTGCAGGAATTTTCGGGAAAATGGACATAACAAGTATACAGCCTAATCCCAAAATAATTACTTTTTTATACCAATGCACATGGTTAAACAACATCAGGAAACCTAAAAATGTACAAATTAGAATGTGCTGCCGCGTGTATGAAAGGAAAATGGCTATATAACAAGCCATTGCAAATATCCCCCATTTCGGGGCCTTCGTCCGTAACCACTTATCTATTGTAATGAAAAAACTCAATACGACAAAACTAAATCCGATCATTACCAACCGTATGCCACCTCGGGATAAATCATATTCGTCCTGCGGTGTCCCGAAAATAATAACCGGAAATGTTATAAGATTTATAATATGCGTGATAATCGTACAGATCGCCAAGGCAAAAATTATTTTATGAATAAAATCTTCATTAAAAGAAAACCGATGCATTGTAAAGTAGAGAGCGTAAGAAAAAAATGGAAGCGTTACGGAAAAACTTTGCAATACCGATTGATCGAAATTACATAGTGTGGGAATAAAGCAAGCGACTCCAAATAAGATCATTAACCAGACCATCGGTGTTCGGAATCGTTCATTACTTTTTCTTTTCGACACCGATGATAAACAAGTTGCCACCAAAAGCCCCATCAATAAAGAGTAGGATATGGCCTTTGCTGCTTGTGCCGACACCAAATCGAATGGCTGAAAGAATGAGACCGTCGCCAAACAATAAAATAGAAACAATATTTTTATTAAGCGAATCATGCTTTTTCGGCCAGATTATCTATATTTTCTGTCATTACATTATTTCCCCGAACGTCCAAGACGAGCAAAATAAAATGAAAGTGCATTCAGGAAATGACGTATTTTCATTCGAAAAAATGATTGCCGATTCTCCGCGTTATCATTAAACCAGATAATTGGACAACTATTGACCGGAATCTTATGCGCACGGACATAAACATTGAGAAGCCGTTCTGCCATATATCCATAAACTCTTTTTTGAACTGTATCGTAATGACTTATATCAATTCGTTTTTCAACCTCGTTTAGGAGTGGAAACAGCCAATTACAATATTTGTCAAACTCTGTCCACGACATAATAAACATATTAAAATGCTTTAGCACATGAC
>OGXI01002487.1_pt1 | contig 13837 bp, 12 predicted proteins | sample 1576221 | NCBI WGS metagenome assembly OGXI01 (sample SAMEA3541523, study PRJEB24748) | human gut metagenome | biome: human gut; feature: human-associated habitat; material: faeces | place: China | collected 2012
CTGTGACGGAACTCTTCCCGACGGTGCTCCTTTCGGCGGTCGCGGCACAGTTCGGCGGCCTGGTGCAGTCTTCTGCGGTTGCGGCGAATCTCCGGGCCGAAGGGTTGATCGACAATAGCCAGATTCTGCTTGCTATGCTGGTCGGGAGCGCATTGGGCAACCCCTTTCGGGCACTCAGGAGGAACCTCCCTTCGGCCCTGGCGATCTTTCCCGTGCCCATCGCCCTTTCCATCGTCCTCGGTATGCAGCTTTCCCGCTTCCTCGTCACGCTTGCAGGCATAGCAGGAGTCGTTTGGATGATGCTCAATACGCCATAACAGACAACCTAAAATTCATCCCGGCGCGGAGCAAACGGCCCCGGCAATCGAACGGCATGGCCCGCATGGGCAGCCGGATATTAAGGAAAGAGCATGGAAGTACGTTGGAACCTGAGTGGAGAGGAAATCGAGCGCGAGAGCTTCCGGACCATCGAGGCGGAATGCGATCTGCACATAAAGCTTCCCGCACCAGAATGGCGCGTGGTGCGGCGGCTCATCCACACGACGGCGGATCCGCGCATCGCGGACACGCTGGTGTTCCGGCATGACGCCGTTGCTTCGGGCCTGAAGGCATTGCGGTCCGGTGCGCCGATATTCTGCGATTCCAAGATGATCCGCGCTGGGCTTTCCATCGAGCGGTTGAAGAGGCTGAACCCCGGTTACGGTCCCGAAAGCCTGCACTGCCATATCAGCGATCAGGACGTCATCGATCGCGCCAAGCTCGAAGGCCACACCCGTGCCCTGTGCAGCGCGGAGAAGGCTCGGCCCATGCTTGACGGGGCCATCGTGCTCATCGGCAACGCTCCGCTGGCGCTGGCCCGCATTGCCCGGTACGCGCTTGAGGAAGGCGTGCGGCCCGCCCTTGTCGTCGGGATGCCTGTCGGATTTGTCAACGTGGTGGCTTCCGAAGTCCGTGGCCCTGTCGAGGAAATCATCACGAAAACCCTGACCGACTTCCTGCAGGAAAAGCCGAACGACGCAAAAATCATTTGCTCGAAAATCGTCGAGGCCGCCCGTGCCCGTGAAGCGGCACGCAAGGCACGTGAACTGACACGCAGGAAAGGTGTTCTGGATGGACTTGGCCTTTCCGCAAAACTGGCCGACTGTCAGGAAAAAGATCCTTCCATGTGTGAACTGTATCTCGTCGAAGGGGATTCGGCGGGCGGTTCGGCAAAACAGGGAAGAGACCGCAAATTCCAGGCGATCCTGCCTTTGCGCGGCAAGGTGTTGAACGTCGAAAAATCCCGATACGAGAAAATGCTTTCTTCCGAGCAGATCACGACCCTGATTGCGACACTGGGTACCAGTATCGGCCCGGATGAGTTCAATATCGACAAGCTCCGTTATCATCGCATCATTATCATGACCGATGCCGATGTGGACGGAGCCCACATCCGTACATTGCTCTTGACCCTGTTCTACCGCCAGATGCCGCAGCTGGTCGAAAGAGGCTACGTATACATTGCCCAGCCTCCTTTATACAAAATCAAGAACGGCAAGGACGAGCGTTATCTGAAAGACGATCTGGAAGAAGCCAATCACATGATGTCGATAGCCCTTCAGGGCGCTTCATTGACGCCACGTGAAGGTGCAGAACCGATTGCCGGTGAACAGTTGAAGGAAATGGCTGACCAGCACACCATCGCCTATAACATCATCCAGCGTATTTCAAGAATGATCGACATGGATGTATTGTCCGCCATTATGAACGGTGCGAAGCTGAACCTGAATTCAATGGAAGAAGCCGAACAATCGGCCCGGTCGCTGGCGAAAATCATTAACGATCCAACTGTTGAAGTCAACGTCGAGAATAATGAAAACGGTGATATTGCTCTCTCCGTCATCAAAACTCATTATGGCAATGCCCACGTCACCAGACTCGACAAGGATTTCGTATATGGCAATGATTACCGGACTCTGGAAAAAACGGCCACAGCATTTTTGAACCTGATCGGACCCGGTGCCATGATCACTCGTGGTGAAGGTGACCGCATGCGCCAGCTGGCTGTGAAAAACTTCCATCAGGCAATGCAATGGCTGCGTTCCGAAGCTGAAAGAGGCATTTCCAAGCAACGTTATAAAGGTCTGGGTGAAATGAATCCGGATCAGTTGTGGGAAACGACGATGGACCCGACCATGCGTCGTCTTTTGAAAGTCAAAATCGAAGACGCCATCACCGCGGACCAGATTTTCACGACGCTGATGGGCGACAATGTCGAACCACGCCGGGCGTTTATTGAAAATCATGCACTTCTGGCCGGCAATATCGACGTCTGATTTTCTTCCCGCCTTTATTCAAAGCTGTTTCACGAAAACGTGAAACAGCTTTTTTCATACGTTCACTGCTTTTCATTCACCCTTGAATTTCCTTTCGGCTTTTCCCCTCTTGAAAAAACCCGAGCTGAACGTCATTTGACTTCACTCATGGCCGATATATGAATTTAACGTAACGTGACATCAAAGACACTTCGAATCACTGCCACGTTTTTTCATGTCAGCGCCATGAATACGAATGAAATCAGGGAAGAAGCGCTTCTTCCGGAAAAAGAAGACTGGAAATCCCGCAATCATATCCGGTCTTTCATACAGCTCGGGATAACGATACTGGGGGTATTCCTCTGCTATCTGATGACGGTTCCATTCCTGTCTTCACTGGCATGGGCCCTCGCGCTGGCGGTTTTATTCATGCCTGTTCACAGGCGTATTTTAAAAAAACTGAAGAAGAAGAATATTGCGGCCATGCTCACATCCGCGCTGGCGATAATCATTGTGGTCATTCCGGTCATGTGGATGGTCATTCGTGTCGTTCTGGAAGTCGACAGGGGCGCAACATTAATCATGGACAGGGTCAGTTCGGGAGAATGGCAAGACAATCTGGAAAGCATGCCTTTTGTCGGAAGAGCTGTTTACTGGCTTGAAAATCACCTGAATATCCATCAGGCCGTCAATAATCTTACGTCATGGCTGACCGCTCAGGTGACTTTGTTTTTACGATCGTCTTTCATACAGATTATTGTCATTGTCCTGACGTTTTATCTTCTTTTTTATTTTCTCAGGGATCGTAATGAAATCCTGCGGACGGTGAGACGATTTTCGCCGCTTTGCGGCCGGGAAACGAACGGTCTTTTCAAGGTCGTCAACGACACCATTCGAGCGACTGTTTTCGGTACTCTGGCTGTTTCGGCAGTAAAAGGTTTTCTATCCGGTTTCATGTTCTGGGTTCTAGGACTTCCCGCACCCCTGTTGTGGGGATCGATTATGGGAATTCTGTCGATCATTCCACTTTTGGGTTCCTATATTATCTGGATACCGGCCGCGGTCTATCTGGCTCTGGATGGATATTGGGCCCAGGCTTTAGTTCTGGTTATCTGGGGGATTGTGGTGGGAGGAGTGGTAAACAATGTCCTTTATCCCATTCTGGTCAGCAAAAAACTCAAATTACATACGATTGTTGCGTTCATCGCGCTGGCAGGCGGCATTCTTGTCTATGGCGCCTCCGGGGTCATTCTGGGGCCCATTACGCTAACGGCCAGTGCCTTTCTGCTTCATCTGTGGCGGCTCAAGGCCACCGGATACAAAAGGGATATTACTTTGCCAACCGCTTTCGATGATTCGGCGGAATCTTTGTAGCAATGAACTTTTCCATATGTCTCAATTAAAAAGGAGGGTGAAATGAGAGTCGACATTTTCAAACGTGAAGAAGCTAACGGAATTTATTCCTATCTTTTGATTCCTGCGGGAAAAAACATCCCCGGAGAAGCGACAAATACGGACTGGGAACTGGATGCGAAAGAAGTGGACATTAACGTCGATGAGGAAAGTCTTGACGATTTCTCCATCGTTTATCCGGCCATACAAATCAGGGACAAGGGCTATGCCATCAGTAACTTGTCGAGCCTGTCGAATTGATTGATTTTTTATATACCAAACCCGGAAAATTTTTCTTTGAAGAACATTTTTTTGAAGTGCATCAAACTGATTACCTTCAGCCTGGTTTTCAATGAACCCCTGAATGATTCAAAGACATTTCATCGATGTCTGCAAAACAGTAAAGGAACACCAGTATGAATACAAGTTGGGTTATCGTGACAGACAGTACACGAGCACGCATTTTTGAAAAAAAAGGGGCTAACGAACCTTTGATGGAGTTCGAGGATCTGGTCGATCCGGCCGCTTTTGAAAATAAAAACGAACTGGAACATCACACCCGCGGTCGTTATCATGACGTCGGAACAGGACACAGCCATACCGACGACCCTTCTGTGAGTCCACTGGCACACCAGAACGATCTTTTCGCAAAATCGATCGCACTTTATCTGGACAAGGGAAGAAAGGATTCAAAATTTCACCGTCTATACCTGATTTCTTCGCCTCATTTCCTTGGAACGCTCCGCAACAAACTGGGCAAGGAAGTCAACCGTCTGATTGAAAACGAATGGTCAGAAGAAATTTCGGACTATTCAGCTGCCGAAATTGAACAATTTCTCAGGGACAAAACTGTCTGGCACTGATTTTCAATTTATTCACTTCCAGCAAAAAAAGCGTATTCAGGAATGAATACGCTTTTTTTTGAATGACATTTTCAATAATTGTTCATCCGTCTTTGAGCTTCCCATGACTGGACACATTTGGCACGGTTCATATCGTTGATATCGAAAATCAGAGTTGTGCCGGCAGGACAATCCCTGTCCGTCAATTCAGCCGTAATCTTGCTGGCCGGTATTTCCTCGACGATGTAAGTCGTGGTTGTCGTTACGGTCGTATTGGGATAATAGACCTGTGCCGAAGCAATGCCGGATACACCAATGGCTGCCATTAACAGAGCGAAACGTATTTTTCTCATAGTATTACCTCAATATAAATGATAAATGTTCAGGCTTTCCGCCATCATTGGCCCACCTCCGTCAGACGGGGAAAATTCAGGGTAGTTTCATCCTCTGTTTTAATTTCGAGGTATCCTGAGTTACATCAATTGTCCTCTTGCAATATCAACCCTTCATCTTCGGCCGTTTACCTGTTTTATCAAAGAGGTTCCGTACGTCTGATTAGCCAGTTCCTGACGTGTTCCGGGACGAAAGGCATGAGCTTTTCACGCACACCTTCATGATACCGGTTCAGCCATGCGATTTCATTTTCGTCGAGCAGATCTTTTTCGATGCATCTCGTGTCGATGGGGCATTGGGTCAATGTTTCAAAATTCAGGTATTTTCCGAATCCGGTTTCCTTGTAAAACCGGTTGACGACCAGATTTTCAATCCGGATACCCCATCTGCCTTCTTTATAGAGCCCCGGTTCCACAGATGTTACCATTCCCTCTTCCATTGCAGTCTGTGGTTCCGGTTTGGCATGATACGAGATACCCTGCGGGCCCTCATGCACGTTCAGGAAGTATCCGACCCCATGACCCGTTCCGTGCCCGTAATCGGCTCCATGAGCCCATAAAGGCTTTCTGGCTATACTGTCGAGCATGGCTGCCGGTATCGATTGCGGAAAACAGGTTTCGGACAATGCAATCATTCCTTTCAGAACGAGTGTGAAATCCTTTTTCTGTTCCTGACCCGGCAAACCGACCGGAATGACTCTTGTCATGTCCGTTGTGCCACCCAGATACTGCCCCCCTGTATCGATCAGCAGCAGGCCGTCTCCTTTAATGAAAGAAAAGTCTGTTTCCGTTGCCTGATAATGGGGCAAAGCGGCATTTTCGTTGAACCCTGCAATCGTTCCGAAACTGGGCGAAATATAATTCGGCCTTTTCGACCTGAATTGCTCGATTTTTTCAGCGACAGTCAGTTCGGATACAGGGCTGTTTCCGCTTTCAATGGCATCATCGAACCAGGCCTGAAACTCGCAGAAAGCGGCGCCATCCTCGATCATCGTCTTTCGGATATTCTCTATTTCGAATGTTTCTTTTCTGGATTTCAAAAGTACGGCCGGATTGACGGTTTCAACGAATTTCACGCCTGAATTGGCCTGACGGTACATGAAGTACGATGTCCTTCTTGGATCGAGCAGCATCGTCGAACCTGAAGGTATCCGATGCAGGATTTTTTCGGTATCTTCATAAGCCATTATCCCGATCCCGTCAGATACAAGGGATCTCCTGATTTCATCAGGCAGTTTTTCATTATCGATAAACAGAGTTGTCTTTTCAGGGCCGATCAGGGCATAAGCAATGAACACCGGATTGAATTCGATATCGTTTCCCCTCAGATTGAACGTCCAGGCGATATCGTCAAGCGTCGATAACAAATGCCAATCTGCTCCCGACTCTTTCACAAGATGTCTGATACGTTCGATTTTATCTATCCTGGATGTGGCAACAAATTGCCTTGTATGCTCGAACACAGGTGTTTTCGGGACAGGTGCCCTGCCTTTCCAGATGGGAGAGATCAAATCGACGTCAGGTCTGAACGACAATTGTTTTCTGAGCAGCGCCTCTTCCAGCAGCCTTCCCTGATTCAGGGAAAGAAGTCGTCCATCCATACCGACCGTTGCACCCGCAGGAAGATGAGCCCCTATCCATTCAAGATAGGGTATCTGGCTTCCTCCGGAAATTTTGCACATTTCAATCCCCGATCCTTCCAGCTGTTTCAAGGCTTGTGTCCAGTATCGGCTGTCGACCCACAACGACGCCTTTTCCATTCCCACAATCAGGGTACCGGCTGAACCGGTAAAGCCTGAAAGCCACTCCCTGCTCCGCCAGTGCAAAGGCAAATATTCAGAAAGATGCGGATCGGAAGTGGGAACAATCAGGGCATCGATAGCCTGCCCCTTCATTTCCTGCCTTAGTGCTGCCAGACGTGTTGTGACGTCATTCAATATGGAGGGTGTATTCATGTTTTTCTTTTTGGAAGCTGATGAAACAATTATCGTCAAACAATCATCAAACGATATCATCTTTAAGACAATATGAATTGTCAAAAGAGTGATTTTCATCTTATAGTCGGCTTGTTGCGAATTTCATGAAATTGAGTGAAAGTTTCCGTTATGACAGAATCGATCAATGCAAAAGCCCTGGATATCCTCAAAAATTCCGAGCAGATTTTTTCACCTGAACAAATCCGGAAAGCGATAACTGACGTCGCTGCGAAACTGAATCATGACTTCGATATTCCAGACGTCAAAACGCCGCCTCTGGTATTGAGTATCATGGGAGGTGCGGCTATTTTCACAGGTCAGTTGTTACCTTATCTGACGTTTCCGCTTGAATTCGATTTCATACATGTTTCCCGCTACGGTAACGAAGAGTACGGCGGCGAATTTATCTGGAAAGTCATACCGAGACAAAACGTCATCAACAGAACCGTCATCGTTTTGGATGACATTCTGGATGAAGGACAAACCCTGCTTCACGTCCGTGACAAATTGATAGATATGGGAGCGGCAAAGGTGGTCATCGCCGTTTTTGCAGACAAACAGACAGGCGCAACAAAACCGATCAGGGCCGATTACGTCGGTCTGGATGTACCTAACCAGTTCGTTATCGGCTTTGGAATGGATATAGGTGGTTTCTGGCGTAATCTGCCCGATATTCGCGTTCTGACAAAGGAATTGTAATCAGGTCTTGTGCCAACACCACAATTAGTTGTCAAAATGATAACTAATCAATGCATCGGTCTTATTTTTTGAATCAGCCCATCCAGAATATCGAGATTGGCAAAGTCGATGACGAGCTGTCCACGTCCTTTGGAACCCAGTCGGAAACTGACTTTGGTCGCCAGCAAGTCTGACAGCTCTTCTTCCAGCTGTACCAGATCCGCCGATTTTTCCAGAGCGACTTTCTTTACGGAATTCCTGTTATTCAATTCCTGTGCCACGAGCTTTTCAGCTTCCCGGACCGACATCCTTTTCGCGACAATCTGGGTCGCCAAAGCAATCTGGGTCGCTCCGTCCACCGCAAGCAAAGCGCGGGCATGTCCCATATCGATATCGCCGGCCACAAGCATTGTCTGGACAGGACGTGTCAGGTTCAGAAGGCGCAAAAGGTTCGAGACAGCGCTTCTTGAACGACCGACGGCCGAGGCTGCCTGTTCATGGGTAAATTCGAAATCCGTGATAAGACGATGAATACCCTGTGCTTCTTCAAGTGGATTCAGGTCTTCGCGCTGCATGTTTTCGATCAGCGCCATTGCTGCGGCTGTTTGATCGTCGACATCTTTCACGATGACCGGCATATCGGACAAGCCAGCTATCTGGGCAGCACGATAACGGCGTTCGCCGGCAATGATTTCATATACCGTTGTATTTCCACTCCCGGAAACGGGTCTGACGAGAATCGGCTGCATAACCCCCTGTTCGCGTATGGATTGGGCCAGTTCATTCAAGGCTCCCTCATCCATACGGTTACGCGGCTGGTATTTGCCAGCCTGCAGCCGGGTGATTGGCAAACTCGATATCGGTGACGGGTCGGTTGAAAAATCAGGAGCAGATCCAAGTAATACTTCAAGTCCACGTCCCAAACCTTTTTTCTTTTTTATGGTCATTTCACTCATTTTTATCGCCCGTATCTTTATTTAAAAAAGTTCAATTCCGGTCTTTCAGCCATTCCAGCATTTCTTCGGCGAAAGAAAGGTAAGCCTGTGCCCCCCTTGAAGATGGATCGAAATCGATGCCAGGCAAACCATATGAAGGTGCCTCCGCCAAACGGATATTTCGGGGAATCACGGTTTTAAAGACTCTGTCCCCAAAATGTTTTTCAAGTTGTTCGGAAACATGCTGGGAAAGTGTTGCCCGCTTGTCGAACATGACTCTCAACAAACCGATTATTTTCAGATTACGGTTCATATTGGCATGAACCTGCTTGATCGTGTTGACCAGATCGGACAAACCTTCGAGAGCATAATATTCGCATTGCATCGGGATGATGACACCATTTGCCGAACAGAACGCATTCAGGGTCAGGAGGGACAAGGCCGGAGGACAATCGATGAGAATGTAGTCGTATCTGTCAGAAATGGCATCCAGCGCTTCTTTAAGGCGTATTTCCCGGCGATCGATATCGACCATTTCGACTTCAGCACCTGCAAGATCACGGTTCGACGGAAGCAAATCATAATTGCCTGTAGATGAACGCACGCATGCCGATTCGATATTGTCGAGACCCAGAAGCACCTGATAGACGGATGTTTCCAGTTCTGATTTCTGAATGCCACTTCCCATCGTTGCATTCCCTTGCGGGTCGAGATCGACCAGAAGCACTTTCTGATCCAGTCGCGCAAGTCCGGCTGCCAGATTGACTGTGGTCGTCGTTTTTCCAACTCCCCCCTTCTGATTGGCGATGCAAAATATTGTGGCCATAGCTATGCTCTATAAAAAGACAATGATCGATGCATGCTGATACTTCCGGCAATTATTTCTTTTTATCGATAAAAAGAAGATGACGTTGTGCATCAAGCTGCGGTACTTTTAATGCTTCAATACGTTTTACAGTCCAGCCAGATTCAAGGTTACTGATTTCATCGTCGGGAATCAATCCTTTCATGGCATAAAAGAGACCGTTTTCCGACAACAGATGAGCAGACAGGCTGACAAAATCATGCAGGCTGGCAAAAGCGCGTGAAATAATCCCGTCAAACAGCTCTTCAACTTCCAGTTCTTCAACCCGTCCTGTATAAACCGTCACATTATCCAGACCAAGTTCAATCTTTACCTGATTCAAAAATGCTGTCTTTTTATGAACAATATCGATCATCGATACTTTCATATCAGGATAGACTATCGATAAAACCAGTCCAGGCAAGCCTCCTCCGGAACCTACATCCAGCAGTTTCCTTGTTTCCGACAAATATGGAACGACAGCAAGCGAATCCAGCAAATGATAAGTCAGCATTGCCTGAGGGTTTCTGACAGCCGTTAAATTGTAGGTAGAATTCCACTTGTCCAGTAAAACCAGATAATCCATCAACTTTTTTACCTGATCATTTGTCAGCCTGATATTCAAGGCGATAATGCCATCTATCAGGTCAGTCCGGATTTCATCCCAATCAATCAGATTTTTCTGTTTTTTGTGCATAAAACGATCAGGCCTCCAATTCAGCAAAATCGATCAAGCCCTGCTTCTTAAGATAAATGAGCAATAATGAAATGGCGGCTGGAGTGACTCCAGAAATGCGCGACGCCTGTCCAAGTGTCTCAGGTTTTTGCTTGTCCAGTTTTTGTCTGACCTCTATTGACAAGGCACTGACTTCCGCATAACTCATGTTCTGTGGCAAACGCAGGTTTTCATAATATTGCTGGCGTCTGACTTCACGGGTTTGTCTTTCAATATAACCCGCATATTTGATCTGGATTTCAACCTGTTCTTTTACCTTTTCATCCAGTTCTTCTTCAGCTGCCCAATTTTTTCCTTCGATTGAGGTCAGACTTGCCAGTTTGTCATAATCCACATCGGGACGTTTCATCAGGTCAGCCAGCGAATATTCCCGTTCGATTTCCTTGCCGATGACCCTTTCGGCCTCTTCTGAATTCAACATGGAAGGATGAACCCAGGTCGATTTCATTCGTTCGATTTCACGTGCAATTTTTTCACGCTTTTGCTCGAAATCGATCCACTGTTCCAGAGGCACGCAACCCAGTTTATAACCGGCTTCAGTCAGGCGGATATCTGCATTATCTTCACGCAGACTCAATCTGTATTCAGCGCGACTCGTAAACATACGATATGGCTCCTGAACACCTTGCGTGATCAGATCGTCTACCATGACACCCATATAAGCTTCACTGCGTTTTGGTACCCAGGGTTCTTTTTCCTGAACATAGAGCGAAGCATTGATACCTGCCAGCAAACCCTGTGCCGCGGCTTCTTCATACCCGGTCGTTCCGTTTATCTGCCCCGCAAAGAAAAGTCCCTTGATCTGGCGCGTTTCCAGTGACGATTTCAGACAACGTGGATCATAAAAGTCATATTCGATTGCATAACCGGGCCTTAAGATATGAGCGTTTTCAAGACCCGGAATGGTTCTTACGAGATCGATCTGCGTTTCAAATGACAGACTGGTTGAAATACCGTTAGGATAGTATTCGTTCGTTTTCACTCCCTCAGGTTCCAGAAAAATCTGATGGGAATTTTTATCCGAAAAACGATGAATCTTGTCTTCAATAGAAGGACAATAGCGCGGCCCCACCCCTTCAATAACTCCGGTAAACAATGGACTCTTATCCAGACCAGCCCGGATAATATCGTGCGTTTTCGTATTCGTATGCGTTATCCAGCATGGCAGTTGTTCCGGATGCATGGATGCATTTCCCCGCAATGAGAAAACAGGCACAGGATCGAGATCGCCAAGTTGTTTTTTCATCACTGAAAAATCAATGGTATTTCCATCGATTCTTGGGGGAGTTCCTGTTTTCAATCGGCCCTGAGGTAAATTCAGTTCTTTAAGTGAATGAGATAAAACCAAAGCAGGAACATCCCCGGCTCGTCCACCCGGGTAGGAATTCAGTCCGACAAAAATCTTCCCATCAATAAAAGTACCCGCTGTCAGAACAACAGAAGTGCCCCGAAATTCAACACCACCCTGTGTTTTAACCCCTACAACTTTTTCCCCTTCCAGAATAAGGTCATCAACCTGTTGCTGAAATAAAAGAAGGTTTTTCTGGTTTTCCAACTGATAACGAATAGCCTGCCGATAAATAACCCGATCAATCTGTGCACGAGTAGCTCTAACAGCCGGACCTTTAGAAGAATTCAGAATTCTGAATTGAATGCCTGCCTTATCTGTTGCCAGGGCCATTACACCACCCATTGCATCCACTTCTTTAACAAGATGACTTTTACCAATCCCGCCAATAGAAGGATTACAGGACAACTGACCAAGGGTTTCAAAGTTATGGGTAACCAATAATGTTTTCATACCCATTCTTGCCGAAACCAGAGCAGCTTCTGTCCCGGCATGACCACCACCAACAACTATGACATCAAATTGAACCGAATAAAGCATAACGTTTTTATCAGCAGTTTTAAACTGAGAAATTGAAATGTTTCACGTGAAACATTGAAAAAATGGAAAGGAAATTCGAGAATCAGAAAAAAGATATTTTAGATCGTTTTTTCTTTCAATCACAATTTGAAGATTTTTTAATTTCCCAAATGTTCTAAAAACCAACAAAAAGAGAATAAAATATGTTAACAAAATTGTTGATAAGTTGTGAGCCTTTTGGGAACAACCTTGCATAAAAAAAAGGCAGAAAAAATATACAAAATATATACTTCACTTATCCAGAAAGCTTATTTTTTGTAACATATTGATTTTAAAAGAATTATAATACTTATTCACATAAAAGTGGGATTCTATTATTCCTATGTATATATATGAATAACTATTAAATAAATACATCCCAGCGTCATCAAGCTGAACAATTTTAGCTTTAGTTGTTCATCTGATAGAATGATGCCTGTTCAACATGGCCTTTTAATTTGAGAAGACAAAACAAATGAATTCGCAAGATCAAAAAAAAGAGCTGCTTAAAAAAAATGCACTCGCCTTTCACCGTTTTCCTATTCCTGGAAAAATCAGTGTAAATCCAACCAAAGAAGTCAGAGACCAAAATGAGCTGGCTCTCGCCTATACTCCGGGCGTAGCCTGTGCCTGTGAAGAAATTCACGCTGATCCTGAAAACGCCTATGTCTACACAACCAAGGGAAATCTGGTTGCTGTCATTTCAAACGGAACAGCCGTTCTGGGTCTTGGCAATATTGGTGCACAAGCCTCGAAACCGGTTATGGAAGGCAAAGGCGTTTTATTCAAAAAATTCGCTGACATCAACGTTTTCGATCTGGAAATCAACGAACTGGATCCGGACAAACTGTGCGATATCATCGCCTCTCTGGAACCCACTTTCGGCGGTATCAATCTGGAAGACATTCGCGCACCTGAATGCTTCTATATTGAAAGAAAACTGCGTGAAAAAATGAATATCCCTGTTTTCCACGATGATCAGCATGGTACGGCTGTTATCGTTGGGGCAGCTGTTCTGAACGCCCTGAAAGTCGTCGGCAAAGATATCAAGAATTGCAAAATGGTTGTGTCGGGTGCAGGTGCAGGTGCCATGGGCTGTCTGGAACTGCTGGTGGATTTGGGATTTCCTGTTGAAAATATCTGGGTTACCGACATCAAGGGTGTTGTATATAAAGGCCGCAAGGAACTGATGGATCCGGAAAAAGAAAAATATGCTCAGGAAACAGACGCACGTACCTTGATGGACGTGATTTCCGATGCGGATATTTTCCTTGGATTGTCAGCAGGCAATGTTCTGAAACCGGAAATGGTGCTGAAAATGGCAAAAGATCCTGTTATCTTCGCTATGGCCAATCCAATTCCTGAAATTCTGCCGGAAGTTGCACACGCCACTCGTGACGATGTCATCATGGGTACGGGACGTTCCGACTACCCGAACCAGATCAACAATTCCATGTGTTTCCCTTATCTTTTCAGAGGAGCTCTGGATTGTCGCGCAAAAACAATCAACCGTGAAATGGAACTGGCAGCTGTTCGTGCCATTGCCAGTCTGGCTGAAATGGAATGTCCGGAAGAAATCGTGGCAATGTATGGCAAAAAATATACCTTTGGCCGTGATTACCTGTTGCCGTTCCAGTTCGATCCACGTCTGTTGTGGGTCGTTGCTCCTGCTGTGGCTCAGGCAGCTATGGATTCAGGCGTGGCGCGCGTACAGATCGCTGATATGGATGCATATCGCGCAAAACTGAAAGAATTCGTGGGGTAATTCCCGAAGATAAAAAAAACCGCGCATAGAGCGCGGTTTTTTTTATTTCAATTGCCAGTTTAGGGTTTCACCTGCCA
>OGXI01002494.1_pt1 | contig 13807 bp, 13 predicted proteins | sample 1576221 | NCBI WGS metagenome assembly OGXI01 (sample SAMEA3541523, study PRJEB24748) | human gut metagenome | biome: human gut; feature: human-associated habitat; material: faeces | place: China | collected 2012
ATAAAAACTCATTTGCGAATATTGCCTGAGCTTGCTGCTCTAAATTATTGTTTATTTCAATATTTTGTTTTATTTTTTCATCTATAGCATGTAAAACAGCTACAATACCTTTTTGAGTGTCAATATCTGGAAGCAACACTTCTAAATTTTCAATATCCGATGGTTTAAGAGACGGATAAGCCGATACACTTTGTTCGGCTATTGCTTGTAGCTGTTCTGTTATCTCTTTTTGTGTCAACACATAATATAGATAATCTGGAACAGCTTTCTCACTATTTACATCAATAACAACAAATCCAGTTGATACTAAAAAATTCTCGGGCTGTTCTTTAATCATTCCATAATGCAACTGATTTGGTCTTACTGTTGAATAGATAATACTATTCAATTTTACCTTTCTCCTTGCTCTACTAGGTAACTTGTCCATTAAAGTGTTTATATATTGTATTTTATCAATACGATTCATTGTAATATTTCCCGTATCTAAATAATTTACAAACTGCCAATTCTCTTTTATCGAATATGTACTTTGATTTGTTGAAACCACGGTACCAAGTCTAACACTTTGCCATTCAACCATATCCATTTTCTCCTATCCTATATATTTTCGATGAGCAATTTTTACATTGCTCTGCTTAACCATTGCATACTGCAATGTTGTATCTATCTTCCTATGTCCTAGAAGCTGTTGGAGCTGTTCTATAGGCATTCCTTTATCTATAGCCACAGTTGCAAGAGTACGCCTAAATTTATGTGGATGAACTTTATTCAATCCTAACTTTTTCCCAAATTCTCGAAGTCTTGCTTCTATTCCACCAATCTTTAACCTTTCATGGGGTGATTTTAGTGATACAAACAACGCTGGATTATTATCATTTCTGCTTTCAAGATAATTCTGCAAATGTATCTTTGTTCTTGCGTCGAAATAAACAATCCTTTCCTTGCTCCCCTTACCAAACACGATACATTCTCTTTCATTAAAATCTATATCATTTCGATTAAGTAATACCATCTCACCAACACGCATCCCTGTTGAAGCAAGCATGTCAATTATTGCCAAGTCTCTTAATTCGTTGCAATTATCTCTCATTATTTCTAAAGTTTCATCCGAATATGTTTCTTTAATATTTGTTCCAGTCTTCACTTTGTGTATACGCCTAACTGGATTCTTTAATATATAATCTTCATCTTCCAGCCAAGAAAAGAAACTGGAAAGTATACGCCTAATATTGTCTATTGTAACTTTGCTTAAGCCTTTCTTTTGTTGATGTTCGGTAAGATATCCTCTTATATCATCTGTCACAATATATTTAACATTTTTATTTATTGTTTTTATCATCGTTGTTATTGTTGCTTCATAGTATTTAAGTGACTTTTCTGAACATCCTTCGATGCGCTTAGCAGCCAAAAAAAGTTCTACAAAATCTTGTTCAGCTTCTTTCGCTTCCACTGTACTCGATGTTATTTCATAATTTGTAAAAGTTGATTGTAATATCTCCTGTAATCGCTTGCTCTGTGCATTATTCAAATATGGAAGCATCCCCTGAATAATGTCTGTAATTAAATTTTGTTTCATAGTCAATTCTCCTTTGTAATTATTTTAAGAGAACGACTTGCAACGGCAGTTCTTTTTATTTCTCCTGCCGTTGATAGGAGTATATACCTATAAATCTTCCGCTTTATATACAATATAGCCTTCATAATAATAACTATGATCTATGCCTTTCATGTACACTTCTCTATCATCAACCTTGTCCGTTAACGCCTGTTTCAATATATACTTAATTTCAATATCTTTAATCGGACTTCTTTCCATCGCCAAAAGATAATCTTCCTTGTCTACAGCACTCCAATCAATAACTTTGTTCAATTCTCTTTTAAGAATCAAATCAAGCCATATTCTGGTACTACGACCGTTGCCCTCTCGAAATGGATGGGCAATATTCATTTCCACATACTTTTCAATAATTTCGTCAAATGTAGACTGTGGCATTTTTTCTACATTCTCAATTGCTGTCTGCAAATACATAACAGGTGCAAATCGAAAATTTCCTTTTGACATATTTACTGTTCTAATTTTTCCAGCAAAATCATATATATCACCAAACAAATATCTATGAATTGCTGAAAGCATCTCAAATGTTCCTGCTTTATAATTATCTAAATATCCATTTTCAAATAATTCAACTGCTCTTTTCTTGCTTATCTTTTCTTCTATTCTCGCAAGTTCTGCGGAATCTTTGATATTCAGTTTATTTTCTAATGCCATGTTTTTTCCTTTCCAAATGCAACATTTATACTTCTCAATAGAGAACTTTATATTTGAAGTGCTTTAGCCAACAGTACACTTTCTGTTATATTTTCACTTATAGTAAATAAAAAATCTAAACTTGTATTAATAATTTTTCTTAACTTACAACTCATGATATCATCTCCATTTTCTTTGTTTTTATTTTTAATAAAAGTAACTGCTAAGATGGCTACAAGTGATAAAATAACAATTAATACACTACGCTCCTGCACTGCAAGCTAAAGCCCTTCAACAATTGTAAACAATAATTTAGCGGCTTAGCCTTTAAGCTTGGCATATTGCTTTTTCCAAGTGCGTGACGGCTTTTTGCAAATACAATCTTCCGAGGAAAAGGCACAGACATTCGGTAATCCGTTATTTCCACATATATCTGGGTTATTAGCTCTGCAACCGTATGTTTGTAATTCTGTGTCTTGTGAATGTAGTGATGCAGTAAAAGGTATTGAGAGGTCTTTTTTATTCATAATCCACCTCCGATATATCAATCTCTCCACTCATAAGTTTTGGAAGAAGCGTGTCTCTTGTTTCAGCAAGTTTTTTGTTCTCTATTCGATTTGCGATAATCAAATCATAAATTGGCTGAAGCAAGGCTCCAATTCGCTTGTAGTCTGCTTTGTTGGGTACGAGAACCTCTGCTTTTGAAAGTTCATCACGCTTGATGTGTCCCATAGTTGTAGCTTTATCAGCAGCAACGGCAATAAAACGGTCAAGATGGTGTTTTGTCCAAGCATAATAAAACCACTTATCATATTTGTTTGATGTGACCTTGAATAAATGTTGATTCAAACCGCAGATACCGCCACACCAAAAGTCAACTAATAAGCTGCCCGACCAAGAAAAAATAACATCGCCATCGTGAATGATATAATCGGATTTAATACTTGGGGAGCATAACTCGCTATTATTATCACAACACCCTTGACGAAGTTCCTTGATTTTAAGAACCGGAATGCCGCTTTCGTCAGCAGTTGGACGATATTTTTGCATAGCAAGACCATTTAGATAGTCTGCAATGTCTATCAAACTGGCTTGTTTCCAGCCTTCGGGTAGCGTGTCAAGAGATAAAAACTCATTTGCGAATATTGCCTGAGCTTGCTGCTCTAAATTATTGTTTATCTTTTGATTCAATTCAATCTTTTGTTCTATTGGTTCTACACATGAGAGTATTTCATCCTGTTTTTCCAAAGATGGAACTTCTAATTCTATTCTATTCAGCGTTTCTGTTCTTAAACTAGGAATAGTTGTTCCTTCGTTTAGCTGTAATAAATTAATCTGTGTCATCAAATAATAAAAATAATGTGGTCTAATTATTTTTTCATCAATTATAGTATAGAATAAAGTGTCTACTGTCCAAAATGGGTGTGTTACATAACGTACTTTATTAATTGTTCCTTTTCTACCAATTAACACAGATGGTTTTTCATAAAGTGATTCTTTAGCATATCCCATTAAACCTCCTGTTCCATAAATTGGTATATTTCCATTAAGGAATACAACCTTCTTTTGATTTTTTCCATATTTAATTTTAGCTATATCTTTTAACTTATATTTCATACCCAATCGCCCCCAATTTCTTTCTTATCTCATCTTCCAATTCATGGGACTTAGCAAACATATCAGACAACTCTGACGTAAGTCTTCCCATCTTTTCTTCAAATGGTTCACCATCGTCTTCCTGCTCTTCAATACCTACATATCTACCTGGCGTAAGAATATAATCCTGCTTTGCAATATCCTCAGTTGTTGCTATAGCACAAAATCCTTTTTTCTCTTCCAATGTGCCGTTCTGAAATGCTTCAAATGTATCCGCAAGTACTTTTATGTCATTATCTTCAGGATTAACTGTTCCATCTGATAAATCTCTATGTTTTCTGTCAACCATATGTCCCATATTTCTAGCATCTATAAATAAAGTTTTGCCTTTTTGTTTTTTATTATTAGAAATAAACCACAATGTAACTGGAATTGTCACACTATAAAAAAGTTGTGTAGGCATTGCAATAATTCCTTCAATTTTGTCATCTTCAATTATATTTTTTCGTATTTCTCCTTCTCCACTTGTCTGTGTTGATAATGCACCATTAGCAAGAACAAGTCCTATCTTTCCGTTTGGTGCAAGATGATGTATCATGTGCTGAATCCAAGCATAGTTGGCATTTCCAGCTGGTGGTAATCCATATTTCCAACGTGGATCCTCTATAAGTCTTTCCTGATTCCATGGATGATAGTTAAAAGGTGGATTAGCAAGTATAAAATCTGCTTTTAATGTCTTATGCCAATCATTTGTAAATGTATCTGCCTGATATGAACCTAGATTTGCATCTATTCCCCTGATTGCCATATTCATTTTTGCCATTTTCCATGTATCTGCATTGGCCTCCTGACCATATACAGATATCGCTCCTCTTTTTCCATTATGAGCCTTAATAAACTTTGCACTCTGAACAAACATGCCTCCTGAACCACAACATGGATCATATACTCGGCAATTTTCATATGGCTTTAATATTTCAACTAATGTTTTTACAATACTAGAAGGTGTATAAAATTCTCCACCGCTCGTGCCTTCTTTTTCTGCAAACTGTGCAATACAATATTCATAAGTTCTTCCTAATAAATCCTCATTAATCTCTGTATCTGACATATCAATACTATTAGTAAATATATCAACTACATCTCCCAATACTCTTTTATCTAAATCCGGGCTTGCATAATTCTTAGGAAGAACATCTTTTAGAGTCTTATTATCTGCCTCTATTGCCTTCATTGCATTATCAATAACTATTCCAATCTCTTCTTTGTGTGCTGCCTCTGCTATCGTTGACCACCTAGCTTCCTCTGGAACAAAAAATACATTTTCCATTGTATATGCATCTATATCATCTTCAAATCCATCACCTTCATCTACAAGTTCTCTATATCTTTTATCAAAAGCCGCTGATATATATCTTAAGAAAATTAAGCCAATAATTACCTTTCTGTATTCTGCTGCTGGAATATGTCCCCATAATACACATGCTGCATCCCATATTTGTTTTTCAAATCCTATATTTGCATTATTCTTATCTGCCACTTTTAATCCTCGCTTTCGTCTATTTTTCAATCTCTACAATATCATCGAAAACACAATTCAACTCTAAACATATTCTTGCTAATATATCTAACGATACTTGCTGATCATTGTTTAGCTTTGTAAATTTACTTGGTGCTATCTTTGTTTTAATTGTCCGATAGGTGGTCATTACTGGTCACTTATCGAGCACTAGTAACCATTTACTGGTCACTTACAAATAAGAATAACCAGTGAGTGACCACTATATCTAAGTTATCAACCACCAATTCATCTGTGTTTTGATACGCTACTATTGTCTATTTGCATGTTTAAACCAACTCCTATGTTTAAGTCTTTCTTGCGATAACATTCTCAATATAACATAGGATTTTTTCATTGAAATCCTCACCATTTACACTTACACTATTCTCCCCAGCATAGCTGGGTATCAGACTTTCATTCAGAGATTGTATAAATAGTATTTGTATTTTCTCCTACTTTTTTAATCTTCCCAGAATTCATTAACTTCTCTAACAAATTTCTTGCTCCTGTTCTAGACTTATAATTACATAAATCCATAACTTTCTTCGTTGAAATACTTCCATTCTGTCTGATATAATCCAATATCTTTTCTTCTTTCGACATTGGCTTCGGTTCCGCTTGGTCTGTATTTTCATTTCTAATATCAGCAGCACCCGGAATATAAACAACCTGTCCTACTTCCAGTTTTAATGTCACTCTATCTGAACGCTCTGAAAAATCAAACTCCGGCTTCTTCCAGTTCTGCTCTTTCCATGCAGTCATAATCTTATCAACACCACTTCCGGCACGCTCACCTACATTGACAAAACCAAACATCTTGAGGATATTGGGATTTCGTGGATCACTATTGCCACCTGCGTAAAATTCCTCTTTTGTTACTCGGATTGTTCCTGGGTTCGATATGGTAAGTTCTTTTCCTTTTTTTACAACAAGAATCCCTCGTCTGCCGTAATAATTGGCATGTGCCAGAGCATTTGCTAAAGCCTCCTCTAAGGCATCATGAACATCCACTCTATCTACACGATATCCATCTCTGCGGTTGGCAAATGGAACTGCCACTTCATCATCCATTCGTGTACGTACCTTGCAGAAGAAATCATATATATTTCCACTCCAATCACCTTCATTAGAATGTGTACGGAACAACCAACGAATTACTTTATCATCACATTCTTCCCGATAATCCAAAAAGTAATTAGGAAAAATCTCTGTAATGTGATATGCTTCTCCAAAGAACAGAAGTCCTGCTATCGTTGGGGATAATGAACCATTCTTATTCTTCGACACTGCTCTTAATTTCATCAGAAACTCATCATTCTCTAATGCATTCCAAGGATGTCCACTATGAAGCTGCTCAAATATAATACGATAACCTTTAATCGTATCCTGATTCAGCACATCTAATCCCATTTCATCAATCACTTCAATGTCTCCTGACACATCTCTCTGATCCGCAAACATTGCTCTTACTGCTTCCTCTGTGCATAGGAAATCGCCCTCATAATCTCTTTTATATGTGCCCTTCATCGGATTCGTTCCGATATATACCGGCTTATCATGTCTATCTGCCGCAGGAATATCAATTCTAAGAATCTTCTTATCTCCTACAGTAACCAGATTAACATGATGATTCAACAGGATATTCTTTGACACCTTGTTTCTATCATTCAGTGTACTCCAGAAATCCTTCTGATACTTGATGATTTGCTTTTCCGTCAAACCTTCCACAGTAAATGAATCTCTATGTTCTTTTATTCCAAGAAGAATAGTTCCACCATTGGTATTCGCAAAGGAAGAATATGTTTCCCATATACTTTCCGGAAGTCCACCGGTTGCCAGCTTGCATTCTCGATCATGATCTTCTTTAAGATTTAATTCTTCTAAAATATTATCTTTCAATCGTCAAACCTCCTGCTTATATCTTTATTAATTCAATTTCTTTCAAAACTTAAACTTGCAATTCTTTATCTTTAACAACACTTCTATACGCTTTTTCATACCAGTATTTGTAGCCAAAGCAAGTTTGACGTTAATCCTGTGCTATATTTTATAATTCATCCTTTCCACCATCTTTATTCTTTTCATAGTGGATAAGATCTCCAAAATCACAATCTAATTCATCACAAATTTTTTCCAGAATATTCATAGATACCTTCTCACCCTTTGTCATTTTGGCAACTGTACTACTACTTATACCGAGATTATTTGTCAAATCAATCTTCTTCATATTTTTATCAATCAATAGTTTCCATAATCCATTATATGATACTGACATATGCGCTACCTCTTCATTAAATCCACTACTTTACCAGTGTTTTTTCATTCGAATTCTTTTTTGTCCAATTAGATATTTAACTATAGTTATTTTACCATATATACATCATTCTATCAATTTTAATTTGAAAGATTCACTTCGAGAAGTCAAACATATTTTTTGTGTTTTTTGTTTTTCTATTTGATATTTTTATAATTTTTTTATTCCCACTCTTGACAAAGAGCCAAAAAAATCCCTCAAACATACTAAAAATAGTACATTTAAGGGATTTTCTCCTCTATAATGTGGGTTTTCACCCGTTATAAAATAGAATTCTTTTTTATAAAATCAAGTTATGATAACTTACGATTTATTTCATCTGTTTTGCAACTTCTGCAGCGAAGTCTTCTTCTTTCTTTTCAATACCTTCGCCTGTTTCAAATCTTACGAAGCTCTTAAGTGCAACTGTAGCACCAACTTCTTTTGAAACTTCAGCTAAGTATGCTTTTACTGTCTGCTTTCCGTCTGCAGCCATAACGTATGTCTGATCAAGAAGACATACTTCTTTTAACTGCTTTGAAATACGACCTTCAACTAAGCCGTTGAAAATCTTGTTAGCCATAATTGCTTCCTTCTTGCTCATTGCAATTGCAGCTAATGCAGCGATTGCTTCTTTTGAAAGGAAGTTGAATAAATACTTGTCATTCTGCTTTTCTTCTAATACAGCCTTGTCTTCAGCATTTAATGCATCTGAAGCAAATGCTTCAGCGAAGATATCCTTCTGGATTGGCTTTGGAAGTGATGATACATCATTTAAAGCACTGTCAATTGTGATTTCTCTCATCTTAGCAAGTTCTTCATCTGAGATGTCTTCTCTGCTAACGTACTGAGGGCTCATAGCTGCAATCTGCATAGCTACTGTCTTAATTGCTGCTACAACTGTATCGTTTGCTGGAGCATCAGCGTCAACTAATACACCAATCTTTCCACCAGCGTGGATGTATGAAGCAAGAACTCCGTCTGATTCAATCTTCTTGAATCTTCTGATATTCATGTTTTCACCGATTACTGCGATCTGTGAAACTAATTCGTCTTTAACTGTCTTTGTTGTATCAAGTGCCCATGGTTCAGCCATAAATGCGTCCATGTCTGCTGCATCAGAATCAAGAATCTGATTTGCAACGTTTGATACGAATGTCTGGAATTTTTCGTTCTTAGCAACGAAGTCTGTTTCTGAGTTAACTTCAACGATTGCTGCCTTGCCGTCTTTTACTGCTGTAAATACAACACCTTCTGCTGCAATTCTTCCTGATTTCTTAACTGCTGTAGCTTCGCCTTTTTTTCTTAAGATTTCGATAGCTGCTTCCTGATCTCCATCTGTTTCTACTAAAGCTTTCTTACAAGCCATAACACCAGCGCCTGTTAATTCTCTTAATTCTTTTACCATTGCTGCTGTGATTGTCATAATTATATCCTCCTAAAAACTATATCTTATTCTTCTGTTGCTTCTTCAGCTGCATCTTCAGCTACCATTTCTTCACCCTGGTTTGCTTCGATAACAGCATCAGCCATCTTAGAAACGATAAGTTTTACTGCTCTGATAGCATCATCGTTACCTGGGATAACATAGTCTAATTCTTCTGGGTCACAGTTTGTATCTGCAATACCGATTAATGTAATTCCAAGTGAATGTGCTTCCTGAACACAGATTTTTTCCTTCTTAGGATCTACTACAAAGATAGCATCTGGGATTCTCTTCATGTCCTTGATACCGCCAAGGTTCTTTTCAAGCTTGTCCCATTCCTTCTTGATGTTAACAACTTCTTTCTTAGGAAGAACATCAAATGTTCCATCTTCTGCCATCTTTTCGATGTCTTTTAATCTCTTAATTCTTGACTGGATAGTCTTGAAGTTTGTAAGCATACCTCCAAGCCATCTTTCGTTAACGTAGTACATTCCACATCTTTCAGCTTCTGTCTGAACAGCTTCCTGAGCCTGTTTCTTTGTACCAACGAAAAGAATTGTACCGCCTTCTGCTGCGATATCTGAAACTGCCTTGTAAGCTTCATCTACTTTACCTACTGACTTCTGTAAGTCGATGATGTAGATACCATTTCTTTCTGTGTAGATGTATTCTGCCATCTTAGGGTTCCATCTTCTTGTCTGATGTCCGAAATGAACACCTGCTTCTAATAACTGTTTCATTGAAATAACGCTCATTCTTATACCTCCTGGTTTTTTAAAAATTAATTATTGATACTGTTCCGGTTGTTAACCCGGCATATATCATGCCTTCCATCTGCTTCATCAAATCAGACAACCCCGAGCGTGGGCACCGGTCTGACTCTCCACAGATGTGCTTAATGCAACTCAAATATCATAACACAAAAAAAAGCAGTATGCAACTGCTTTCTTTCGTATAAATTATGTTTTTTATAAAATTCTCATTCAGACTTTCACACAATTTTTACACAACATTCTTTTGCTATGTTGTCATATTGTTTTTTAGTTAGCCTGCTTTTCTTTCTTAAGTTCTGTAACATAACCACACTGTGGATCTGCACATGCAAGCTTGTTACCTTTTTCAACCATATAGCCTCCACACTGTGGACACTTTTCTGCAGAAGGTTTCTGCCATGACATAAAATCACATTCAGGGTTATCTATACAACCATAATATCTTCTGCCCTTCTTGGTTTTCTTAAGTAATACATCCTTTCCACACTTTGGACAAGGAACGCCAATCTTTTCTAAGTATGGTTTTGTATTTCTACATTCAGGGAATCCCGGACAGGCAAGGAACTTACCATGTGGGCCGTATTTAATTACCATACGTCTTCCACATTCTTCACAGATTTCATCAGATTCTTCATCTGCAATGTCAATCTTTTCTAAGTTTTTTTCAGCATTTTCTACCTGTTCTTTTAAGTCAGGATAGAAGTTTCTGATAACTGTCTTCCATTCTATTGTACCTTCTTCAACTGCATCAAGAAGTGATTCCATGTTAGCTGTAAACTGTGTGTCTACAATAACACTAAACTCTGTTTTCATTACATTGTTTACTGCTTCACCTAACTCTGTAACATAAAGATTTTTCTTTTCTCTTGTTACATAACGTCTTGCAATAATTGTTGTAATAGTCGGAGCATAAGTGCTTGGTCGTCCAATACCCTGTTCTTCCATTGCCTTTACAAGTGCTGCTTCCGTAAAATGTGCAGGTGGCTGTGTAAAGTGCTGATTTTCTTCAAACTTTTCAAATTCAAGTTTTGAATCTTTTTCAAGCTTTGCAATGGTGTTGTTTGTAACAACTTTCTCATTATCACTGTCTGTATAGACTTTCATAAAACCGTCAAAATCAAGTTTTGATGTTGATGCATTAAAAATATACTTTCCTGCATTAACTTTTACGTTAGTTGTTTCGTAAACTGAATTTTCCATACGGCTTGCAACAAATCTTCTCCAGATAAGCTGATATAATCTAAATAAATCTCTTGGAAGCTGGTCTTTTACTTCTTCAGGCATTAAGTTTACATCTGTAGGTCTGATTGCTTCGTGAGCATCCTGAATCTTCTTGTTTGACTTCTTTGAATTAATCTCTTTAGCCATATATGAATCGCCATATTTGCTTTCGATAAATTCCTTTACCTGAACTTCTGCTGTTTCTGATACTCTTGTGGAATCAGTTCTCAAATATGTTATAAGACCTATTGTTCCTCTGCCCTTAATGTCAACACCCTCATACAACTGCTGAGCTATTCTCATTGTCTTCTGTGTTGAGAAGTTAAGCGCCTTTGAAGCTTCCTGCTGCAATGTACTTGTTGTAAAAGGTATAGGTGCTTTTCTTGTTCTGCTTCCCTTTTTAATGTCCTTAACAGTAAACTCACTGTCTTTTAATTCCTTAACAATTCCGTCTAACTGTTCTTTTCCGGTAATTTCTAATTTACCTTTGTTGTCGCCATAAAAGCTTACTGTAAATTCTTTATTTTTGTGCTTTAATACTGCATCCATATCCCAATATTCTTTTGGAATAAATGCGTTTATTTCATCTTCTCTGTCACAGAGCATTTTTAATGCTACAGACTGAACTCGTCCTGCACTTAAACCTCTTTTAATCTTCATCCATAATAGCGGACTAATGCTATATCCCACCATTCTGTCTAATACTCTTCTTGCCTGCTGGGCATCAACTAATCCCATTTCTATATCTCTTGGATGTTTTAATGACTCTTTTACTGCCTGCTTTGTAATTTCATTAAAAGTAATTCTGTAAGTCTTCTTTGGATCTAATTTCAAGGCTATTGATAAGTGCCATGAAATTGCTTCTCCCTCACGGTCCGGGTCAGTTGCCAAATATATTTTGTCTGCTTTTTTTGCATAGCGACGAAGTTCTGCCAACTTGTCTCCCTTTCCCCTAATTGTAATATACTTTGGTTCGTAGTCATTTTCCATGTCTATTCCCATTGTACTTTTAGGAAGATCTCTAACGTGTCCATTTGAAGCAACTACTTCATAGTTAGAGCCCAAAAACTTTTTAATAGTCTTAACTTTAGCCGGTGATTCCACAATCACAAGATATTTTGCCATAAACATCTCCTTAAAATATTTTCGCTGTTGTCGTTAAGCCTTTGAATAATAATTTTCTGATGGCTGCTCTACCAGTCCCATTAACTGAAGTTTTAGCAGCATACCTGTAAGTTCTTCATACTTAAAACCTGTTTCATTCATCAGTTCATAAATATTTTTCGGCTGTAAACGTAACCCACTATACAACAAGGCTAAATCTTTTTCAAGACCTTTTTCTTTTTGTTTTTTCTCATTTTCGTTTTTTGAACCACTATATTGTATGTCATTTAGCACGTCGTTAGCACCTGTAATTATGCCTGCTCCTGCCCTTATGAGACGGTTGCATCCATCGCTTAATTTTTCGCCCACTCTACCCGGTACTGCCATTACGTCTTTCCCCTGTTCCAATGCCCATTCTACGGTAATCAGGGAACCACTTTTCTCTCTTGCCTCAACTACTATAACCTTGTCCGAAAGTCCGCTTATAATTCTATTTCTAAGAGGAAAATGCCAGGCTATTGGTCCTGCCCCCGGAGGATACTCAGAAATTATTCCACCATTTTTTAAAATATCATTATAAAGTTCTATGTTTTCTGTTGGATAGCAAACATCCACACCACTTCCAAGTACTGCAAATGTTGGCGTTCCACCTTCCAAAGCTCCTATCTGACTATAAGTGTCTATGCCTCTTGCCATTCCGCTTATAATCTGAACTCCGTTTTCCGACAGCTCTCTTGCCAATGCTCTTGCCATTTTTCTTCCATAATTAGAGCACGCTCTTGCCCCTACCATTGCCACTACAGGCTTGTCCCTGTCAGGCAGTCTTCCTTTATAAAATAAATATTCCGGTCTATGATCATAAGGCAACAACTTCGCCGGGTAATCCCTGTCATTTACTGATACAACTTTTATGCCCTGTTTTTCTAATTCCTTTATGTAGTTTTTGTCCTTTAATTTTTCCAGCTGTTCTTTGTATTCACTGCCTCTTTTATTGTTTATTTTTTTATTTTCATTTGTATTTGCATTTTGATTTATGTTTTTATTTGTATTATCCATATTTATTTAAAAAACACCGGTCTGTAACTTACAGCCTCAGCTATATCCCCCTGTTGTATTTTTTCGTGTTGTTTTAAATCTGCTATTGTTCTAGCCACTTTTATGATTTTGTCATAAGCTCTTATACTTAAATCCATTGTAGTATATATTTTTTCCATTAAATGCTGTTCTTCTTTGTTAAGCTTGCAGTATTTCTTTATGTTTTCCCCTGAAAGCTGACTGTTAAACTTAAACTTCTCATTGGCATACCTTTCACGCTGAATCTGAACAGCCCTATTTACTCTTTCTTTGATGGTTAAAGAATCTTCCGGCTGTTCTTCTTTTTCCAATTGAAAATATGTAACCTGATTCATATGCACGCACAAGTCTATTCGGTCTATTAGCGGACCGCTTATTTTTTCCATATATTTCTTTACTTCCTGCTCTGTGCAAGTGCATTTGTTCATGTCAGGGTAGTAACCACATTTGCAGGGATTCATTGCCCCTATCAAAATAAATTTAGCAGGAAATTCATATGTGCCCCCACTTC
>OGXI01002497.1_pt1 | contig 13798 bp, 12 predicted proteins | sample 1576221 | NCBI WGS metagenome assembly OGXI01 (sample SAMEA3541523, study PRJEB24748) | human gut metagenome | biome: human gut; feature: human-associated habitat; material: faeces | place: China | collected 2012
TTTCTTGATGGTCTCCAGCTGCTCGTCCGCCTCGCGGCGCTTGGCCTCGGCCGTGGGTGCTATGTAATATTCCAGACCGTGTTCTGCGCGACAGCAGCAACGATCGTTTCCGGAAGTATGGCAGAGAGAACAAATTTCGTAGCGTATTGTCTGTACAGTTTACTGATCTCCGCAGTGGTTTATCCGATCTCCGGTCACTGGATCTGGGGCGGCGGCTGGCTTGCGCAGCTTGGCTTCCATGATTTTGCCGGATCATGTGCGATCCATATGGTAGGCGGTACAACTGCTTTTATCGGAGCTGCAATGGAAGGTGCCAGAATTGGTAAATTCACAAGAAATAAAGAAGGAAAAGTCACAAAAGTACATGCATTTCCTGGACATAATATTGTAATCGGTGCACTTGGATGCTTCATTCTCTGGTTTGGATGGTATGGATTCAATGGTGCGGCAGCAACAACCGGATCACAGCTTGCTTCAATTTTTATGGCAACAACGATCGCACCTGCAGTAGCAACGGTTGTATGTATGATCTTTACATGGGTCAAGTATGGAAAACCAGACGTTTCTATGTGTCTGAATGCTTCGCTTGCAGGTCTGGTAGCAATTACAGCACCTTGTGATGTTGTAGATGCAGCAGGATCCGTTATTATCGGTGTTGTAGCAGGACTGCTGGTAGTATTTGGCCACGGCGGCATTATTGAAACCGCAGTGCAGGTAGCCGCACCAGGCGGCAATATCATCGGTGGTGCCGATGGACCGTAGGTTTTCATAGGGCTGGCACTCCTTAAAGCCCAGCACATGCCAAAAGCCCTTCCAGGTCTCGGCCAGGGTCGCGCCCACGTACTCGGCCTTGATGGGCTGGCTGGTGGCAACCCGCTTGCCGGTGCGGCTGGGCAGGGTGCCCGCGTCACAGGCGGCGTTGATCTTATCGGCCACGTTCTGCCAGTAAGCATCGGCGGTCTGGGCGCTGTCGTAGATGCCCTCAAACTGGGCGGCGCGGCGGATAGCCCAATAGAAGCTGCCCGCGCGGTAGTCGTTCAGGCCGGGGTCGCGGAAGTCGTTCTCCATCTGGGCGTCCTCCTCCAGCCAGTAGGCCAGGGGTTCCAGCTCGGGCACGGCTTCGTAAATTTTGGCGCGGGCATCGGCAGGCACCGACAAGTAGGGCGCGTCGCTGTCGGTATCCACCCGCATCATCGCGCCCATGGCGGCAGCAAAGGAGCCTTCGGAAAAATCCGACAGGGCAAACACGCCGTAGTGGCTGTAATTCAGCCCGCAGAAGGTCAGCACCCCCGCCGCCAGCACGGCATACGGGATAGCCTGCGCCGCGCAGCAGAGCCACCGGCGCTTGCCAACCAGCACCACCAGCACGATGATGGTCGCCGCCCCGGCAAAGGGCAGCAGGAACATCCCCGCGTCCTCGCGGTCGAGATAGGCACAAGCCAGCCCCACGCCCGCCGCCAGCAGCCAGGGCCACAGCGGCTTTTGTTTCGCAGTGTAAAACACGGCCCGCAGGGCCATGCCCGCCATGCCCGCAAAGAAAACGAGGCACAGTGCCGGGAAGATGTTGTCCCGGTAAACGCGCAGCGTGTAGGCCGCCCAACCGGAGGGCAAAAACGCCAGCGCCCCAAACAGCCCCAGCGTCAGCACGCGGCCGCAGCCCGGCTCGGCGTTGCGCCACAGCGGCGCAAAGGCAAAGGCCGCCAGCAGCGAAGCTGCGCACCACAGTGCTGCCCCGCTGACCAGATACGGCAGGTGCAGCACATGCAGCAGCGCCAGCCATACCGGGAAGAACATGGCCTTGGAGAGGGTCAGATAATCGTAAGCCCCCAGCCACTCCCCCGCCGTGATGGCCTGCGCCGCGCGGAACATCAGCTCGTCATCCAACGGTGCGCCGCCCACCCAGGTATACGCCTGCTGGAAGCCGGTCAGGCCGCAGCGCAGCAAAACCAGCACGGCCACGCCGCACCAGAAAGCGCGCTTGTTCAGTTGCAAGCGGGGATGCTTCATACATTTTACCTCGATGGTTCGTTATTGTTTTGGTGCCATAAAGTAGTATTCGTCCCGCCGGTCGTAGATGCCGGTGGCGGCAATATCCCAGGTGATATAGTCGGCCTTGTCGCCGTACTGTGCCTGCCAGCTGGCAAAGCGGTCGGCGTCGCCGGTCACATACAGGGTGTCCGGGTCCAGCGTGCCGCTGTCCACGGCGGCGCTGGTTTGAGCCGTCCAGTCGATGGTCACGTTCCACGCGCCGGTGTAGGTGTTCACATCGTACCCGTTGGTGACCATGCCGGGATGCCATGCCGCGCAGATGACGTTGCGGGCATGGATGATGTCATCCGCCAGCATCAGCGTGCCGTAGTTATCGCGGCAGTCCACCAGCTCTTGCGGGCAGGGCTGCGGCTTGGCGGCGGTTTCTGCCATAGCAGTGTGCTTTTCAGCGATCATAGCACTCAGGTCAAACAGCTGCACAGCCGCCACCAGCACCAGCACCGCCGGATACAGCGCAGCCTTGCCCACACGGCGCAGCAGCCGCGCCAGCCCCACGATGCAGGCGGTCATCAGCACGTAGTACACAGGGTAGAACATCCGCCCGCTGGCGCGGAAGATGCCGCAGAGTTTCACCAGCCCCTCCGGCAGGGGGATATTCAGCAGTTCCACATCGTCAAAGCAGACGACATTGGTAATGGCGAACAGCGTCATAAACGCCATGCCCAAAATAAGTACAAGATTGCGGCGCAGCAGCCCCGCCAGCGCGGCGCGGCCTGCCTTGCTGCGCACAGCCAACACCACTGCCGCCGCGCACAGCGCGCCCAGCAATGCCAGCATGCCAAAGCCCAGATAATTGAAGCCGTCATACTGCCCGTACAGCTGCGGCCGGGCAGGCAGAATCCGGGACCAGGTGTACCCGCCCACGGAGCTGGGGTTGAACAGCGCGTTTAAATTGAAGGCGAACACGCCGTAATTTTCCCGGCTGGCGGAGTAGCCGTTGTTCAGCGAACCCAGCACCACGCCCGCCGCATATCCGGCCGCGCAGGTGCCCAAAAACAGCCCGCAGGGGGCCAGCAGTTTGCGGGTGTGCAGGGCGTTTTCCACCGCCAGCAGCAACGCAAAGATGGCCGCCATCGGCAAAAAGTAGGGCGTAATGCCCACGCCCAGTGCCGTCAGCAGCCAGAACACCGGCATAAAGCAGCGTTGCTCCCGCCGGCCACGCAGGTAGGCATACAGCGCAAACAGCACAATGTAATGGGAGGAAAGCGCCACATGGCGGAACGCCCGCTCGATCAGGATGGGCGAAAACGCAAACAGCGCCGTGCCCGCCGCAAGCGGCAGCAAATCGTACAGGAACAGCCCCAGCACCAGCGCCGCGGCCATGCCCTGCAAAATAAAGGCGGCCAGCTCATACAGCCCGAACCACTGGAACTGCGCTGGCAGCACCGGGGCCAGCAGCTTAAACAGTACCGACACCCAGGGCAGCGAATCGGTAAAGGAGATGTTTACCCCCGTCCCCGCCGGGTAGGCCAGGGCATCGGCCTGGGCCAGCGGGAACTGCCAGCTGCTGTTGCGGAACCCCAGCCACCCGGCGTAATGCTGGTGGATGTCGGTCTCGTCGTAGCCGTACCAGATCCAGGCATCGTTGACGGGGTCCAGCGGCGCGGTGCCGTACAAACACAAAAACGCCGCCAGTCCCAACAAGGCCCCCAGCAACAGCAGGGCCCAGGTTTTCTGTTTTTTCTGCAATGCCTGCATAGATGCTCCCATTTACTTTTGCAGCTTCTCGATGCTTTCCACGAGGTATTTTTGCTGTTTGAACGTCAATTCCAACAGCAGCGAGAGGTACTTGACCACGATGGCCAGCACGGCAAACAGCCCGGCAAAGCCCACGGTGATCACAAACATGGTGGTAGTCCAGCCCGCCACCGGGTGGCCTGTGGCGAAGATGACCAGCGTATACACCAGTTCCGCCAATGCCAGTGCCAGCATAAACAGGGTAATGCCCACGCTGGCCTTGAACCCGGCATCGGTGTACAGTGCCAGGCTGTCGATGGCCAGGTTGAAGCGGTGGGGCGCACCGGCCCCCACCCTGCCGTCAAATTCCAGGTCGGTCATTTTTAAGCCGCAGGCCGCATAGGCCGCCTTGCGGTAGGGCAGGTGGGCGCTGCTGGCATGCACACGGTTGATGGCCCGCCGGGTGACCAGCCGGAACGCATCGGTGCGCAGCTGGTAATTGCTGTGGGAATTCGCGTTGAAAATGCGGTAAAACAGCCCGCTGCGGGTCGCCTTAGGGCAGACCGAAACGATGTCGCTGCCCTGCAGCGCCGTGCGGTACGCGTCAAAGATCATGGCCGCCGGGTAGCACAGCTCGGTGGAGTCAAACTCGTACACATAGTCGCCGATGCTGGCATCCAGGCCCGCGTTCATGGCGTTTTCCAGGCCGTGATACAGGCTCATATGCAAAATCGTCAGCGGGGCGGCCTGGTCTTTGCCCCAGGCGCGCAGGCGCTCCACGGTGTCATCGGTGCAGGCGTCATCCACCACTACCAGTTCATACTGGGCGAAGTGGCTGTCCAGCTCCGCCGCCACCGCGCGGCAGAACTCCACCGCGCGGGTCCCGTCGTTATGGAGGTAGACCACGGCGGAGATAAAGTTTTTTTCCTTATTGTTGATACTACTCACAGTTCCAGCACCTCGTCCAAATCATAGACTGTGTTGATCTTGCCGGACAGCACGCTGACCAGCTTCGGCTCGTCACACATCACACGCACCACCGTGGGGCGGGAGTCGTCCACCTCGCTGGCCTTTAAGATCGGTTTCATGCTGAAAAGGCTGCTGTGGTAGGCAAAGCCATATTCCTCTTTTAAATATTTGCGGGCCAGCTGGCTCATGTAGGGCCAGGCACTGGCGGGCTTGGCCGGGCACTCATTGCAGTTGTACAGGTCGCCCGGCTTGCACACCCCGCCGCACGCCTGCTGGCAGGGGAAGGTCGCCACGCTGTCGTAGCTGGTCTCGTGGGGGGTAAAGGTCACGCTGGTCAGGCTGTGCAGACCGGTCTGGCCAAAGGGCATCAGGCTGAAGAACGGCCCGTCCATCACGGTGATGCCGGTGTTCTTCAGGTTTTCGTCCACAGTGCACAAAATGATCTCGCACTTTTCGTACTTAATGCCGAAAGGCGGCAGGCCCAGCATGGCGTGCACATCGTTCACGCCCGCGTAGGTGGCGTTGAGCAGGTAGGGCGCTTCGGCGGTAATGTCCCCCGCCGTCACGCGCCAAACATTACCCGCCTTCTCGATGCGGTCGGGCTTGTGGCTATAAGCCACTTCCACGTTGGGAAGCCGGGCCAGCTGCTCCAAAAACCAGCGCTTGAGCACTTGGGCGTCGTAGGTGTATTCGGTGGTCAAAAACGCGCCGTCACACAGGCCGTGGTTAAAGTACCGTTCCGGCGGCACATCGTCGCAGCGGATGCCCGCCGCGCGGCAGAACTGTCGGAACTCGGCCGCATTCGTCCAGGAAAAATGGGCACTGGTGGCGTAGACCTGGTCAAACTCGGTATGCAGGCAAAAGCCATAATCCCGGCAGAACCGCTCAAAATAATGGGCAGATTTGATGGCCGTGGAGTAGCTGCGGGGGTAGTGGTAGCCCATATGCACCCGCGCCTGGTTGATGTAGGTTGCCCGCATAAAGGGCGCGGGGTCACGCTCCAGCACCAGCACCCGCTGCCCTGCCGCACCGCACTTTTGCGCCGCATACAGCCCATACAGGCCCGCACCAAGGATGATTTTATCGTAGGTCATGGCGTTTTCCTTTGTTCTGCCGTTTTTATTTCACGGGTTATATTTTCCTGCCAGGGCTTTCAGCAGGACCTGCATCAGGTCGCTGTTGCCTTTAAAGCCGTTGATCTTGGTGGGGGTCTTGCCGGTGGCGGGGTAGGCGCGGGTCACGGGGACCTCGCAGGCCTTCATGCCCAACTGCGTGGCGCGGATGCTCAGATACGCCAGCAGCTCGTACCCCATAAACACGTCCCGCAGGGGGCGCACCTCGGGGTGGGTCAGATACTCGCGGCTGTAGGCGCGGTAGGCGTTGGTGGTATCGGTGAACCACCGGTGCGCCCCCAGGCTGATGAGCGGCGCATGCACCAGCCGCACGGCGGCGTAGCGCACCGGCGGGGTGTTGACGGCGTGGCCGCCGCGGATGAAGCGGCTGCCCTGCACAAAGTCATAGCCCGCCTGCAATTTCTCGATGAATTTATGCACGTCCTCGATGGAATCCTTGTTATTGCCATCGATGGTCAGCACGCCCTTGTAGCCGCGGTTCAGGGCAAAGTAGATGCCCATGCGCAGCTGTGCCCCCTGCTTGCCGGGGCCGGTCTTGGTCAACAGCGTGTTGACGCCGTACAGCTGCAGGGTGTCCAGCTTCATGCTGGCGTCGGTGGAGCCGCCGTCGCAGATGACAATGTCGCACAGGGTGTCCACCCCGGCGGTCTGGGCGCGGCCCAGCTCGGTCAAAATGCGCGCCCCCTCGTTGATAACGGGGATCAGCAGGCAGTATTCACTGCGCTTGGGCAGCAGCTCGGCGGCGCGGTAATCAGGCACGCCCTGCAACGCCTTGCGTTCATATTCGATCATTGGAACACCTCCGCCACATAGTCCAGCGTCCGCTTTACGGTATCCAAGTCGGTGCGGGCCATCTCCACCGAAACAAAGCCCCGGTAGCCCACCGCGCCCAGCAGCAGGGCCAGCTCTTTATGCGCGGGGCGCTTCTGGATGGGGGCCAGGCCCGGTTCGCTGATATGCACATGGCTGACGTACTTTAGGTCATCCACAAAATTCTGCAGCTTTTCACCCTGGGCCAGCATGGTGGACAGGTCCAGGTTGACGGCCAGGCCGGGGTTATCCAGCCGCTTGACAAGGCTGAACGCCTCGGCGGTGCCGTTTAAGTAGTTGGTATACATCGGGGGATTAGCCTCGATGGCCAGGCGCACGCCGTACCGCGCGGCCAGGTTGCCCGCCTGCATAAAGAAGGCTTCGGCGGCGGCATCGCTGTCACCCAGGGCGCGCATGCGGTTTTTGGGACAGCCGAACACCAGCGACGGACAGTTCAGGCTGTGGGCAAACTGGAATGCCTCGGCGGTATAATCCAGCAAGTGCTCGGCGTCCGCCGGGTTAAAAATGTTGCCGGTCTGGCCGTACCAGATGCTTTGCATGCTGGGCACCGAGAAGCCCCACTGGTTTTTGAGATACCCGCCAAACAGCAGCGCGCTGGTCAGGTTTTCGTAGGGCATCTCCGGGAAGATGCGGGTCGGCGCGATCTCCAGTCCGGTAAAACCGGCCTGCTGCATGGCGGTGTAGACCGCCTCGTCGTCCTCTTTATGCCAGGCAATGTTGGAGATCGCCAGCTGATAGTTTGCCATCCTCAATCCCTCCACTCACGCAGGAAATGCGTAACATCGTCAAGTTCTTCTTCTTTGGTACACAGGTAGTCCCCGCTGCCGCCCAAAACGGCGGCATAACGGCTGCGCAGGTCGTAGTCAAACGGGGACTTGGGCAGTTCATTGGTCCAATCGGCTTTGCCGGTCACGGCGGTGTAGACCTCGGCGGCCGAGATGGGCGGTGTGCAAAGGTGCAGCATCGTCAGCCCGGCGGCGCGGGCGGTCTCGATGTCCTGCCACAGGCGGCCCAGGTTGTAGAACTGGTAGCGGCTGCGGGAATCGGTGAACGCCAGGGCGTTGAAATCATTGCCCGCGAAAAATTCTTTTAATGCTGTTTTATCGGCGGTGCCGTTCAGCTTATAAAAGCCGTTGTCTGCCAGAGTGTAGCCGGTTTTGACAAGGGGCAATTTTTCCGCCAATTCGTTATATTTCTCCGGTTTCAGCATAGCCGGGGTGATGGTGTGCAGGTCGAACAGGAAGTTTTTCTTAAGGCCCGCGCCGTACAGGGCGGGCAGGCGCACGATGAGGGCATCGTTAAAATCCTCCCGCACCCACTGTTCCAGCTGCAGGCGATTGCGGCCATAGGCAGGCAGGCCATCGGTACCGGGGGCATCGTCCTCACAGCGGCCGCGGCTGTCGGCAAACACGGCAATGCTGGAAATAAGCACCAGGGATTTTGGTGCAATTTTGCGCAGGTTTTCCCGGGCAGTGCGCATAACTTCCATGTCCGCTTCCGGGTCAGCGTTGGCCAAAAACATGGCCGCCGGCACGCCCGCATAGACGCAAAGGTCCGGCTGTGTGCCGTACTGGGCGGCAATATCGCTGCTATGGCACACCGCGGCAAACGTATGTTTTGCCCGCAGGTTGCCCCCCACAAAGCCCGTAGACCCCACCAGCAGATCCCTGTACATGCGCAATTCCCCTTTTACATATTGATACAGAATATATTATACCGTATCAGGGGCAAAAAAGCAACCAAAGCAAAAGGGAGAGACCGAAGCCTCTCCCTGCACTGTACCTCTATATACTTTTCTCTTACTTTTCCGCGCGCTTCATATATTCCTCAATGATCTTCAGCCCCACCTTGCCGGATTTTTCCGGGTGAAACTGGCATCCCACAACGCTGCCATGCGCTGCGGCGGCGCAAACTGCCCGGCCGCCGTACACGGTGTCGGCCAAACGGTCGGCCTCATCGGCGGGCTTCGCCTCGTAGCTGTGGATGAAATAGCACTCCTCGCCGGGCGTTACCCCGGCCAGCACGGTGCCGGCAAAATCGGTGCGTCCGCCCGCCGGGTTCAGCGGGTCCCAGCTGATATGCGGTACCTTTTGCGGGCGGCCCTGCACATCGGTGGAAGGAATCCGCACCACGCGGCCGGGAATCAGCCCCAGCCCCTTGTGCAGGCCGAACTCCTCGGATTCATCAAACAGCATCTGCATGCCCAGGCAGATGCCCAGCAGCGGCGTACCGGCGGCGGCTTTCTGCCGGATCGGCTCGATCAGCCCCAGCTTTTCCAGCCCGGCCATGCCGTCCTTGAACGCACCCACGCCGGGCAATACCAGCGCATCGGCGGCCAGCACATCCTCGGCCTTGCCGGTCACCAGGGTTTCGGCGCCAAAATGGGCAAAGGCGTGCTGCACGCTCAACAGGTTCGACAGGCCATAGTCGATAATCGTCACCTTTTTCATACGCGGCGCACCTCCACTCCCCCGGCGCGGATATCCTCTTTCAGTTCCGCCACCGTCTCTTTTTTGTAGTGCAGCACCGCCGCGCAGGCCACGGCGTCCGCCCCGGCGTTGGCTCCGTCCACAATGTCATCACCGCAGCCCACGCCGCCGCCGCAGATGACCGGAATGCTGACCGCCTTGGTCACGGCCTCGATCAGCTCCAGATCCATGCCGCGCTGCAAGCCCTCGTTGTCCACGCTCATCAGCAAAATTTCACCTGCGCCCAGCGCTTCGCCGCGTTTGGCCCACTCCACCACATCGTAGCCGGAATGTGCCCGGCCGTTGTCGTAGTAAGCCTCCCACTTGCCGGGCCAGGTGCGGCTGCGCTTGGCCTGGATGGACAGCACCATGCACTGGCTGCCAAACGCCTCGGCCACCTCGGTAATCAATTCGGGCCGTTTGATGGCCGCCGTGTTGATGGCCACCTTGTCCGCGCCCATAGCAAGGATGTGGCGCACATCCTCCACACTGCGCAGGCCGCCGCCCACGCAGACCGGGATATACACATCATCGACGGTTTTTCGCACGATGTCGCTCAAATTATTGCGGTTGTAAAGGCTGGCCACGATGTCGATGTAGAGCAGTTCATCGATGCCCTGCTCGTAGTATTCTTTGGCAAACCGGTTGGGGTCACCCAGCTTGCGCAGTCCCTCCAGCTGGATGCCCTTGACCAGGTTGGTGTCCTTGACATCCAGCCGGGCAATCAGGCGTATTTTCTTTCCCATAACAGCCGCTCCTTATACTTCGTGGTGGGTGCCGCGCGGGTCGCCCCACAGTACCTCGCTGTCGCCCTCGTAGGGGGTGTAGCGCAGCTTCCACATGTTGTCCTCCCACTTCCACAGATGCGGCGAGCGGAAACGGTCGGCCAGGTGCATAAAGTATTCGCGGTCCATGCGGGGCTGCTCAAACAGCTGGCTGGCCCAGGGGAAATGCTGGCGGTCGAGCGACAGATATTGGAAAATTTCTTTCTCAAAGCGGTCGGGATACTCGCCGTCAAACTTCTTGCACAGTGCCTTGCCTTCGTCCAGTGTGATTTCCTCGTTGCGGATTTCCTGGGCGGCATCGTAGGTGGTGCGGCCGATGCCGTACTTGATGTAGGTGGTGTAATAGAAGAAGTCATCGATCTTGTCATCGATGGAGTTGTACTTGGAGTAGGTGCCCTGGGTGCGCTCCGGCGCGGGGCGGAAGCCGCCGTGCTCGACGCTGTAGTAGTAGGCGCCCTGCGGATGCCACTTTTCGTAGTAGCCGAGATAGCGCACCTGGATATGGTTTTTCTCCAGGTTGGAGGTCTCGCTGGGCAGGTAGATGGCCAGGTCGGCCTTATCGACCTTGTAATCCTCCTCCAGCTGGCGCAGGCTGACGCCGCCCAGATAGATATGGTCGTAGTCATTGACGGCAAAGAAATGCTCGTCACGCAGGGCCGAGTTGTTGTCGGCAATGGGGTTGCCGAACTCGGCCTCGTTCTCACCATAGAACACCAGCGGGATGCCGAACTTGGCGGCCATCTTGGGGGCCAGCTGCTTCTGCCCCAGAATAAACGGCTGGAACGGATGGAACAGGTTCTCGGTAGCAAGGCGGGTCAGCAGGCGGTGGGTCATGCCGTTGGGGGTGCACAGGTAGTTGTCAAACCCGGCGTGAATCCAGGCCTGCATGTTGTCCCAGCCCCAGGGGGTATAAATATGCGGCGCCCAGGTGACGGTCAGCGGGTGCATGCCGTACTTGTATTTCAGCAGATGGGCGGCGTAAAAGCTGTCCTTGCCGCCGGAACCGGGCACCAGGCAGTCGTAGCTGCCGTCGTTTTTGCGGTACTGGTCGCACAGTTCACGCAGTTCCTTCTCACGCAGAGCCCAGTCGATCTGGCCGTTGGCCTTGTTATGGCAGGCATGGCAGGCATCGCAGACGCCGTCGTCCTGGATGACCATCGTTTTCTTGATGGACTTGATGGTATGCTCAAACTCATAGCAGGAGTTGGGCTTCTGGTTGCTCATCACGCACTCTTTGCAAAACTGCACGTGCTTGGGCAGGCCGTAGTAGGCCTCCCGCTGTTCCACCGGCAGGTCCGGTGCGTACTTGCTGTAATCGATTTCCACATAGCGGGGCATCTTTTCCATATTTCTACACTCCCATCGGCAGGATAAAAGAAAAAAGGCACCGTCCGATAGCAATGCTAACGGACGGCACCTTTGCCGTTTGTGGACATTATAGCACAGGTGCGGCGGTTATGCAAGAGGGCTGTTTATTCTGTCAGTGTTTTCTTTTGGAGGCACGGCGCAGATTCAGGCACAATTTACGCGCGGATCATTTCTCCATCAATAAATACAGCCCGCACCTCGGTCATGATCTCAAAGGGGCTGCCGTCGGTGATGACCACATCCGCATCTTTGCCCACTTCCAGCGAGCCAACACGGTCGGCCACGCCGATGTGCTCAGCAGCGTTCAGCGTGATGGCACGCAGTGCATCGAACGGGTTCATGCCCGCTTTGACAGCCATACCGGCACACAGCGGCAGATACTGCTGGGGGATGACCGAGTTGTCGGTGATGATGGAGACATGGCAGCCTGCCTTGGCCAGCACGCCGGGGGTTGCCCAGGATTTATTCTGCAGTTCAAACTTGCTGGCAAAGGTCAGGCTGGGGCCGACGGCCATCGGCACGTTAGCCTCTTTCGCCAGTTCGTCCACGATTAAGTGGCCCTCGGTGACATGCTCCAGCGTCAGTCGCAGGCCGAACTCGTGGGCGATGCGCAGCGCGGTGAAGATGTCGTTGGCCTGGTGGGCGTGGGCTTTCAGGGGGATGGTGCCGTCCAGCACCGGCAGCAGAGCTTCCAGCTTTTGGTTGTAGGCAGGCATCTTGGTCACGTCGCCGTTGGCCGCCTGCTTGCGGGCGCCGTAGTCCCTGGCCTGGTTCAGTGCCCCGCGCAGGAACGCCGCCGTGGACATGCGGGTGGAGTCGCACTTGTCGCGGTAGCAGCGCTTGGGGTTCTCGCCAAAGGCGCACTTCATGGCCACGGGGTCCTTCACGATCATGTTGTCCACACGGTCGCCGATGGTTTTCATGGCCAAAAAGGTGCCGCCCAGCACGTTGGCGCTGCCCGGGCCGGTGCACACGCAGGTCACACCGGCTTTGCGGGCGTGGGCCAGGCTGGGGTCGCGGGGGTTGATGCCGTCGATGGCGCGCAGCTGCGGCGTCCAGATGTCGTTCATCTCGTTGTAGTCGCAGCCCTCGTACCCGATGCCGTAGCCGTCCAGGCCGATGTGGGTGTGGGCGTCCACAAACCCGGGAAATACCTGCAGACCCGCCGCGTCGAACACCTCGGCGTCAGCGGTGGCGTCCAGATTTTCGCCAATGGCAGCAATTTTGCCGCCCGCCAGCAGCAGATCGACCTTGCGGGGTTCGCGGTGTACCGCGTCCTGCACCAGACCGCCGCGGATCAGGATGGTTTTTGTTTGCATAATTTGCCTCCGTTACACCGCAGGGGCGTATTCTATATCCGCCCGCAGAGCTTTGCCTACTCCACGGGCGGATATGGAATCCGCCCCTACGGTCAAATTTTATCTCTTACACAGTAAAATCCAGGCAGGTGCGCACCGCGGTGTAGGGACGCACTTTGCCATCGGCTACAGCCACATGGGCCGGGTGGACGGCATAGCCTTTCAGGGCCGCCTCATCGGTAAAGGCCGTGTCCAACATCAGGTCCGCATTGGCAGAGCTGGGCAGCGCATCGGTGTAAACGTGCACTTCCAGCAGCCCCGGAATCTGCCCGGCCAGCCCTTCCAGCCCGGCCTTGATGCCCGCCTTAACAGCGGTCTTTTCGGCCTCGGGCATGTCTTTCAGCTTCCACAAAATAACGTGACGTACCATTATTTGTTCTCCTCCCAAATCGGGTGCTTGAGCTGCCACTCGCCGTACTCGTTCTTCTCGAACAGGTCGCGGTTGTAGAACTTGTCCAGAATGGCCCAGAACTCGGTCTCGGTGTAGCCGCAGAACTCACAGAAGTCACGCACGCAGAGCGGGTCGAGCTTGCCGTCGCGCTCCTTGATGATGGGGATAGCCTCCTCGCGGGTCATCATGCCGTAGCGGATGTAGCGGGCGGTGTAGTCGGTAGCGGCGGCGTGGCCGAACTTGGGGTACTTCAGCCAGCTGTGCACCAGGTAGGCGCGGGAGTCGATTTGGTCGAAGTTTTCGGCATGGTGGGTGCGGTCCCATTCGTGGGTCAGGTCGTGGAAGCCGTGGGCCTTGGCGATCTGGTAGTTTTTGTAGCTGTTCCAAGGCACAAAGTAGCTCATATAGAACGGGTCGAGCTTGGCGCGCTCTTCGGCGCTGGGAGCCAGCGTCAGGGAGAGGTCCTTCTCGGTCACGCCGTCGCCCAGCAGTTCTTCCATGGGCATGCCCACGGCCACGCCGTTCTCGATCTGATCCATGGCGGAGTAGGTCTCCTTGTCGGCGTTGCCGCCGTACTCAAAGCTGACGTTCTCGCCATAGCAGAGCATAGGAGTGTTGAACTTGGCCGCCATGTGCAGCGGGAAGGTGTAGATCAGGCGGTCGACGTACCAGGTCGGCTTGCCGTACTTTTCAAAGAATTTGCGCATCAGGACCTTCTGCACCTTGATGTTGGGCTTGCAGGAGATGATGGTGCAGCCGAATTCCTCGC
>OGXI01002514.1_pt1 | contig 13722 bp, 9 predicted proteins | sample 1576221 | NCBI WGS metagenome assembly OGXI01 (sample SAMEA3541523, study PRJEB24748) | human gut metagenome | biome: human gut; feature: human-associated habitat; material: faeces | place: China | collected 2012
TATGGAGAAAATGATTCCCCTCAAAGATTTTAAGGAACACTGTCTTACGATTGATTTTGAATCGATCATTGATACAGATGCACTTAAATTAAAACTTTCAGAGCTTGGCTATGAGAACAGTGGTCTGGTGGAATCACCCGGACAGTTTGGTATCCGAGGTGGGATTATTGACATTTTCCCACTTACAGAAGAACTGCCGGTTCGAATAGAACTGTGGGGAGATGAAGTGGATTCACTCCGTTCTTTTGATACAGAAACGCAGAGAAGTGTAGAAAAGCTAGAAAAAGTTCAAATATATCCAGCAACAGAAATGATTCTTTCAAGACATAAGATTGGCGATGCAGTCCGTCGTATGAAGGAAGAATATAAGAAACAGGAAGAAATATTTAAAAAGCAGAAGCGCCTTACAGAAAAAGAGCGTCTCCGCAAGATGACGATACGAACAGAAGAAGAACTTCTTTCTTTTGGAACAGCAGAAGGAAGCGAAGCCCTGTTATCTTATTTTTATGAGAAAACAGTATCCCTGCTTGAATATTTACCGGAAAATACATTATTTTTTCTGGACGAACCGCATCGTATTCTAGAAAAAGGAAAGACATATGAAGAAGAATTTTTCCTCTGTATGCAAAGCCGTTTAGAAGGTGGATATGTTCTGCCGGGACAGGCAGATCTGCTGTTTGGCTATGAAGAGATTTTATCAAAAGTGATGGCGAAGCCACTTATTTTACTAAGTTCCGTCATTCAGGACTATGCCTTTTATAAACCAAAAACAATCTGCGATATCGAAGTAAAATCTATTTTTTCATATAACAATAGCTTTGACCAGTTAATAAAAGATTTAGAACACTGGAAAAAGGAAAATTATCGTATCCTTCTACTTTCCTCCTCAACAACAAGAGCAAAACGTCTTGCAGAAAACATCAAAGATTACGGACTCCTTGCGTATTTTGCTGCAGATTTTAACCGGATGATCGAGCCGGGTGAGATTATGGTCGCAAGCGGCCGCCTTGAAAACGGATTTGAATATCCGGCAATCCGGTTTGTTGTTTTATCAGAGAAAGACATTTTTAAAGAAAGAAAAGTAAAAAAGAAAAAGAAAAAAAGCCAGTACAGCGGGCAGAAAATCAATTCTCTTTCTGAAATTTCCGTAGGAGATTACGTTGTTCATGAAAGATATGGACTTGGTATTTACCGCGGAATGGAAAAAATAGAGGCCGACGGAATTACGAAGGATTACATCAATATTGAATACAAAGATGCCAGCAACCTTTTTATCCCCGCTTCCCAGCTTGAACTGATCCAGAAGTACTCCAGTCTGAGTGCGAGAAAGCCAAAACTCAATAAGTTAGGCGGTACTGAATGGGAAAAAACAAAGAGCAGAGTACGCTCACAGGTACAGATTGCTGCTCAGGATTTAGTGAAGCTCTATGCAGAAAGGCAGGCAAAAGAAGGGTATTCTTACGGAAAAGATACCGTCTGGCAAAAAGAATTTGAAGAATTATTTCCATATGAGGAAACAGAAGATCAGTTAAATGCAATCGAAGATACAAAGCGGGACATGGAGATCATCGATCTCCATGTTGATGACCTTACTGAGATCCAATGGACCGCCTGATCTGCGGAGATGTTGGTTACGGCAAGACCGAAGTTGCCATACGTGCGGCATTCAAAGCAGTCATGGACAGCAAACAAGTCGTTTATCTTGTCCCGACAACTATTTTAGCACAGCAGCATTATAATTCATTTAAGGAAAGAATGGAACATTATCCAATCGAGATCGCCATGCTTTCCCGCTTCTGTACGCCAAAAGAACAGAAACGTATTTTAGACGGTCTGAAAAATGGAAGCATTGATATTGTGATCGGTACACATAAAGTTCTCTCAAAAAGCATCAAATATAAAAATCTTGGTCTTCTCATCATCGATGAAGAACAGCGTTTTGGTGTAAAACAAAAAGAAAAAATCAAACAATTAAAAAAAGACGTAGATGTACTGGCATTATCTGCAACCCCGATTCCAAGAACCCTGCATATGAGCCTTGCCGGAATCCGCGACATGAGTGTCCTCGAAGTTCCCCCGGTAGACCGCCGGGCCATTCAGACCTATGTCATGGAATATAATGAAGAACTTGTTCGAGAGGCAATCGAGAGAGAGCTTGGCAGAGGCGGACAGGTATATTATGTATACAATCGAGTCAACAACATAGATGAAGTCGCAGCGCAGCTACAAAAGCTGCTTCCCGATGCAACTGTAGAATACGCACATGGACAGATGGGAGAACGTCAGTTAGAAAGTATTATGACCGGCTTTATCAACAAAGAAATCGATGTACTAGTATCGACAACAATTATTGAAACCGGACTCGATATTCCAAACGTTAACACAATGATCATTCAGGATGCCCAGTTATTCGGCCTCTCACAGCTTTACCAGTTAAGAGGTCGTGTCGGTCGTTCCAACCGAACCGCCTACGCCTTCCTAATGTATCGAAGGAACTCCGTTTTAAAAGAAGAAGCAGAAAAACGCTTAAAAGCCATTCGTGAATTCACCGACTTAGGAAGCGGCTTCAAAATTGCCATGCGTGACCTTGAAATCCGCGGCGCTGGAAACCTTCTTGGCGCAGAACAATCCGGTCATATGGAATCTGTAGGATACGACCTCTACTGCAAAATGTTAAACGAAGCCGTCTTAACAATGAAAGGCGAACAACAAGAAGTCGATACCTTTACCACATCCATTGATCTGTCCATCAATGCCTATATACCGGAAACTTACATCAAAAGCGAAGCAGAAAAACTTTCCTGGTATAAAAGGATTGCAGCCATTGAAACAGAAGAAGAATATGAGGATATGATCGAAGAACTGACCGATCGCTACGGAGACCCGCCAAAACCACTACTCAGCCTTATGGACGTAGCACTCCTTCGAGAAGAAGCACATCAGGCATGGCTCCTTTCCATCGAACAAAAAGGAAGCAAGATTCTCTTCACCATGAACCCACACGCCAAAGTCCGCGTAGAAGAAATCGATGACTTCCTCAAGCAGTATCGCAATAAAATGAAAATAAAACCAGAAGCTAACCCGGTATTTGTATTTGAATCCGAAGGAACACTCAAAAAAGAATTACTCGCAAAAGTCCGGGAAATTATCAACAATATTCATAAGCTAGAAAAATAGACGAAAACAGACGAAAAGCAGAAATTTACTATAAAAGAAAATGTGAAGATAGTCGCTTCGTAGAAAATGCCTGACCGGCATTTTTACTGGCTCCGACATCACATTTTCTTTTCTATCAAATTTCTGCTTTTCTGTTCGCTGGCTCCAGAAGGAAATTAGTATTTAGATTTGAGGAAGAATGAGGGGATTGTCTAGAAGTCTATGGCTTTCATCCAAATAGAAGCTCCAGACGAGGAATATTTTCTTATGGCAAAATAGTTCTTTGATTAAAAATCATAATCTTCTGGAGAATCCCCTTCTCTTTTCAACAGAAATCACTAATTTGCTATTAAAAACAGACAGCCGCTGAAACAAAATTTCCTGCTGAATTGTAAGGAAACTATGGTAAAGAAAAAAGAATGGTTATAAGTATTGCATTTTGTGACTTTGCGCTATGGAATTCTGACCATAGGAACTTGGGACTCGTTTTTCCCAAGTTCCTGTTTTTCTGGGCAGAATGGAATGCTTAGCGCAACGGAACAAAATCAAACTTATAACCATTCTTTTTTCTTTAGAAGACTCCATACAATTCAGCTCAATATCTTCTATTAAAGCGGCGTCTGTTTCCCCAGCAAATTACTATTTTCCCATATACAGGTCTACGAGTTTATCTCCTGCCTGTTTACGAATCGCATCGTATACTGGCTGGCATTTTTCCTGCATTTGTTTCCAGGTTTTCTGGTCTACATCTACAATCTGCATACCTTCGTCTTCAAGAACCTTCTGACGCTGTACGCGACGGTCATCGGCAGATTCACGAGCTTTTTCCTGTGCTGTTTTTGCAGCCTGATCAATAATCTTCTGCTGTTCTTTTGTCAGTCCCTGATAGAATTCGTCACTGACAATTAATGTTGTATAATCTGGTACTGCATTCGTGCTGATTAAGTATTTCTGCTGTTCGTAAAGCTTCGCACTTACGATAATTTCGTAAGCATTTTCCTGTGCATCGATTGTTCCCTGCTGGAGTCCAATGTATACTTCGGAGAAACTCATTGGTGTAGGGTTTGCTCCCATCTGTTTCCAGAACTGAAGATGATATGCGTTCTCCATTGTACGGATTTTCTGCCCTTTGAAGCTTTCTATTCCTGTAAATGGTTTGGCGCTGGTCATTACACGAAAACACTGGTCTGCGATTCCAAGTAAATCATAGCCTGCACCTTTATAAATTTTCTGAATTTCTTTCTGGAAATCAGCATTATCAATCGCTTTACGTGCATCATCAATGTTCTCAAATACACATGGAGTATCAAATACACAAAGCTGCGGCATGAAACTTACCTGTGGTGCCGGAGACTGTACAACGAATGGGATGTCTCCGTCTTTACAGCTCTCCATGAGTTCTCGGTCACCACCTAATGTACTCTGTGGGTAAACATTGATTTTCATTTTACCATCACTGAGTTTTTCTACTTCTTTTGCAAACTGTGTCGCAAAAATATGTGTAATAGTATCTTCTGTACTACAGGTTGCAAGTGGCCATGCGTATCTCTGTTCTTCTTCTGCACCTGACTTTGTTATCTTACCACTTGCCTTAGAATATCCAAAGAATATGGTTCCTGCAGTAATAGCGACAAGAACAACTGCAAGGATAACGCTTGTAAATTTTCCTTTCATTTTGCTTCTCCTTTCCTATCCTAAAGCAGACACAGACTGATCTGTGGAATAAATGTAATAAGTAACAATGCAACTAAAAAGAAACCAATGAGTGGCATTGCTCTTTTTGCGATATCCACAACCGGAATATCGGTAAGAGAACTTGCTACGAAAAGGTTTACACCGATTGGTGGTGTAACAAAACCAATCGCTAAGTTTACAACCATCATAACACCAAAATGAATTGGGTTCATTCCAAAGCCCTCTACAATTGGAAGAAGGATTGGTGTAAGGATAAGGATGGCAGGAGTAGTATCCATAACCATACCTACAAGTAATAATACAAGGTTGATTACAATTAATACAACAACCTTACTTGTAAAATGAGCAAGAATCCATCCACTGATAAGCTGTGGAACCTGCATCAGTGTAAGTACTCTGGAGAATGCTATGGATGCTGCCAAAATAAATAAGATTGGCGCATATGTTCTTACTGCTTCTACAAATACATCATAAACTTTCTTAATCGGAAGTGATTTGTAAATAAAAATACTGACAATCAGTGAGTAGAATACAGAGATAACGGCTGCCTCTGTAGGAGAAGCAACACCAGAATAAATACAGCCAAGGATGATTACTGGGGAAAGCACTGCAAAGAAACTGCTCTTAAATACTTTCCAGAGTCCCTGTTCATGAAGGGCATCAATCTTTGCATTAATCTTTTCTTTATCTTCTCCATGTTTCTTACAGTAAAATACAGCATATACCATTAAAAGCAGTCCGATAAGAACTCCTGGAACGATACCTGCAAGGAAAATGTCACTTACAGAAGCTCCAGATGCCATACCATACATAATAAATGGAATACTTGGCGGAATAATAACACCAAGACTTCCTGCAACTGCAACTAAGGCAGTACAGAACTTTTTATCGTAGCCAAGCTCTACTAACAGAGGGATTGTCATACTGCCAACTGCGGCAACTGTGGCAATTCCTGAACCAGAGATGGCTCCATAAAACAGACAGGTTATTACTGCTGCACATGGCAGACCTGCTGTACGTTTTCCAATGAAATATGAAAAGAGATCAAATAATCTCTTAGAAATTCCACCTCTTGCCATAATAATACCGGATAAAATAAACATCGGTACTGCAAGGAGTGGGAAACTGTCGATTCCACCAAACATAGAACGGATAACGTAGGAAGCACTTGCTGTAAAAGACGGATCAAATACTCCCGGTAATACTGCAACCAAACCAAGGGATACAGAGATTGGAATCGCTATTAATAAAAATACAAAGAATAATATAAATACTACTAATGGTGACATTCTTTATTTCTCCTCCGCTTCTCTTTTTCCTGTAATGATTTCAACTCGCTGTATAAACTTCTGAATCAGACGGATACAACATAAAACAAAACTGATTACTGTGAATGACTGAATCAGATACATTGGAATTCCACAAGCTGGACTTAACTGTCCACTTGCCATTCCTGCTTTTACATATTTCCATGCAAAAGGAACCAGATAAGCAAAAAAGAGTAATTGTATAAGATAACTTACCAGTCGCATATAATGAACTCCTTTGCCCGGAAGCATACCTACTAACTGGTCAATCTTAACGGATAAACCGTTCTTGATACAATAACTGGCACTGATAAAACCAGAAATAATAAACATATATCTGGTGATTTCCTCAGACCAGGACAGGGAAGCTGAAAAAGCATATCTGGCAATAATCTGCCCTCCCATAATGATTGTCATTCCACACAATAAAATCAGGAGTATGGCCTGTTCCAAATTATTATCCAGCCACTTTAATACCTTCATAAATATCTCCTCTTCTAATACTTGTGTACTAACACACCAAAAAACAAAATTATCCTTTGTTTAAATCTATTTCAGTCTACATCTGTTTTTCAGAAAATAAAATTGAAACAGTAGTGTATTACTACAACAAACTTGCCATAGATCTCTTCTAAAATACTTACAAATAACAAATTTATCGTTTGTTTGGACTCCCCTTTTATGTATCGGTTAGTATTTATAGATATATTCTATGAATTTATAGGTTTCAATAGATTTTTGTTTATTTTTTAACTAACAATATTAAAAAAATAAACAGCTAAAAATATGGTGAGCCTGTATATAGTTTGTACCATATACAGGCTGATTACCATTTATTTTTAGTTGTAATCATCTAAATTCCCATAACTATTTAAAATTAAAACAACTTCACAAGGATTTAAAATAATTACTTTAAAATCGCTATTTATCTTAAACTTTATTTCGCTTTTGCTAATGGAGTAGTTCCAAATACCTTCTTGTATCTTAAGATGAGGTACAGTGTTGCTACTACCTGAACTACTGCTAAGATAAACATAAGAGTCATTAATGTATATACCGCTTTACTTTCACCGGAAATGACTGTTAATTTTGCTACAATTACAGGCATAAGATAAGAAGCAGCACCCATGAATGTATAGTAGATACCTGTGTTACGTCCTTTTGGTCCAGGTACGAATTCCTGTAATACAGAAAGACCTGTCTGTAAAGCACCACCGGCACAACCAAATCCAAGAATTAAGATTGCGATATAAACGATTGCTACCTGATGTACTAAAAGTACTGCTAAAAGTGATCCTGCTGTGATAACCGCATCAACGATCAACACTTTTAACGGATGCCATTTTAATTTACTCATCATTACAGCCCAGAATGCTACGGCAACGATAGAACCAACCTGATACATTGTTGTCATAGATGCTGCCTGCATTTCGCTAAGTCCACAGTATGCAAGACCGAACGCTTTTGTATACTGCTGAGCACCATACATAACTGCCATTACTAAGAATGCATAGAAATATGTGAGGAATGCTGTAAACTTTCCAGGTGCAACAAGCTGTCTTGCTTTTGCTGCATCGATTTCAGCCTGGTCTGCTCTCTTGTCGCTTCCTGCGCCAGCATTTGCTGCTTTTTCATCATCATAAACGAATCTTGCGATACATGCAAATACTAATACAACACAAGATAATACTAAAGGAATTACAATGTTAATCTTCCAGTTACCTGCTGCTGCTGTCTGTACGCAGATCAATGGGTAGAAGATACTTGATAAAGCTACAAAGAACTTAATCATAATTAATGCAGAACCTGGTGCTGCTGGATATGCTTCCTGTACTGCTGGATATCCGGATGCATCCCAGAAACCAGATGTAGCAATACCACCTAATAAGCCCATGATCGCGGCTACAGTTGCATTGTTCGTCACAAACATTGTTGCGAAGCAAATGATATAAAGAATTGCTCCACCAATCATTAATTTCTTACGGCCGACACGGTCAGAAATCTCTCCACCAATCCATACAGAAATGAATTTACCAAATCCAGTCCATGCGATTGCTGTGGAAACGGCTGCAACACCTGCTGCGTAAGCTGCAGAAGAAGGATCAGTCATATCAAATCCCCATTTAGTTGCAAAGTTTACCTGATTCTGTGAAAAAATAAGTGCCTGCATACCGTGTGTCAAATAAGCCATGTACACACAGATCATTGACCAGATATATTTTTTCGCTTTCATACATTTTCTCCTCTAAAATTTAAATGTAATTTTAAAATGTTGCTATATTAATCCATCGTCTGTCATCCACTGTATCCAAACAGCGAATGACGACTGATGATTTAATTTTAAATTATTTTGCCTGTTCTGCCTGGAATTTCTGATATTCCTCGATTGGGAAATCTTTTCCTGTAAACAGACTATAGTTAACAACACCCTGATATAAGAGCATTCCTTTTCCACCGATTGCCTGACATCCAGCTTCTTCCGCTTCAAGAATCATCTTAGTTTTTTCAGGATTGTAAACTGTATCAGCAACAACTAAGTCTTTGCGGAATAAAGATTTATCGATTAATGTTACGTCTTCATGAGGTTTCATTCCCATGATTGTAGCATTGATTACGATATCTGCATTGTTTACCGCTGCTGCAAGAGCTTCTTTATCTTCAAGATGCTCCACTGTTACTTTACATTCAGGACAACGTGTTGCAAGCTTTTCTTTAGTAGACTCTGCTCTGCTATAGAATTCATCATCAATGTTAAAGATTGCTACTTCAGAAGCTCCGTCTAATGCAAGCTGTACCTGAATTGCTGTAGCAGCTCCGCCAGCTCCAAGAACAACTGTTTTCTTACCTTTAACGTCAACACCATTTACCTCAAGGTTCTTTACAAAACCAACACCATCTGTAATGTGTCCTGTGATTACTCCGTCATCGTTAACAAATACGTTACATGCTCCGATGATTTCTGCTGCAGGAGATAATTTATCAACTAACTCTGCTGCAATGTTTTTACATGGCATTGTGAAGTTACCACCACGCATCTTGAATAAGCGAATGCTGTCAAATACAGCAGGCATCTGTTCTACATTTACATCAAATGCCATGTATGCATAATCAAGTCCGTCATGCTGGAAACTGAAGTTATACATTGCAGGTGATCCTGAATGTCCTACAGGTGTTCCAAACAGTGCTAAAAGTCCTGTGTGTCCGTTAATACGTCTTTCCATTTGTTATTCCCTCCATTATTGCCTGTTATATCTGATAAGATTAGATATTTAATGCAACATCATAAGCTTCTTTTGTTGCGTCTAAAGCACGACGAGCTCTGATCGCATCACCAACTACGTGTACTTCTGGACAGATAGCTTTTAATTCGTCAACGAAATCATAAACAACTTCCTGTCCTTCACGATGTGTATATTTAGAAACATATCCCATTGAAAGAACAACAGTGTCAAATCCTCTTAATTCATAAACTGTATCATCAGATTTGTCGGCTGCATTCTTGTAGCTTACGCCATCAGGGTAAATCTCAGATACTGCTGCATCTACATACTGATGAACGTCATATTCTTTAAGACCTTCCATAAGGAATACTCTATGTTCGTGGATTACGTCTGGTCCGATTGCATCTCTCATCTCGATGATAGAAACATCATGTCCTTTTTCTGCAAGGAACTCTGCTGTTTCAGCACCTACCATACCACCACCTACAACAAGTACTTTATGTCCTACCGGACGTTTACCGGATAAGCAGTCTCCTCCATGAACGATTTCAGGAGCTGTGATACCTTTGATGAATGGAAGTACAAGTGTTTCAGAACCAGTTGCTACGATCACTGCATCTGGAGCATCTTTCTTAATAAGATCTGCTGTTACTTCTGTATTAAGAACAATCTTTACACCAGATTTTTCACATTTTGTAATGTAACTTCTGATCATGTTTGTGATATCACCTTTTCCAGGTGGGTAAGCAGCAAGTCTCATATTTCCACCGAGTACGTCGCTCGCTTCAAATAATGTAACGTCATGCCCTCTTCTTGCTGCAGTAAATGCTGCACACATACCAGCAGGACCGCCACCGATTACATAAATCTTCTTCTTCGTTTCTGCTTCTTTCATTCCTTCGCTCTCACGGCCAAGAACTGGGTTTGTTAAACAGCAGATTGGCTTTCCGGCATACATATTTGCAACACAACCCTGTAAACAAGCGATACATGGTGTCATGTCTTCTAATCTATCTTCAAATGCTTTTTTAGGCATAGCAGGATCGGCAAGAGACTGACGTCCAAATGCAACTAAATCTGCTGTACCAGTACGAACCATTACCTCAGCGAACTGTGGCTCTGTGTAACGACCAACTGTGATAACAGGAATAGATACACATTTCTTGATATTTGCTACGTATTCAGCAGAGAACCCACCATGAATACCTGTAGGAGCCCACATATATTCATCTTTTAAATGAACGGCACGAGATACATGAAGTGCATCTAATCCGCATGCTTCTAAATAAGTCGCAATTGCACACATATCATGGTTATCAAGACCACCGAACATATCCTCTGTACTATTGATACGGGCAAGTACTGCGATTTTACCCTCTGTTGCTTTTTTAACTTCTTCAATAATAAGACGAGAAAAACGCATTCTGTTCTCGAAAGAACCACCAAACTCATCCACACGCTTGTTTGTTCTTGGAGACAGGAAAGAGTTTACAAGGTAACCATGTGCCATATGAATCTCTACAGCATCTGCACCAGCTTCCATTGCTCTTCTTGCAGCTTCTCCATATCCTCTTGCTAATTCATAAACCTGCTCTGTTGTAACTGCTTCTGGAATATCTCTTCCATCTGCAGATGTAACTGCTGTAGCTGCCTGGATTGGTGCGCCAGCATTCTTTGCGTTACCTTCTGGTCCAGCGTTCTGTAACTGAATGGAAACTTTAGCTCCTTCTGCATGGCAGGCATCAATTACTTTCTTGAAGCTAGGAATTGCAGAATCATCATATAAACAAGGTTTTCTAGGACCACCCTTTGCTCCTTTATGAACAACAGTAGCCTCAAGTGTAATTAAACCAAATCCACCCTTTGCACGTGCGCCGTAGTAAGCAACAGACTGATCACTCATTGTTCCGTCTGTGTTTGCAAAGTTATTACCCATTGGAGGTACTACAAAACGGTTCTTTACTTCCACAGGTCCAATCTGAATTGGTGAAAACATATTTTCAAACTTCATAATTTACCCCTTCCTAATTATTCACGTGACCGCGCCGCAGCCTCTAACCTGCGGGCTGCGGTCTATTATTGCAATTTAGCTTTTGATAAGTTAACTATATAATTCAAGTAAATAATTAAAGATTAAAGTACTTCTGGCCAAACCTGCTCAAGAACTTTCTTTGTATTGTCAAATGTATGTTTTGCAGCTTCTGCAACACCCTTAGCAAGGATAGCATCGCTGATTACTTCAACACCGATTGCTTTTGGCTCAATACCTTTTTCACGTACCATCTTAACGAAGTCTGCTGTACATCCGATTCCTGTTCCAGGAGCAAGACGATCATGCATGGACTCATCTCTTAAGATGCTCTTAGCGTATGGACGATCCCAAACATCGTTAATCTGGATAGAAACGATCTTATCTGCTGGGATATCTTTGATTACTTCAAGGTCGATTGGCTGGTTAGCTCTTACCCAGTGCCATGTATCCATGATTAACTTCGCATTGTCACATCCGGAACCTTTTACAACAGCCCATCCTTTTTCCATGTTAGGGATTCCACTGTATGGCATTGGCTCAACACCGATCACTAATTTGCCTGCTCTCTGGCATAACTCTTTTAATTTCTGAGCTGTATGTTCTACAGAGTAATCTTCCATTAATCCACAGTTGATGTGGCCTACGTTGAAGAGTTCACACATATGGAAGCACATCTGCTCTTTGTATTTCTGCTCATAAGAACGAGCATCCTCAGCCCACTGTACGATGTATTCTACTTCAGTAACCTTCATATCATATTTTTCAAGAATTGCAAGGATGTCCTCATCGTGAAGTCCTTCGTTTAATGCATCTACATAAGTCTCAGCACGAAGACCGATTCCATCGTATCCTGCTTCCTTTGCTGCTTTTACACGCTCCTCGAATTTACACTGGTCTCCAAGTGTCCATGAACTAACGGTAATAGGAAATTCTTTTGACATGATATGTCCTCCTTCTCATTTGAAAAAAATATAATTTTGCTTTAAAAAATTTACTTGTTATTTTTTTAACTTTTTAAGTTACTTAGATTATAACTCGTTTTATTCAATAAAACCAATCGAGAATATTCGTAAATTCATAGATTTTTTTTATCATTTATGTTAAGGTAAAACATAGGAATTTTTAAGGTGGATTTCTTAAAAATTTATGGCAATAATAAGCTATGATTGGATTGTATAATACTAAGATCTTTAAACAATACTTTTTATTAAAGGGGGGTTTTTCAATGAACTTATTTCACTTACGTTATTTTGAAACACTTGCCAGAACAGAACATTACAGCAAGGCCGCTGAAATTCTTTCCATCACACAGCCAAGCTTAAGCTACGCTATTTCTACATTGGAGAGCGAACTGGGCATACAGCTCTTTGAAAAGCGTGGACGTAACATTGTACTGACAAAATATGGTAAGGCATTTTATTCTAATGTAAAGGAAATTCTCGCAAGCTTAGATAACGCAGTAAGAGACATCAAATTAGTGGCAAACGGTGAAGGAGAAATTAATATCGGCTTTCTCCGTACACTCGGAACAGACTATGTTCCAACTACCGTAAAAAACTTTCTTGATCTTCATCCAGATAAAAATATCTGGTTTAATTTCAGTTGTGAACATGGGCTCTCTGTCGATCTGGTCCGCAGTCTTATAGACAGAGAATACGATATGGTTTTTTGTTCTAAATTAAATAATAGTCCAATGGTCGAATTTATCCCTATCGCGACTCAGGAACTCGTTGTCATTGTTCCAAAAGATCATCCTCTTGCCGTTAAAGACAGTGTAAGCTTAAAAGAAACTCTTGATTATCCACAGATTATCTTCCGCCACAAAAGCGGATTACGCCACATTATTGATGACTTATTCAAAAGCATCAATGCTTATCCGGATATTCTCTGTGAGATTGAAGAAGATCTTGTCGGTGCCGGCTTTGTCTCTAAAGGATTTGGCATCATGATCGCTCCTAAGTTTGATGGTCTTAACTATGTCGATGTAAAAGTACTCAAATTGACACAGCCCTCTTATAAGCGCTATTTTTATATGGCAATCCTGAAAGACGTATACCATCCACCATTGATCGAAGAATTTAAAAAATATGTCATCGAACAAAGTAATCTAAATAAAGAATACCGCTTTGGATGATATCTTCTGATTTGCAGGGGTTGAGATAGACGCCGCTAAAGAAAATTACTTAACTGAATTGCATTGAAGTTTCTAAAGAAAAGAGAATTTTTATAAATATGATTTTGTTCCGTTGCGCTAAACGCTTCATTTTGCCTCAAAAAACAAAAACTTCGGAAAAACGAGTCCGAAGTTTTC
>OGXI01002520.1_pt1 | contig 13686 bp, 9 predicted proteins | sample 1576221 | NCBI WGS metagenome assembly OGXI01 (sample SAMEA3541523, study PRJEB24748) | human gut metagenome | biome: human gut; feature: human-associated habitat; material: faeces | place: China | collected 2012
TAGCTTCCAGCAATTCTTCGGAATCGCGTGAAAAAGCGTGCTGGACCGCCTGCAAACGGCCCTGGACGGCCGCGAGCTGCGCTTCATGGAAGTCTGCGGCACGCACACCGTGTCCATCTTCCAGAGCGGCCTGCGTTCCCTGCTGCCCAAGGAGGTCACGCACCTGTCCGGGCCGGGCTGCCCCGTCTGCGTCACCCACGACGCCGAAGTGGCCGCCTTCCTCGATCTGGCCGGTCGTGACGGCGTCATCATCGCCACCTTCGGCGACCTGCTGCGCGTGCCCGGCCCCGGCGGCCGCAGCCTCAAGCACGCCCAGGCCCAGGGGGCCCGCATCGAGATCGTCTACTCGCCGCTGGACGCCCTGAACATCGCCGCCGCCAACCCCGGTGACACCGTGGTCTTCCTGGGCATCGGCTTCGAGACCACCGCGCCCACCGTGGCCGCCACCCTCATGATGGCCGAGCAGCGCAAGCTGGACAATTTCTGTGTGCTTTCCCTGCACAAGCTGGTGCCGCCCGTGCTGCGCGCCCTGCTGGACGACAAGGACGGCTGCGGTGTCCAGGCCTTTTTGCTGCCGGGGCACGTCTCCACCATCCTCGGTCTGGAGCCCTACGGCTTCCTGGCCTCGGAATCCCGCGTCCCCGCCGTGTCGGCCCGCATGGCCCGGCTGGAAAGCTCCGGCACCATCACAGGCTACCAGGCACAGGTCGACGCGCCGAAGCTGGGCTACATGGTCAAGGCGTTCATCAATCTGGACATGGACCCCCAGCGTAAGCCGGAGTTTTACCCCTATATCCAGAGCTGCCCCCATGTGGTGGAATGCAACTGCGTCACCGGCGATTACAGTATGCTGATCGAGGTGCTGTTCGGTACGACGCAGGAGCTGGATCAGTTCATCAACCACCTGCAGCAGTTTGGCCGCACCCGGACGCAGATCGTCTTTTCGACGCCCGTGGAGCACCGCGGCGTGCCCGTAGCCGAGCCGGAGGAGAAGCAATAAAAAACAAAAAGCCTTCCCCATCGGGGGAAGGTGGCCGAGCGAAGCGAGGTCGGATGAGGGCGAAGTTTGCGCTGTTTCCCGTAAACGGGATATTGCCGGCAACGCGGCCCTCATCAGTCCGCTTCGCGGACAGCTTTCCCCGATGGGGAAGCCTTTTTCCGTTATAAGTATCCCCCGCTCCGCAGAACAAAGATCCAGCCTGTCAGCGTCAGGGCGGAGAGAAGGGTCGTCAGGGCAATGCAGCTCGAGGTCAGCACGCCCTCATGGCCCATGTTCCTGCTCATGACATAAGCGCTCGGCGTCGTGGGACTGCCCAGCATGATAAGCAGTGCGACGAGTTCCTCATTCCGAAAGCCCAGCGCTACCGCGCAGGGCAGGAACACCGCCGCAAGGCCCACGGTCTTGATGAACGCCGCTGCCAGCGTGGGGCCGAGCTTTTTGATGGCCTTTGTCCCCTCAAACGACGCGCCGATGGACAGCAGCGACAGCGGCGTGGTCAGCGACGCAATGCTGCTGATGGTTTTGGTCGCGATCTGCGGCAGCGTGAACGGCAGCAGCGCATAGACCGTGCCGAACACAATGCCCAGCAGGATCGGGTTTGTGGCCACGCCGCGCAAGAGCTGCTTCGCGTCGGGCACGCCGCGCTGCTCGGGCGATTCCAGCATCAAGATCAGCACCGCAAAGATGTTGAAAAGCGGCACACTGCCCAAAATCATGAGCGGGGCCATGCCGGCGCTGCCGTAAATGTTCTGGATGAACGCCACGCCCAGCACGGCAGCGCTGCTGCGGTAGCCCGCCTGCACGAACTCGCCCACCAGCGCCTTGTCCTTCAAAAAACGTTTAGCCCCCGCCCAGACGGTCAGGATGCCGACGAGGGTGGCAGCAAAGCAGAACAGCACAAACCTGGGCCGGAAGTCGTGCAGGATGTCCACGCTGCCCATGTCCAGAAACAGCATGAGCGGCAAAGTCACCTTAAAGGTCAGCCTGTCCGACGCCTTGCAGAACGCGGGCGGCAGAAAGCCGAGCTGCCCCAGCGCGTACCCCACCACCATGACAAGAAACACCGGCAGGGTCGCGTTCAGGCTGAAAATTAAATTTTGCATGGCCCTCGGTGTTGTCAAGCTGCCCCAGCTCCAGATCCCGTAGAAAATTTTTCCAGAACGCATCCGTATTAAAATTATAAGCCCCGGTCAGCGCAAATACCTGCCCGTCCCCGGTATAGCCCATGCGTTCATCCCGCTGCGGGCAGTCGGTCGGCACTTCCACATAGTTAGACTTCTGTCCCCATACCTGGTTCTCATAGAGTTTCTGCACCAATGGATTTTCGCAGGAAAAATATCCGGTACGCTCCATCTCTGTATGAAGTGCGTATGCCCTGATCATCCCCGGCTGATATGCCGCACCGGAAAGCTCCATGTAACGGAATCCCATATAGGTAAAGCGCGGACGGTATTTTTTCTTCTCCGCGCCTGCATGGTAGACGATCGTTGCCTTTGCTTTGCGCAGATTCGCGGTGTACAGGCTGCCGTCGGCATTTAAGATCTCCCCGTGCCGGATCGTAATTGTCTCATTTGTCAAAAAAGAAGGATCTATTTCTACAATTCCGGCAAAGTTTTGCCCGAAATCAAGGATCGTCACGTCTCCCTGCACCGTTGCCTCTCTCACCGGCATCTCATCCTGCAGACGCACCTCCGTAAGCGTCGGCTCCAGTGCAAACGGCGCCTCCCTCGTGTAGGCAGCCGCATGACCGGTCACTTTCTCTCTTCCGTCTGCAAAATAAATCTCACCATCGTACTCTCCGGCATATTCATACGGGGATTCCAGTTCCTCCACCGTCTCGTCGGAGACGAGTCTCCTGCTTCCCGCCGCATCCTCCAGTTCCAGAATCCATGCGACCGCCGGCTGTTCTCCGTAAATCTGCGTCTGATTTTCGCAGAGAAAACGCCCGCAGTACCATCCCTGTCCGAGATAGACTGTCAGCGTATTTTCCCCCTCCCGCAACAGCTCCGTAACCTCGTGTGTCTGATAGAGCACACGTCTCGGATAGTAGGAAAATCCCGGCGCAAACATCTGCCTCCCGATCTTAACGCCGTTTAATTCTGCTTCGTACACGCCGAGGGCTGTGCCGTAAAACACGGCTTTTTTCACCTGCGAAGCCGTAAATTTCTGCCGGTATACAAAAACCTCGCCTTCCCGGTATTCTTTTTCTGAAGTGATCCACTGTTTTCCCAGTTCTTTCATCTGCATTTCCATCCTTGTTCTACCATCTCCTGCTCTGTCAGATCCGTGCATTTAAAAACTGTGCGCTTACCTCCAGCGACCGGAGCGGGGAGTTGTCCACCCAGTTTTTATGGCTTTCTAAGATCACGGCATCCACATTCACGTTCTTTGCCTGCGCAATGAGTGCATCCAGATTCATATTGCCACAGCCAAGTTCCATGCTGTCCGATTTTAAGATCGGCGTCATGGCAGGCTTTAAAAGGCGCGTACCGCGGTCATTGATATGATAGAGCTTCATTCTCGTATCCAGTTTTTTCATCAGGGCGAGCGCGTCCACGCCCGCCTCCGTCGGCCAGTAAGAGTCCAGTTCAAAGTTGACATATTCCGGATCTGTCTCCGAAAGGAGCAGATCATACGCCGTTTTCTGCGGCTCAACGTGCAGAAACTCACAGTTATGATTGTGGTACAAAAGCGCAATGCCCGCCTCTTTCAAAATTTTTCCGGAGACATTCAGATCCCGGCACAGCCCCTGCACTGCGGCTTTATCCGCGTAATCAAAGCGGTACATTCCCGTGACGACAACGTATTTTGTGCCGAAGGCTTCTGCCTCTTTTACAACCGTCTCCGGCTCCCGTCTGATCGTTCCAAGATCTTCATGGATGCTCGTCACACAAAGTTCCGCTTCTTTTACAAGGGCATTCCAGTCATAGCTGCCGCCTTTTCCGACCGGCATCCCTGCCGCCTTCGTGAGCATCCGCACCAGAAAAGAGGTCGGCTTCACCATAAAACCGTTCAGTTCGATTCCGTCGTAGCCTGCCGCCCTGATCCGCCGCAGCGTCTCTGCCGTCTGCTTTTCATTTTTCGTTACTGTTCCAAGCATGATCTGCTGTACTGCCTTTTGCATCCCTCTGCGCTCCTTACTCCATATTCCTTAGTTCTTTGGAATTTTCTGCAATGCGTCGTTTAACGATTTCATCTGCTCCTCGCTCACGGCGTCTCCCGCCTGCTTTAAGAGACTCGCCAGTGTCATGCGCTGCATCATCCGCTGCAACGCCGGATTGTCCTTCACGCTCTCCGCCACATCGCCGCGGCTTGCGGAAGCCTGTGCCATCAGGCGCTGCACAATGGCATTTGCCATCTCATTTTTCGCCAGTTCTCCCAGCGTATCGGAAATCGAATAGTGGTCGGCTTTAAAATCTTCTTTGTCAAACCAGTTGACCACGTCGCCCTGCTTGTTGAAAATGTAATCCGGGTTCGGTTCATCCACTTTTCGCACCGTAATCTCGTCGCTGCATTCCCCGGACACTGCCCGGATCGTGTGCGTTCCCGTGATCGGCACCCGGAATCTGAAGATACGTGCGCCATCTTTCATCTCCTGCTCTGCTCCGTCCACAAAAAGCGTGACCCTCTTCTGGTTAGAGTACACTTTGATCTCCGTCACATCCTCCGCACGGTCTGTGTATCTGCTGCCGCAGAGATGCACAAATGGGGCTTTGCTCCAGTATGCCTTGTATACATAGAACGCATCCTTTTTGATCCTGCGGTCCATCGTCACAAGCCCTTTCTGGTTCTCGCCGTGCTTGCCACCCTCGTCGCGCCCGTCCGCAGCGAAATCAAACAGATTCCACACGTGCGTTGCCCACAGATACGGGCGCTCCTCAATCATTTTTGCCATATGCTCGTGGTAAATACACTGATATTCCTCCGTGTAATCGCCCCGCTCCGGATTCGCACTGTGATATGCCGGATTCGCATCCGCGCCGTACTCGGAGAGTCCGATCACCCGGTCGGGGTAAGTGCTGTGATATTCGTCAAAAAAGCTGTCGTTCTGTTCCAGTTCCCCGATGTACCAGCCAAAATAGAGATTGTAGCTGTTCATATCCGGTATCTCTAACATCGGACTGTCCGTCTCTAACATAAAGACATCCGCCATAACCGTCGGGCGCGTCTTATCCAGTTCATGACACAGATCATTTAATCTGCGGTGATTCTCCAGCAGTTCTTCGTTCACAGCGCTCGCGGCCGTGATCTCGTTAGAAAGTCCCCAGCAGACAATCGACGGATGGTGATAATTCTGCACGATCAGCTCTTTCATCTGGCTTAACGTATTTTCGGTGCCGTCCGTCATGTGCATCGTGATATACGGGATTTCCGCCCACACGATGATTCCGTTTTCATCGCAGAGATCATAGAATTCCTGTGCGTGCTGATAATGTGCCAGGCGGATCGTGTTGGCACCAAGCTCTCTTACAATCGCCATATCTTCCCGGTGCATCTCGTATGTCAGCGCATTGCCCGCGCCCGCGCGGTCCTGATGACGGCTCACGCCGCGCAGCGGATAAGATCGTCCGTTTAAGAAAAAGCCCTCCTTGGGATCCACTTTAAAGCTGCGGCAGCCAAACGTCCGCTCCACGACATCGCCGCCCGGAAGTTCTGCTTTTGCCGTATACAGATACGGGTCATCCACACCGTCCCAGAGATGCACATTTTTAAGCGCAAACACGGCTCTTGCATAACCGCTTTCCACGGAAACCGTCTGTGTCTCTCCCGCCACGGCGACCGTCACGTCCGGTGCTTCCCCCGTCATCCACAGTTCCACCGTCACATCTGCGTCCGCCTGTTTCTTTGCAGCGTCCAGAATCGTCACCTCCGGCGTCACTTTCATGCCGTTTCCGCCTGCATAGTCCATCACAAAATGCACTTTAGGCACCGTCACCAGCTTTACCATGCGGTACAGCCCGCCGTAAAAAGTAAAATCAGCTTTCTGCGGATACACCTTTGTGTTGTCAGAGTTATCCACATATACTTCTAACAGATTGTCCTCTGTCAACTGCTCCGTCACATCTACCCGGAATGTAGAAAATCCGCCATCGTGGTGGAACAGCTTCGTTCCGTTGACCACAACATCCGCCATCATCGCTGCGCCGTCAAATTCCAGATACGCTCTTCCTCCCTTTTCCAGTTCCGGTTTTGCGAAATGACGCACATATTTGCAGGTTCCGCGATAATAATCGTTTCCGCCGTCCTGTCCGTCAACCGCGTTCCAGGTATGCGGGAGCGTTACCGCCTCCCCTGTTTCACTCTGCGGATTTTTATAAAATGTCCAGCCTTTCTCCAGCAATATTGTATTTCTCATCTGTTTCGTTCTCCCTCTCTTTTCTTCTCTCTACTTCATTTCCTCAATCACTTTTTCCACTTCTGCCTGTTTTTTCTCCTGAATACTCTTCTGTACTTCCTCCATCTTCTCTTTGGAGAGCGGTGTCTCGCGCATTGCGCAGAGCGTACATACCCAGCCGATCAGCGGAAGTCCGAAATACATGCTCATCGTCATCCAGAAGATTGCCGGTGTGGACGGGTCGGACGGCTGCGGCATCGTGTGCCTGTAGCCGATCAGCGCCACCAGTCCGGTTGCAATCGCCGCAGAGAATGAGGACACTAACTTGTCAATAAAGCTGTATGTACCTGTCACTGCTGCCGGAATGAATTTACCGCTGCGGTCTAACTCGTAATCAATGATGTCCGCCATCATCGCATTGCTTGACATCGTCACGCACATTTTTGCACCATTTAACACCAGGGTCAGTAATACATATACAATCATCATTGGAAGCGCCGTCGCAATCAGGGTCGGATCAATGAAAATAAACAATACCACAAGCACCGCCGCCACGGTGATGCACACATACGTCCACGTCACCATCGCCTCTTTATTTCCGTGCTTTCCTGCGTATTTCGCCCCGATAAACGCGAAGATGATCGAAGGAAGCATACCGATTACACTTAAGATTGTCCCAAGCTGCATATTGCCGATAATAATTCCGAACAGCATCGTCGTTACAACCGCCTGGCTTGCCGTCTGGCTCGCAATCTTATCCGAACTCGCCGCAACGATGAACGTCTGCAGCGCACGGTTGGATTTGACCAGCTCCCACATATCTTTTACTTTTACCGGCTCAGCCTTCTTCTTGCTCGTCACGCCCACAAAATTTTCCGGTTTATCGATATCCGATACCGCGATACAGCAGAGAAGTAATCCCACACCCGATACTGCCACGCAGACGATGCAGGATGCTGCAAGCATCTCTACCGAATAGACATTCCCGTATTTGGGAAGCAGCATCACCGTAATCACGATGTTAAGAATCATCGGCACCAGATAGTTATAAGCCGTACTCCAGACGCCTACCATCGGGCGCTGCTTCGGGTCGTTCGTAAGCATCGCCGGAACGATCTGCGCTGTGACGTTGCACATCGTATAGCCGATCACATACAGGCAGTAGAGCAGCACAAACAGCACGATTCCATGTCCCTTTCCACTCGCCCAGCAGTACATGATCAGGACTGCCAGTGACTCGATCAGCCATCCTGCCACCATCAGAATCCTGATCTTTCCAAACCGCGTGTTCATCTTATCGATGATGATCGCAATGATCGGATCTGTGACACCGTCCAAGATTCTTGTTGCAGTCAGGATAATGCCTACCACCGCTGTTGCAATGCCATACCCTTCGTTTGCCACATAGCTTGCCAGTCCAAGCAGCACATAAAAACACATTCCGATTCCGGAACTGCATCCCGCAAGCGCTACCCTCCATGTCTTCGCGCGGCGGTAGACAATGCCGTTTGTCTCCACCGGCTGTTCTTTTTTCTTTCCAAACATTTTTGTACCCTCCAGCCTTTTCCGTATTTTGCCGCTCCCGTATGTCTGCTATATCTGCGGCCTGTGTTTTTCTATGGCTTTATTCTAGCCGGTCTTTTTCTTTTCTGTGTTTACAAATTCGTGATAATGTAATAAAATTCATGTTATAAAATTAAGTATTGCTATTTTTCTAACATTTTCACGATTTTGTGAACTCCCTGTTTTATAAAATCTTATATAGTAACATCAGATTACAAGAGATGCGCAGGAGAAATACGGCTGACGCTGTATTTTTTCACTGCAGAATGGAGGATTTTATGAGATTACCGGAACATTTTTTGATCGGGGCTGCCACAGCCGCCCATCAGGTAGAAGGGAACAATATCCACAGCGACTTATGGGCGATGGAGCATATGAAGCACACCAGCTTTCTGGAGCCGTCTTTAGACGCGGTCGATCACTACCACCGCTATGAGGAAGATATCAAGCTTCTGTCCGATGCCGGCTTAAACGCCTATCGTTTTTCGATCGAATGGGCGCGCATCGAGCCGGAGGAGGGCGTGTTTGATGCAGCAGCCGTCGCACATTACCGCGACGTCATCGCCTGCTGCAAAAAATATGGTGTGGAACCGTTTGTTACCCTGCATCATTTTTCCAGCCCGAAATGGCTGATGACCAAGGGCGGATGGGAAGCTTCGACTACGCCTGCCGACTTTGCCCGTTATGTCCGTTATATTATGGAAGAACTCGGCAGCGAACTGCACTATGTATGCACTATCAACGAGGCAAATATGGGCATTCAGGTTGCCGCAATCGCCGAACGTTACAAACGGCAGATGATGGCACAGATGCAGACGGCACAGACAACGTCAAAGGACGGCGACAGTGCAGACGGAACGGTGCAGGTCGGCATCAATCTCCAGAAAATGCTGGAGGGTCAGAAAGCCACCGCTATTGAAAATATGGAAGTCTTTGGTGTGGAAAAAGTAGAAAACTTTACTTCCATGCGCACCAGAGAGGGCGATCTTCTCATCATGAAAGCGCATGCGCTCGCGAGAAAAGAAATCAAAGCGCTCTACCCGGACATTCAGGTCGGTCTGACCTTAAGCCTGCACGACATTCAGCCGCAGGCTGGCGGCGAGACACGTGCAGCCTCTGAGTGGGACGAAGAATTTTTACACTATCTCCCTTATATCAAGGAGGATGATTTCTTAGGCGTGCAGAATTATACCCGCTCACTGATCGGTCCGGACGGTCAGCTCCCGAATCCGGAGGACGCCCAACTGACCCAGATGAATTATGAGTTTTATCCAGAAGCTTTAGAGCATGTTCTGCGCAGGGTGGCAGAAGATTTTCACGGCGATCTGTATGTCACCGAAAATGGAATTGCGACTTCCGATGACACCAGACGCGTCGCTTTTATCGACGCTGCCCTAAACGGCGTCGCTGCCTGCATCCGCGATGGTCTCCCGGTAAAAAGTTATTTTCACTGGAGCCTTCTGGATAATTTTGAATGGCAGAAAGGCTACTCGATGACCTTCGGTCTGATTGCAGTCGACCGCAGCACACAGACGCGGTATCCAAAAGAAAGTCTGCAATTTCTCGGACACTGGAATCAGTAAAAAACATTGCTTTGCACAGAAAGGAATACCCGCATGGACATCAAAGAACGTCTCTCTTTTTTTCAGGAAATGGTTCAATGCGAATACCCGCTTCATCTCTGGCACTACAGCCCGGAGTTTGAGCTAATCGAGACAGACTGTCCGGCAGAACTCATGCTGCCGGACATTATCTCCATGCTGGGTTTTTCCTCTCTCGTACTCGCGCATATCGAATCCGGGAACCGCATGCCGCTGATCTTGGACACCGAGTTCGGGCTTCTCTGGATCGCCGGTTTTGAGTATCAGGGCTTTGCGCTGCAGCAGATCCACATCGTCGGTCCTGCTTTTACCGGAAGCAACTCGCATCTGGTTCTGCGGAAAAAGCTGGATTCCTACCAGCTGACCGTCAAGCTGCGTTCCAAAATTGTAAAGCAGATCGAGAGTGTGCCGATCATTCCGTCTTCCGTGCTGCTCTCCTACGCCATCATGTTCCACTGCGCTATTACCGGCGAGCGGATCACCGCGGATCTGATCTCTTTTACCTCTCACAGCACGACAGGCGTTCCGGATGACTCGCCGCTTCTCTCCGGGGAGCATCCGGGCATCTGGATGGCGGAGCAGACATTTCTCTCCATGATCCGCGAGGGAAATCCGGAATACAAAAAGGCTCTTGCAAAATCCATGACCTTAAGCTCCGGCGTCAAGGCCGAGATCGGCGATTCACTCCGCATGAGCAAAAATAATCTGCTGGTGCTCCTAACCCTGTGCAGCCGCGCTGCGATCGATGGCGGTCTGAATCCCTCCATCGCATACACCTTAAACGATTATTATGCCGGGCGCATTGAGGAATGTAAAACGACTGCCGCCACGAACAATTTAAGCCGCGAATTTCTCGACGACTACGTCCAACGTGTCCGCGCCGCGAAGGAGACGAATGCACATTCCAGACAGATTCAGAACATCTGCGACTACATCAGTCTGCACATCCGTGAACCGCTCTCGATCTCTCTGCTCTCCGAACGGCTCGGCTACACGGAATATTATTTTTCCCACAAGTTCAAGGAAGTGACGGGGCTAAGCGTGAATGCATATATCCGCCGCAAAAAAATAGAAGAAGCAAAGCTTCTTCTATCGGGTACGCGTATGAGTATTCAGGACATCAGCGATGAACTGTCCTTCGGCAGCCGGAGCTTCTTTTTCTCCAGCTTTCAGAAGGAGACCGGCATGTCACCGACGGGATACCGCAGAGAGCACTGCAAGGGGTGAGGGCCTGATTGCCCCCAACATTTCTTTTTGAACCGTTTATCCAGATCTATTTCCCGTATCACCTGCTCTTTCATTCCAGATTTTTGAGATAATCGTTCTTCTAAATCATCCTGTAGAGTAGTTGATATTATAGCAGACGAAATACCTGTTCCACGGAATCAGTAAGATTCGCCATGGCTTTTTCCCGCTGCATGGCCTCCTCTAACGTGCACACCCCGCGCACGATCGGGAAAAATGCGTCGATGCCGTTGTCATTGCACGCCGCCGCTTCTTTTGTGACCGAACCGGCGAACGCAATCACTTTACAGCCGTACTTCTTGGCCGCCCTCGCAACCCCCACGGGCGCTTTTCCCATTGCTGTCTGAAGATCCAGCCGTCCCTCTCCGGTGAGCACAATCTGCGCTTTCTTTGCCTCCTCCTCAAAATGAATTACGTCTAATATCAGTTCGATTCCCGGAACCAGTCTCGCCCCAAGATAACTGATAAAGGCATATCCCATGCCACCGGCTGCCCCCGCTCCCTCCCGGTCTGCATAGTCAACGCCGATTCGCTCGGCAGTGATCGCGGCGTAATGCTTCATATCCGCGTCGATACGCGGCATTTCCTTTTCCCGTATGCCCTTCTGCTTTCCATAAATACAGGTCGCCCCTTTTTCTCCGCAGAGCGGATTCGTGACATCACATGCAATCTGAAAATCACATTCTTTCAGTTCCGGCATCAGATGTTCCAGAGAAACGAAATGTATTTTTCCAAGCGCATCCGCTCCCTCTCCGGCTTCCTTTCCATCCTTGGTCAGAAACTTCACACCGAGCGCTCTAAGCATTCCGATTCCGCCGTCATTTGTTGCACTTCCGCCGATTCCAATGATGAATTTGCGGCATCCGCGCGAAACGGCATCCCGTATCATCTCGCCCACTCCATAGGTGGTGGCTTTTCCCGGATTTCTCTGCGCCTCCTCCACAAGTGTAATACCCGCGGCCTGCGCCATCTCCATAACCGCCGTCTTTTCATCCGCAAGGATTCCGTAGTAAGCTTTTACCCGGCTTCCCATCGGTCCCGTCACAGACAGTTCCACCTTCCTTCCGCCCAGCCCCTCTATCAGAGCATCTGTTGTGCCCTCTCCTCCGTCTGCCAGGGGGCGGACCGTCACATTGGCATGCGGATAGACGCGCAGCACCCCGTCACGCGCCGCATTGCCCGCTTCCATGGAAGTCATACTCCCCTTAAACGAATCGATCAAAACCATTACATCCATCTTTTTCTCCTTACAGGCATGCAGCGGAGACACTTTGCAATGCTCACTCTGCAATGCCTTTTTTCATTTTTGTCCACAGTGTTGTAGGGCTGATTTCCAGTTCTTCCGCAATCTTCTGCCTGCTTCCGTTATTTTTTGGAAGTGTCAGCATATTAACTTCACTGACATATCCATAATCACATCTGTTTCAACCGTGAAACTATCTTATACACTCTCAACATACTCATAATAGGATTTTCTCCACCAGTCGCACTTGTGTCACACCATTTTCTATACACGTTACCTTTATATCTACTTTTCTTTTTTTATCATGTTCGCTGTTCCAATTTACACCTTGTAAAAACTCCAACAAACATACCGTCTCCACATGGCTCGATAGGTTCGGATTGATGTCGGTTATCTGGAACCTATCCAGACTAATATGGTTTGCACCAAAATATCTCCGTTTGTTTACGGAAACATATCTACAAATTCGGTATCAAAAATATCTTGATACATTCTGCTATCCATATCGCAGCCTGAACCTCACCCGTTTACGGAAAAAGTTCAACTTTTTTAATCGTTTCTACTATTATAGTGATTCCAACATAAAAGTCAAATCTTGCGAGGAACCGCCATCGCCTCAACCTTGTCCGTTCTTCCTACAAAAACAGGTCAACAGCTATTTTTCGTCCTAACTGATAGCTAGTTTCCATGCACTCAACCTTATCATACCTGAAAATCCAGCATTGAAAGAAAGAACCGATCATATTACTTCTTCGCATTCTCTTCCAGTTCCAGCATGTACTTATCAAAGTCAGACATGAACAATCTGTCCTGAATAACACGATACTTTTCAAATTCAGTCTCGGCTTTAGCCTTGGCAATCTCTGCTGTAATCTTACCTGCGTCCTGAAGAACTTCTCTGTCATCCGCCATCAGGAATAGATCCAGACGCTTTGCCCAGTCCTCCATTGTCATCGGAATGTGACGCTCTGCACGATCCTCTGCCAGATCCAGGTATGCCGAAACGATACGCTCTAATGAACGCATTTCCTGCTCAGAAAGATAATTTTTTGCAACACTCACATCACTTTTTACGATCTTGCCTTCCGGTGCGGCTGCCCAAGTGGTCAGTCCCATATGTGGCTTATCTGCGTCTGCTCGCTCATAAATCAGCTCTGCTGCCGTATGTCCGTGAACTGCATAATGCATCTTGTTCTGCACCTTAGCAAAGAACTGCTTTGTCGTTTTTGCTGTGCGGTCGTAATCAAGAGCTGTAGCATAGATGTCCGTTATCTTCTGATAGAATCTACGCTCAGACAAACGGATCTCACGAATCTGCTCAAGCAAGCGATCAAAATATTCTGTTGTAAGCACTGATCCACCATTTTTTAGACGTTCGTCATCCATAACCCAGCCTTTGATGGTGTAGTCCTTCACGATGCCATTGGCCCACTTACGAAATTGCACTGCTCGCTCATTGTTTACCTTGAATCCAACAGCAATAATCATTTGAAGATTATAATGTTTCGTATCACGAGTGACCTGACGTGAACCTTCGGTTTGAACTATCCGGAAATTCCGGATAGTTGCGTCTTCCTCAAGCTCTGAGTCGGAATAAATCTTCTTAATATGCTCATTGATTGTACGAACATCTACATCATATAGTGTGGCCATCATCTTCTGTGTCAGCCATATATTCTCATCCTCATAGCGCATCTCA
>OGXI01002524.1_pt1 | contig 13663 bp, 13 predicted proteins | sample 1576221 | NCBI WGS metagenome assembly OGXI01 (sample SAMEA3541523, study PRJEB24748) | human gut metagenome | biome: human gut; feature: human-associated habitat; material: faeces | place: China | collected 2012
TTTTGGCTTGTATATATTCCGGATACCGTTCCATTTCCTGTTGCGGCATCTTCATGTATTTGTCCACTTCCTTATCGTAATGATCCGTCAGTTCGCTCACCCCTCCTTCAAGGGCGCTATATAATCCTGTCCATTTTTTTCCCGCTGACATGAGTATCTTTCCTGCCATAAATATGGCAGGCATGTCTCTGGCAAATTCTCCCAGTCCCCACACTCCCAGATACCCCTGATGACGAGACCATCCGGCAGCTTTATAGTCACTGCTCTGGGCCTGTCTGTGTTCTTCCGCTCCAGCTCTCAGGTTTTTTTTCATTTTGTACAGTTCGTAGCGGCTATCCAGTTTCTTGTCTTCAGGGAAATTCTGTTGCAGCCTGTCCAGAAGGGCATAGGGTGTGGTCGGATAGGGGAACGGGACGAAAGGTTTTGGCTTGTTCATTTCGCCCAGAATGGTCAGGCCTTCATTGCCCAGTTCGTACATTCCCCGCGCCCCACCGTGATAAACATCCATCACCCCCTGCCCGAAGCTGGAGCCATTCAGGTTTTTGACGGTTTTGCTCCAATCCCCCTGCATGGCATTGTCGCTCTTGCTTTTGGTGTCCGCATACATCCCCAGTATGCTTTTGTGTTCCTCTCCCGGCGCCGGGAGGCCGTTGGCATAACGCTGCTCTTTTTCGTTGCCTTTGAAAAACCGTTCCAAAAAGGCAGCGGTTTCTTCTATCCGTCTTTCGGATTCTTCGTCTGTCCGGCTTTTTTTGCCGATGGTGAAGCCTTCGTTGGCGTTGTGTTCCTGTAGTTTTTCTCTTTCTCCGGGGTAGCTTTCGACGTTTCCTGTTGAGGGCTTGATGGGTGGCATGGTGTAGCCTTCGTTTCCTCCGTCGATTTTCAGGCTGTCTTCATAGTTTTTGTCTCTTTTCTCTCCTTCAGTGGGACGGGTATCGCAGGATTTTGTTCCGTAGCCAAACAGGTTTACTGAATTTTTCTGAGGGGCGGTATCGGTTTGTGCGGGCGGGATTTCTGTTTGAGGCTCGGGTGTGATGACGGGATCGGGTATGTTGACGACGGGCACCGGTCTGGCTATTCGTTTTGCTTCTTCACCAATGGCACTGTCGGTTTCCCGGCTCTGGCGCAGGGTTTCTTCTGTGTCACGGATCATGCCGGGCGTCTCGCCTGACAGCCCCAACGGGTTCTCATACGGGTCTTTTTTCCGCTTTCGTCTCCCGTCGCCTGTCCCGTCATAAAACAGGCCTTCACCCCAGTTGAATTCATTGTTTGCCATATTCTTTCCTTTCATTTTCTGCTGCCCGGCGTCTTTATCATCGATACGCCGGGCGATGTCTGTTTTATCTGTCTTGCACCGATATGCGGTGAACCCCGTCGCTGCCGATGTCGGCTTCATTGTCAAGCCCGTCCAGTTCCTCGCTGTTTTTCGGGATTTCCGGCGAACGGCGGCGTCTCATCACGCCATAACGGGTCGCGTCCCATGCATGGTCTTCGACGGTGGTATCCACGTCTTCCGGGTTCAGTTCATCCGGCGGCAAACCCGGAACCGTCCGCAACCAGTGCTTGCAGGTCTTGAAAATTTTGAGTTTGTCCTCGGCCAGAAGCCGGATGATTTCCTGCGCACCGTTAACGCGCGAGCCTTTTGCGTTCCATGCCTCAAGCCATCTCACCCCGTTATCCCGGAAAATCTGCCCGATGGAACGGTCGGTGCCGTTTTTTGAAAAGATCGACGGGTCGGCCAGATTCAGCCGGTATTCATAGCCCAGACGATTGTCATGTTCTTCAATGCGTTTGATCTTTCTGGCGACCTCTGCCGCCCCTTCACGGCTGCCCTGTCCGGCTTTTTCCCCGGCGCCGTACAATTCGCGCCAGAGATAAATGCACCCGTCACAATCCATCGCAAACCAGTACACGGCATACGGTGCCGAATAGCCCCAGTCCATCGCTTTCCAGACCGTCCATGACGACGGGATGGGGAAAGGATCGACAATATGTTTCGAGGCGTCCCAGACGCCTTCCAGAAACGAACCCACATGGATGTCCCAGTCCCCCAATAGCCATGCCTTTTTCCGGTTCGGGTCGGAAATCGCTTCCAGTGTCGGCAGGTAATTCGGGTCGTTTTTCAGCAAATGCTCGTTTTCATAAATCGACGAATGGATGCGCACACGGGCTTGCTGCCCTTCCTCTCGAATGATCGTTCCGGCGGAAACCTCGCCGATTTTATAGCGTGCCTTGACGGCACCATGCCCCACGCCGAAAGGATTGCAGGTCGCACGGATCATTCGTGGCATGCCCGGAAAGGATGAGCGGCAAGTCGAGAGCATGGCTTCGAAAAAAGACAGGTCTTTCCAGTTGGTCAATTCCTCGAACCCGAGCCAGCAATATTCATGTCCGTGATAATTCCAGTAGTCGTCCTCCGTCGCCCCATAGCGGAAATACAGGATTTCACCCGTCGGCCATGTCCATCGGTAGTCGGATTCGTTGAATTTCGCTCCGGGAAAAATGGAATAAAACCAGCGTTTGGACTTGGCGACCACATCGGCAAGCTGTGGGTAGGTCAGGCGAAAGAGCACCCCGCGCCAGTGTTCGCCGAAGCCCCTGCCGCAATATTGCGCGAACGACATCAGCAGCGCATCGGTCTTGCCTCCCCCCCGTGTGCCTTCCAGCAGGGCTTCGAAGACCGGACAGGTCAGAAAACGGGTTTGCGATCCCGGAAGCGGTTTCCAGATGATATTCGGTTCTTTATCGGACACCTCGTCCACCATTTCATCGGGTTGATCGGAATTCATATTTCACCTCCATTCAGATACCATGCCGGTTCATATTTGTGGAAAATCCACCGACCGAAGACAGCCAATGGAAAAGCGGGAAAGCCCGGTTCTCCGGCCTTTCCCGCTTCATTCAACACAAAACCGGCATTACAGGCTTACCGGTTCAATAACCGCCGTTACGATTGTTACGGGATGACCCGTTACCGCGGCCAATGGCGTTGATGCGGGCCTGCAAACGGGTATATGGCGTGGACCCCTCCGGAAAAGACTGTGGAGGCGGCATGCCGGGAATACTGGCTTGCGCCTGGGGAGCCTGCATTTGCTGTTCCATCATGCCGCCCTTGTGCATCCAGTCCATGATATGACCCATCACTTCCGGATTGCTCATCAGCTGCTGCATCGAATCCAGCGCTTCCTTGCCCATCATCTGGCCGCCCTGACTGCCGGCCATCTCGTAACGTCTCAGCATCGCCGGATCGTCAGACCGGCTTTCCATTCTCATGCCACGCACTGCAATCTCGCGCAGACGGTCGATCACAGGCTGGTACTCGCTTGCCGCACCGCTGTTCTGGTTCATTTCATAATCGCTCATAAAAATTCCTTTCACTTCAATATCAGGAAATCCTTCATGGATTTCAAAAACCGCCACCTCATTCATCTTTCATTCTGAAAAAACAGGTGACAGTGCATTCAATCGTTTTCGACTGGACCTTACCCGTTCAGTCTGCGGACGACACTCCTTTTTCCCATTCCGAAAGCGACGGTACCGGCGGAACCAGCAAGACGCCCGATTGCAGGGTCTGGCCGTTGGACGTCATGTCCATCTTGTCGGTAAACATCTTCATATGCTTGCCAAGCAACTCCAGCGCCCGGTTGGCAGACGCCGGCTCGAACATCATCCCTTCGACTTCGACCGGCTCCGCCGTGCCTTCACGGGCGTTTTTCACGATCGTCATGATCTTCACCGACCGTCGCCCCATACAAATGTCCCGTAATTCGCGCAAATCCTCGATCACTTCGTCCTGACACAATTGTGTCCGTCTGGCCCGTTTGTCCATTGCTTTTCCCACCGCGGCTTTCACGTCCTCCTTCATCAACAGGCGGCACGCGTGGGCCCGTGCACCCGAAGGCGAATACCCTGCCCGGATAGCCGCCTGCGTCGCATTCAGGTCAACCAGATATTCCGACACAAACCGTGCCTGTCTGGCTGTCAAAGACGTCCCTGTCTTTGCGGCATAAAGTTTTTTGCCTGAATCGTTTTCCGGCATCTCATTCATTTCGTTTTTGCATTTTTCTTCCAATTCGTTTTCTCCTTCGCCACTTTTTTCGGGACACATCCCCGGCAAGTCCCTTCTTTTCCCGCACAATCCGTTTTCACCGGTTGACGCTGCCGTTTTTCGGGCAAGCCATCTGAAAGAAACGATGCTTCAACAGATGGTTTCGGCAGGCTCGTGACGATCCGGTCCCCGTACAGCCCCATTTTTCTGAAGCGATCCATCTGCCCGATCAGCGAAACGGCACATTCCAGTCCCAGTCCGTCCTTCAAAAGCTCCACCAGGTCATCCCCCCTGATAAATCCGTTTTTTTCCAGCATTTCCTTTTCAAGACGCCTTGCCACGGTCAGGCCGACATCGCCTGCAAATTCTTTCCTGACGCATTCGATCATCGGCAAAATGATCTTTTCGCCATAAAAACGGTTCATGAGGAAAACACTGTCATCAGCCTCATCGATCATGTCCGTTTCAGAGCCGTCTCCTTCCGGTCTGAATTCACTTTTCCGACAGGAAAACCGGCGCGACAAAAATGTGCCTGTATCTGCCCGTGATGCCGGAGGATATCGACTGCAGTTTTTTTTCATATATTTCCTTTCACTGTTTCGTCACTTTTGTACCGATCACCTGACCACCAGCATGGCCAGCTTGTTTCTTCTGAAGAAAAGATGTTTCAGTCTTTCGACAATCCGGCAGTTCATGCTTCAAGCTTTTCGTTTTCCCGGCTTTGTCAGCATCCATTTCCTTCAGATTTTTTAAAAATCCCATCTATACTTATAACCCCATTTCAGACCATCTCCGGACATTTATGGCACATTTGTCACGTTATAGACCACATACGGCTATTTTGGAGGTCAAAAAGAGACACATTCAGGAAATGGAAAAAGAACAAGAGAAACCGAAGGGCATTACTGAAAAAAGCTCCCTGAAAAAGGGAGCTTTTAGGCGTTGAAAAAACAGAACGTGGACACCATGATGCGGATTCGGCGTATCCGGCAGCAGATGGACAGATGGATAATATCGACCTCGGGAAGAAAACCACGAAAATGGTGCGATACCACGAAGAGGGATTTTCAAATCGCGAAGACCGGCAAGAGAAAAGCCCTCTTTCCAACAGCAAAAAACCGCTCCGGAAACCCGTTAAATCCCCATATCGTCCATACGTTTCATGATACGGTCGAAATTGGACATATTCGGATTGTCGGCAACCGACCCCGTTGCGGTCGATCGGCTGCGCAAAGGCTGTTGCCGGGAATAATCGTTTTGTCGTGAAGGAACCGCCATATTTTCGTACAGGAACTTGACATGATTGAACCACATGGGTGGCGCAACCGTCCGCAGAAAATTATTCAAATTGTCCGGATCGGCAAAATAATTGTATATACGTTGCATCTTGGCGGGATGATCGGCTTCCTTCTCGTACTGCCTGAAATAATTGTTACAGGCAGCCGAAATGCCATCCAGACTGCCGATCAGTTCTTCCGACTGCCATATACGCATGTCATCTTCAGGCTCTGACTGAGGCTGGTGCCTCATACGTTCCGCACGTTCGTATTTGGCCAGTTTCAGCGCATGATCCATCGACAGCTCCTTCCTGTCGACAGCTGATTTCAGATCAGGGAAATCCGAAAGGAGATCGACGCCCGGCGCTTCGCGCCCCAGTTTCTTGCAGATCATGTCACGCTGGACCTCAAGCATATTCAAGGCCCTTTGCAGACTTTCCTCATCCCCCTTGTTGACAAGCCTTCCATATTCCATCGTCTGCGCCAGCTCACGTCCGTCGAGTCCAGTCATATCGATCATTTTCCTGAAGTTGTCCATTTCGGACTGGGCTTCGCTTCTCAGCATTTCCGCTTCCTTACGTGCGGAAATAATCGATCTGATCCGTTCACGCCCCCGTTCGGATTTGACGTGTTTCAAAAGTTCCATCTCCTCTTCCTCTGCCGTCTTCGGACGCGAGGAAGAAGCATCTTTTGAAAGCGGATTTGGCGCAATATTATTTCCTGCCATGTCAGGCTCCTGACCTGCCTGCTCCTTGCCGCTGCCGTCATCGGTCAATTCATCCAGCAGTTTTCTGACTTTGGGAGATTCGGACGCTTTGGCATTCGGATCCTTGTACCAGCTGTCATTTCTGTCGTCTTCAGAATCGGCAAGCGCATCATCATACGGGACATTTGCACCCGGTTCATCGCCAGACGAGCCATCAAAAGAATTGTTTTCTTCATCCGGCACATTCATCATTTCTTCGTTTTCCATTCATACTCCTTTTCATATGGCCGTTTTATTTCCATCAATGGATAAAACCACCTTCATTTCCGTTTTTTCTGTGCTGCACGTTTCAGATTGCGTTCGTTGATTGCCTGCATCCGCTCTTTCAACAGGCGACTTCTCGGATTTTCATCAAGAGGCTCCATTGCCTTTTGCATCCCGTCTTTTCCCTGTGCCAGTGGAGCGATCGCGGCAAGCAATGCCTGCATCTGGCCATCACTGATCTGCTTGCCGTCCCCTTCTTCAGGAGAGAGGGAATCTGATGAACCACCGTCACGTGCCATGCCTTCCGGCAATACGGCACTCCCCAGCATGTCGAGAATTTCCTGTGGCAAATGCCGCAAGGCTTTAGGTGACAATTCAGGATTTTCTTCCGGTTGCGGTTCAGCCTGTGAACCGGGCATATCGGCCTGCGCTTCGTTCATGCCCTTCTCCCCCTGAAAAACATCATCGCTACCGGATGAACCTGCCAAAAGCGCGTCCCCCGAAGCAGGAGGCAAATTGTTGCCTTGTGGACTACCCGACAAGGCTTGCCCTTCACTGGCGAGAGCTTTCCGGATTTCCGGCGTATCCGGTTTTGCACCGGAGGTTTCCGGCTTCGCCTCCAGTTGCGGCACAAATGCCTCGAGATCGAGCTTGTCGTCAAAGCGCATGACCGTTTCCTTCAGAAGACTGATCAGCGCTGCCGGATTGATCCCCTGCAACTGGAACTGCATAATCTGTGAAATCAGCGGCTGAATCACCGGCAACAGTTTCGTCCAGGATTCCTGCCTGTCCAGATCGTCCGGAACACCTGTCGTCCCCGCCCTGATCTTGAGCTGAACCAGCTCAAACACTTCATCTTTCGACAGCTGCGGCCAGTCATAAGACAATTCGACAATACCCGTCACAGGTTGGCCGGTCGCCGGATTGACCACATCGTCCAGTTTTCCTTTTTTATGGGGTCCCATGATTTTTTCAACCTGCTCCGGCTGCAATTCCTGAATCAGGATTTCAGCCGTATATTGCGCAATCTGCTGCAGGAAATCCTCGACCTGATCCCGGAATTCCGACACCCTTCCCGACAGGGACTGCTGCAAAATATTCGCTTCCGTCGCCGTTTTCGGTTTGACCACAGACGAACGCGATGCATCCTGCAAACCGGTCACCATTTCCCAGTCCAGCCGGACAGGAGACGTATCGTAAACAGCCGGATCGATCGGCGGATACGACTTCGGCATGATCGCCTGCTGGATGGGCTGGCCTTCCGCATCGATTAAGGTAATCTCACCCAGTTCGGAATCCGTAAAACGCTTCAGCGTCTTTTCATTCAGCTCTGCACTGGCGATATAACCCGGTTTGATCAGGTCGCGGTGCTCGTTATAACGATCCCTTGCCGAATTATGTTCATCCTGCAAACGTTCGGTCAGATCGACAATCGACGGCCCGACGAAATGCCCGTCAACCGTCTGGAAAGGCAAGAGGAAAAACGGATACCAGCGTTCACCGACCTTCGGAGGGCTGTACGGATCGCGCAACCAGAATTCACACCCTTCCGCCATCGTATAAACCCGCTGGGACTGTTTGTCCCAGATTTCGAGAATACAGATTTGCGAATCGTCGTCGTTCGTCTGTTTGCCGCCGGAAAAAAGGCGTCCGGAACCTGTCGAAGAAGACCGCATGTCCCGATGTTTATAAATAGTTGCCTTATCGAGCTTGTAACCGTAAAGCCCTTCGGCAACGGCCTTTTTCATCGGGACAATCTGGACCATCCAGTCCGCCTGCTCATAATCCCAGAACTCGGCAATACTCGGGTCCACCAGCAGGTTTTCCGTCAGGACACGGTCAATGACAAGCCCTTCCGTTCTTCCGACCTCAGCCCTTTCCTGCAAGGCTGCCATCGTCTCCCTGATTTCCTCTTTCTTTCCCTTGTCATTCTGGTTGCCGTCGTCTTCCAGCTCCATCGCCAGTCCCGCAACCCGCATGCGGTTATCCTGCGAATCGGCAATACGGGCATGAATTAAGGGATCGGTTTCGATTCTCTGCTGGTACATGACCTTCAAAACACCGAACGAACAGGTCAGCGCAGCGCGAACCGTCGCTTTTGCACGCATTTTCAGTTGTGCATCGTCCAGATAACGGTTCGTGACCGTTTCAATCGTTTTGCACAACAGTTTCAGATCACGTGAAGCATGAAGAGGCTTGACTGAAATCTCGGGATTTTTGGCATAAATATTCGGCAGAATCCCCATAATCGTACTGTGAATCAAATTGGCCCGATGCAGGTAAAACCCGGTCTGCCCGGGGTCACGGTTCCAGTCCAGTCCGGAAACCAGTTGCCGGTTATGCCGGATACGCCTGTGAAAACTGTCCCAATGCCGTCTGGCGGCAGACACCCTTAAAGACCACTTTTTGGCCAATGGATCAGTCTCGGGATGTTCCCTGAATTTAACACTCACTTTTTCTTCTCCGGAAAAATAAAACAATGAATGCTTTACTTATACAGCACTTTCAGACCATCTCCGGACATTTGTGGCACATTTATGGCTATTTTGTCGTTATTGTAGCCTCTGATGGCTATAATGTCGCGACAAAACAACACCAAACGGCTTATAAAAGACCTTATATGGTTTGTTTCTGATGGGGCCATTGAGAAATCCGCCCCTGAATTTCCGAATGGAAACAGGCGTGAAAACATAAAAAAACCGCGCAAAAAGCGCGGTGTCAAAGAGCAGAAATACAGCTGGGAAATAAAGGAGTTTACGTGTCAATCATAAATCGATTGCGCAATCTGTCCTTGCGTCAAAGCAAACAAACCTTCATTGCTGTAAAAAAAGGAATTGAAAGGAAGAGAAAAGACTGTATCAGTCAAACAATCCGTTTTTGCGAGCCATCTTGTCCAGCTCCTCGACCAGATCGGGACGGTTCGCTTTTACAGCACGCGCCCTGGCAGCCAGATACTCTTCCTTCATATCGCGGGATGCGCCGCCGTAACGGTCTTCGCGGACATTGTTCCCGCGTTTTTCACGTTTTCTGGAAGAATTCCTTTTTTTCGCCGTCCCTGCCTGACGTTTTTTATCGTGCTCCGCTGACAAACCATCATTGCCACGGGATATTTCACCCGTTTCCTGATTCAGAACATACCCGCTCGATCCAACTGCCTTGTACGGAGAATAAGCCTTGCCATACAAAGCCGTCATCAGGCGATTGAGTTTTTCCGGATCGTCGATATGGGCTATCAGCTGCTCACGCAGTTCCTGTTTCTGGAATTCGGAAGCCGCCTGGGCAAAACGGCGGATATTATTGTCCCCTGTATACTGATAAGCCCGGTAGGCTTTTTTCATATACTCGGGCATATCCGGATTTTTCCTCAGTATTTCATCAACCTTTTTGCGACGGGCAAGCGCATCGGCACTCTTTGCCGGGCTGGCATTGGAAAAGCCCTGATCGTTCGAAAAAGACAGAAAGGCATCGGGTGAATCCCCGTCCGGCGAATACTCGTAATCCGGCAAAGGCGTCTTTTCCAGATTAGGATCGGCCAGCTCCGCAGACGCCAGCGCATCTGCACATGTAAACGGCACCGTCACGGCAAGCAAAACCGCCAGAAGAAAAGAAAACCGGAATCGGGAAGAATTCATGAACGCATGCATTGAAAAGCCGGATACAGGAGCCATTTTAACCGTTTATCGCATCACAAGAAAGGAAAACCGGCATGAAAAGCGCCTCAAACTCAACAAGGTACCTGTCTCGATGTCATCTTCAAAAGGCTTTTTCCGGTTCAAACGCGCAAAGCCGCATAGCCGAGCCGAATCCCATATAATAAAAGAAAAATCGCGTACACCAATCCGGATTGATACTGACGAATGACAAAATCGCCGGATAGGCAAGCGGTATGCTAAATGCCATAATCAGGAAATGGACTGTCTTACTCTAGCCAACATTATCGAAACCGGGGTCTGCCATCATGAAAAAAATCGCCCTTTCAATAGCACTTTTGTCATCCCTTCTGCTGTCGGCCTGCGCCACCTACACGACGGCAGCCTATGAACAGATACTCGACACCTTTATCGGCGACACGGAACAGCAGATCATTTCCGTCTGGGGAGTTCCCGACCGCACGTTCGAAAGCGGGGAAAACAAATACTTTGTTTACACGCGCAAGGAAACCTCCTACGTTCCGGGAAACCCCGGCTTTTACCAGCCCTACTGGGGATGGCCAGGCTCTCCGTTCTACTCGCCTTACTATGGCGGCACACCGGGATATTACGTGAACTATTCCTGCACCACGACCTTTACCTTCCAGCAGGGAAAAGTGATCCACTGGCAATGGCAGGGCAATGATTGCAAGGCGCCGGAAGAAAAGAAATAAGTCTGGCCGGAATGATGAGGGAGAAATAAAAAACGGCGATATGACAACTATGAATGCCATAAGGATGGCGAAAATAGAAATAAGAAAAATTTATTATTTCATATCCTGAACACTGCTTGAATCATTCTGTCCGGATATGAAAAACAGGGAAAACAAAAACGAAAATCACCAATTTTATATCAATAAATCCAGCAATTCAAAATAAAGAAAATTACATTTAATAATTATAGCCGGCTTAAAGGGGGTAATTAACACTTTTCTTATTCTTCATGAGCCCTGCAACTATTACCTTGCCATCTCCAGTCTGTAATCACTCCATTCACGACAGTGAAAGTCGTTTCACAATAATAATTGACCTTATAACCGGCAGAACCTCCGTACTGGCTTGTATAGGCCGTTCCCGTCCACTGATTGTACGTTGTCTGGTAATATGGTGCTACTCCCGGAGTATAAAAAGAGCGGCTTTTATAATAAGTCAGATATTTTTTTGTCCCACTTTCATATACATGAGACGGTACTCCCCATTTTGAAATAAGATTGTCTTCCGTTCCTCCCAACCACGTATCAAGTATATTTTCATAACCTTTGGTTGTTGGTAATGAACAGGCATTCAAAAAAAATGACAACGCCATTAATAGAATCGTAATCTTTTTCATCGTTATGTAAACTCTCCGGATATTTTATTTATAAAAGTAAAATATAATCTCCCTTTTTTAAATTCTATTATTTTCCATATCATAATTTAATTGAAAAATTTAATTAAGAATTAAAAAAAACCGGCAAATATAATATGCCGGTTTTTTCAGTGGAATAATCAGGTAAATCCAACATTACCTGGTTTACCCTGACCTTTTATCATCGATGAACCGATCATTCCCAGAACCTGCGAGCCGAAACTCAATGCCCCATCCGGCCTGGCAGCCTGCCTGATCGCATACTGGTCGACATTGTCCATTCCTCTGGAGAAATTGTTGATGCGTGCGATCTGATTGGCATTGTCCGCCATTTTCAGACCCTCGTTTTGTCGCAGCCGATAGGCACTTTCCTGCTGTCCATACAGGCCGGCAAAATCCTTCGCCGCCTTCAGCTGATTGGTGTCAGACGCCGCCTTTGCCTGCTGGTAATCGGACGAGACATTCCCCTGTACCGTTGCATTGCTGGCATTGGCGGTCTGCGTGGCCTCCACCGGCTTGTAATACTGCTCGGTCAATTGCTGTTTGATCTCGTTTTGCCTGTCGGCACGGGTATCCTGCTGAAAATCGTCCGCATTGTCCATCGCGATTTTTTCCGCCTGCCGCTGGTATTCCCGCTGGCGTCTCATGGCATTTCCAACCTCGCGGCTTTGCCTGTTTTGCACCACGTTCGAATTGATCTGCTCCAGCGCCGCTGATGCAACAAGCGCAATTATTGCTCCCCACATATTATTCTCCATCTTCCGTTTAACTTCCGCTATAGGTTTTCCGGACGGAATTGCCGCCGTTATACCCGTTGTTCACCACATTCTGGGTAGTGTTCTGGTTGGTGTTACCGCGGAGATAAGCCTGCGAAAGACCGCCGAAAAGGTTCCCGATCGACGCTCCGGAACGTTCCCCCTGCGCCCTTTGCGAGCTGGACTCCAGCTGCTGCTGGGCCATCTGTTGCGCCGTACCGGTATCGATACCCGACTGTGCCATGGCAATCAGGCTCTGTCTGGCGCTTTCATCGGCCGACCGCAATGACGACGAAGCGTTATCGGCGATACCGCCTGCCTTGACCAGTCCCTCATTGGTCATTTCCTGCAAACGGGCATTGGAATCGACATCAGCGGAACCGCCCATCAAACCATTGCGGGCCAAACCGAAACGATTGGCTTTTTCCGCATCCCCATACTGGCGGTTTACATCCTTCGCATTGATGTCATAAACCGCCTGCCGCTGCTCGTCATACAGTTTTTCACGCTTGTTTTCAGGCTTGACCGTTTCAACACCGGTAAAAAGTTCCCCGTTGGCAATGGCCTTGTTGATTTTGTCCATGTCCCATGCAGATGCCGACCCACTAGTCTGACCAACCTGATCGACAATATTGCCAACAATCTGGTTGAAGGCATTTCCCGAGCTGGAATTGACATTGAATTTCTTTCTCCCGTCAAAAACCGACCCATCCTTATTGTAGTAAGTCTTGTCAGGATCGAATTCGCTCGCCGCATTGGTGCCCTGCTTGTACTCTGGCGGATCGAAAATATCATTGATAGTCTTGATAGCCGCGTTGATCCTTGCCTGACGTTCCTCTTCCTGCCGTCGCATGGCGGAAGCACCGCCATCTCCCCCTTTATGGCACAAGCGCCGTCCATCCGGAGAATACCCGTTGTGTTTGGAAAATATCATCCATTTCCCTCCTCTTATCTTAAATTCAGCCTTAATTGCCGATATGTATCGACATAACCGTATTTCGCCAGCATTCTCGACATGCCCCTGCTGCAGGACGCTTCCAGAAAGTCCGCTCCGGCTGCTGCCGCCCAGTCCCTGAACTGGTCCAGAAATTCTGAAAAAACCGCGTCCATCCGCTTTCCTCCCAGCGCCAGAATATTGACCGCCGTTTTCTTCGGATAAAACCTGAACTCGAAAGCAAAGGCCAGCAAAATGACGCCGTCGTCGTCAAAAAACGCCCCGATAACAATCCGTTTCGATTGCGCCATCGCCTTGAGATCGCTGCAATCGAATTCACCATGAACCGCGCGGGAAACGACCGACCCGAGAATGGGCTCGATTTTTTCCCAGTCCCTCTCCAGCTCTTCGGGATCCAGATAGAAATACGACCTCATAAAACACCCAGCGGTTCGTAATAAATCGTCAGGGCATCCAGCTGGAAAGGCTGGTTCGTCACATTCCTGAACCGGGGTGAAAATTCGGTCCCGGCCACTTCCAGCGGAATCAGTCCACCCCCATAGGTATTGCCGACCACCCTCACCTCATCGGTGACCGCCTCGTGGTTGCGGACATCGAAGCCCATCGAGAAATAACATTCCC
>OGXI01002538.1_pt1 | contig 13611 bp, 10 predicted proteins | sample 1576221 | NCBI WGS metagenome assembly OGXI01 (sample SAMEA3541523, study PRJEB24748) | human gut metagenome | biome: human gut; feature: human-associated habitat; material: faeces | place: China | collected 2012
AAATAGATCTCAGCCGGGAAAACAACACGCCCCGCGCCGCGCTCGAGACCGTGTCCAGCTGGCGCAGCTTGTCGCAATGCAGGACGGAATCCTCGCCGTCATACAGGAATATCTCCAGCAGCGGGAAGGCCTGTTGCAGTTCCACCAGCGCGGCCCGCACCTCCGGGAACATGACGAAGCCGTGCAGGCCGATGCGCAGCTGCCCTTCCTGCCCCTGGCCCCGTGTGGCGGCCAGATTCTCCAGCCCCTCCAGGCGCGGGATGATGTCCAGGGCGTGGAAGTAGAATTGCCGCCCCAGGTCGGTCAGCACCGGACTGCGGCCCGGGCTGCGCCGGAACAGGGGCGCGTCCAGATCTTGCTCGAAATGCCGGATGACCTGCTGCACGGCCGCGCCGCTCACGCCCAGACGGCGTCCGGCGGCCGCGAAGGAGCCGGTCTCGGCCACGGCCCAAAGATAGTGCAGGCGTTCCGTGGTGATGATCATGTGTGCCTCCCGCAGGCAGGGCATTCCGGCCTTGGGGCAGAGGGCCGGAGCCATGCCGCCGCCCGTGCCCTCCGGCCTTCCCGCCGTTGTCCCTGCCGCATCCTTTGCCGGGCGGGGCCTCTTCCCGATGCCGGACAGCCGGTCCCTTCAGGCGTCCGCCCCTTTCCCGTCCATTCCATGTGCCGCCACTCAGGCCAGCTTGAGCAGGGCCACGCCCGCGATGATGAGCGCGATGCCCGCAAGCCGCAGCGGCTGCACGGGGTCGCCGAAAAGCAGGGCTCCGGCCAGAAAGGTACCGGCCGCGCCTATGCCTGTCCAGACGGCGTAGGCCGTCCCCATCGGGAGCGTGTGCACCGCACGCGAGAGAAAGAAGAAGCTCGCCAGCATCCCCAGCACCGTCCAGACCGTTGGCCACAGCTTCGTAAAGCCCTCCGACAGCTTCATGAAGGTCGACCAGAAGACCTCCAGCCCGCCCGCAATGATCTACTATCAGGGACTTGCATACCGAATGCTTGGGGAAGAAGAACAGGCAGTTCGCAGATTCCAAAAGCTGGTGGATTATGGCAGAGAACATATCAGAGATGATGTAAAAATAGATTATTTTGCGGTATCTCTGCCGGATCTGCTGATTTTTGAAGAAAACCTGAACGAGCGGAACAGAAAGCATTGCCTGTTCATGATGAGCCTGGGACTTAAAGGACTGGGACGGATAGACGAAGCGGAAAAGTGTGCGGAAGAACTACTTGCCATGGACAATGCTCACCAGGAAATCCGGGTACATGATCTGTAAAAAAGCTTGAAAAGAAAGACTTGAATAGGAAGGTTTTTGAGGAAAGGATTACAAAATGGAAAACATGGGAAAAGAGGTATATAGCTATAACAGCGAATGCTTAACCTGCAACGACAGACCGATCCTGCCCATCATGGGAGAATTCCATTTCTCCCGCTATCCGGAAGGGGAATGGAAAACAGCACTTAAGAAGATGCAACAGGGCGGCGTAGACATCGTTGCTGCGTACGTGTTTTGGATCCACCATGAGGAAGCGGAAGGTGAGTGGGATTTCTCCGGCAGAAGGAATCTGAAGGCGTTTTTGAACTGCTGTCAGGAAGCCGGGATGAAAGTATGGCTGCGTATCGGTCCGTGGGCGCACGGAGAGTGCAGGAACGGTGGCTTCCCGGACTGGCTGGTGAAGAAAGAAAAGCGGGGAGAACTGGCTCTTAGGACGGATGATCCAGAGTATCTGAAGTATGTGGACATCTTTTTTACCAAGATTGCCGAGCAGGCGGATGGGTATATGCATAAGGATGGCGGTCCCGTCATCGGCATTCAGATCGAGAATGAGTACGGGCATGCCGGAGGTCCTTCCGACAGGGAAGAGGGCATGGCGCATATGCACACACTCAGAGCTATGGCGGAGGAAAAGGGACTGACCGCTCCCTATTATTCGGCGACCGGGTGGGGAGGCGCTTATGTACCGGAAAGCTTCCTGCCGGTGCTGGGCGGGTATGTGGATGCCCCGTGGGCAAATCATACCCATGAACTTGCGGCAAGTGAGAATTTCCTGTTCCAGCCTTTTCACGATGATGCCAATATTGCTTCGGATTTTTCTGAGGGTCAGAGCGGTTTTACCTTTGATGCCGCGGAATTCCCTTATCTCACAGCGGAGCTGGGAGGGGGACTGCAGGTAACGGCACACAGGCGCACTTACCCGTATCCGGAGGACATCGAGGCACAGACGATCTGTATGCTGGGAGCCGGGGCAAATCTGATCGGATATTATATGTATCACGGCGGCGTGAATCCCGACGGGAAATATTCCACCCTGCAGGAGTCGAAAGCTACCGGCTATGCCAATGACCTTCCGGTGAAAAGCTATGATTTCCAGACCTGCCTGCGGGAGAACGGACTGCCGTCGGAAAGCTATTACAGACTGCGGAAACACCATGCTTTTATCAAAAATACAGAAGAACTGCTGGCACCGGCAAAGGTGTACCTGCCGGATAATATCTCCGAGCCTGCGAGTGCGGAGGACATGGAGACGCTGCGGGCAGCCTTCCGTTATAATAAAACGGCGGACTGCGGGTTCTTATTTATCAATAATCACCAGAGAAAACGGAAAATGACGGAGAAACAGATCACACCGGAAAAGCCATTACAGTTTACGGTGACAGATGTTGAAGGAATACAGAGGCAGATTATTTTCGACCGGATTCATGTGCGGACGGATGCGATTCTGGTGCTGCCTTACAATCTGCCGGTGATAATACGGGGAGAGCAGTTCAGACTTCGGAAAACCAATGCCTCTTATCTGGGATGCTTTGGCGGAACTTATTATTTCTATACGGATGAGAAGCCGGAGGATATTTATTTCGAGTGGAGTGATGGCAATAATCATGCGGAAGCGGTAAGGATCCTTACCATACACGATGCGGAGCATTTTTGTTATGCGCAGGAAGGGGCAGATGAAAAGGGCAAGGTGAGTCTGCTGCCGGATCTGCACTTTGCGGAAGCCGGTAAGGTGCGGATCGCGGATGCCGGACAGGCAGTGGAAAGCATCTGGAACGTATATGGACAAACAGAACCGAACGTCTATGAATTAACCTTGGAATATGAGTATCACCCGGCGGATGCACTGTCTGGCGATGTCTGGCTGGAACTGGACTTTGGCGGAGACTGCGCCAGACTGTATCAGGACGGGAAACTCCTGGATGACTGGTTCTCCAACGGCGAGTTATGGCGCGTGGCACTGAAACGCTATGGCTATCCGACAAAACTGACCCTGGAACTGGATCCTTTCAAACCGGATGTCTATTATGATCTGCCGCCGAAGCGGGAGAACCGTCTGGCAGGGGCGAGACTGCTGCGGTTAAGTTGACCGGAACCCGGTTTGGCAGGACTCACTTTGGAAACAGAAGGATAGAAAAGAGGATACAGATATGAAAGACATGACACAGGGAAAACCGTTAAAGTTGATCATCGGCTTCGCCATACCGATGCTGATCGGCAATATCTTTCAGCAGGTATATAATGTGGCGGATACAGTGATCGTAGGAAGATTCTTGGGAGAGAGCGCGCTGGCGGGCGTGGGAAGCACGGGAACGCTGACCTATTTTCTGCTGGCACTGGTCAGCGGCATGTGTAACGGCGCAGGACTGGTGGTTGCGCAGTGTTTCGGCTGCGGGAATAAAGAGCGTCTGGCGAAGACGGTGACAGCACTGATCTGGGTGGCGGGAGTGCTGACCTGCATCATGTCACTGATCGGTATTTTCGGTGCGGAATTTTTCCTGCGGCTTTTAAGCGTGCCGGAAAATGTTATCGGCTATTCTGCTACGTATCTGCATATCATTTATACTTTTGTTTTCGGCAGTGTGGTCTACAACGGCTGTGCGGCGATCTTAAACAGTGTGGGGGATTCGAAGACTCCGCTGCGGGCGGTGATCGCTTCCTCGGTAGTGAACATCGTGTTTGACCTGTTTTTCATCATTGTGTGTAAGATGGGAGTAGCGGGAGCAGCTTATGCGACGATTCTGGCACAGTGTACTTCGGCGGTGATCTGTTTTGCAAAAGTCATGAAGGGGAGAGAAGAGATTGGCCTGTCTCTGATGAAATGGAAGCCGGAGGCTGGTTATATCCGGTTGGTAGTGAAGACCGGATTCCCGGCGGCATTCCAGTCCTGCATGATCGCACTGGGCGGCATGAGTGTCCAGAGACTGGTGAATTCCTTCGGCTCGTCCACCATGGCGGCCTACGTGGCGGCAAATCGTGTGGACAGTGTGGCGATCCAGGTCATCGTCTCTATTGGAACGGCACTTTCGGTATTTACTGGGCAGAACATTGCGAAGAATCAGTATGACCGGATCCGGGAAGCTCTCTATAAGACATTGGGTGTCATGGTGGGAGCCAGTATTTTTATTGCCTCCATGGTACTTATTTTCCGGGTTCAGTTAATGACGCTGTTTTTGGATGCGAACGAATCGGGAGAAGCCATCGGCATCGGCTGCACCTATCTGACCATTATCGGCGTGGCTTATGTGATCGCGGGGGTGATGCAGAGCTACCAGAATGTGATCCGGGGAGCCGGAGACGTCAATACCTGTATGGTAGCGGGACTGACGGAGCTGTCCGGCAGGATCGTGTTCGCGTATCTATTGTCCGGAACCCTGGGCGTCACGGGAATCTGGATCGCCACTCCTCTGTCCTGGAGTTGTGGCTGTGTGATTCCGGTGATCCGGTATTATTCCGGCAAATGGAAGCACAAGAGGCTGGCCTGATGACCGGAGTGACCGGAACACAGAGGGGCTATTCCGGCCGCATCCATCCGGCAAATTCCAGAATGGACTGGTTCTCAGCCTTTTTCTCGCTCTGCTGCATCTGCTTGCGGTATTCTCTGGGAGACATCTGCATAAGTTTGATAAAGTAGCGGTTGAAACTGGACACGGAATGGAACCCCACCATCTCGGAAATGTCCAGAATAGAGTGTTCCGTACTGCGTAACAGAATACAGGATTTTAAAATCCGGGTGTTGTTGACGTAGTCTAACGGTGAAGTTCCCATAATATCATGGAAAACCCGGCGGAAGTGCGTCGGGCTCCAGTGGCAGAGATCGGCCAGATATTCGATCGAGAACTGTTGCATATAATTTTTCTCAATATATTCCAGAGCGGGTGAGATCACCAGAGAGTTTTCGGCGATCTCGCCTTCTTTTTTACGTTCCTGTAAGGCCAGTATTTCAAGAGAGTCCGGTTTGGCCGTGTCGGGATTGACACCGCCGAGACTTTCGATCCGGTACAATTCAATATAAAGGGAGCATAACAGGCTTCTGGCACTGATCTGATAGCAGGGATTCTGCTCTTCCAGCTCGTGGATGATATGAGATACCAGATAGTTGATGTGGGGAAAAGCCTCTTTGCTGAAAATATAACGGAATGCTGGGAAACCGTCCGTGGACAGGTCGTAATTTTTCCAGGAGGCGGGGAGGAGATTGCGGAACAATTCCTTCGGATCCAGGAAAAGATAAGACCAGTGGCTTTTCGTGCCTGGTGCACTGTAAGTGGTATGTGGAACATTGCGGGGAAGAACGGTGACATCTCCGGCATGGAAAGTCTGTTTTTCTCCGTTGATCTCCAGCGTACCGCTGTCGGAATGACAGATCCCAATCTCCAGACAGTTATGAAAATGAAGGCTTCCGCTGGGAATATCGGAAATCTTCCAATAATCACCGGACAGAAGCAGTACCGGGAAGTGTGTTGGCAGATAATAACTTCGGTATTCTGTGACAGCTCGTTTGGATTTCGCCATAGTGTGCCTCCTGTTCCAGAGTTTTCTGAATAGCTTTGTGCATCCTGTATGATGATGCAACGGAAAGACATGCTGCAGTAGAAATAATGTCTATACATTATATATAACAATTAAAATGGATAAAATCAACCATTATGTTGCGAAAATGACTTTTTTAGGGTTGGCAATGTTTCCGTGGAAGAGATTAAAAAAGGCTAAAAATACCGTGAAACAGCGAATCCTACAGCAAAAACGCTCCAAAATTCACGCAAAATTTACGAAAATGCAACGAAACTTCAATACTTACGAAAAACGACCATGATCTATAATGATCGTTTTTGCATAGTTTTTTATAATGATTGATTAGAAAAATATGACAACATGTATGATAATGTACTTACAAAGTTACAAAAAGTGTACAAAGTGACGAGAAAATATAGCTGACACTTGAGGAGGTTCGACATGGCGAAGAAGAATGCAGCCAATGTGGTGGGAGTGAAAACGAAAACCACGTGGAAACAAGCTTTTAAAAGAGACTGGCAATTGTATCTGCTGTTACTGCTTCCACTGATTATGGTATTTGTATTCAGTTACGGAGCATACCCGGGATTGCGGATGGCCTTTATGGATTATAAACCGGCGAAGGGATATGCAGGCAGCGAATGGGTGGGCATGAAGACATTCGTTAAGATATTCAAGGATGCCGATTTCATGAGAGCACTTCGCAACTCCATAGTGTTTAACCTGGCGGATCTGATCATCGGTTTCCCAATGCCGATCATTCTGGCACTGATCCTGAATGAATTAAGATATCCGAGATTCAAGAAAGTGTCCCAGACGATCCTGTATCTGCCGCACTTCCTTTCCTGGGCCATCATCGGAAGCGTAGCCATGACAATGTTCCGTCCGAACTCCGGTCTGGTGAACATTCTGCTGACCAACCTGGGAGTGATCTCCGAAGGAATTCCTTTCCTGAATGAGAAATGGCACTGGGCAATTACATATCTGCTGATCGGTGTATGGCAGACGATGGGATGGGGCACGATCCTCTACCTGGCAGCGATCACCGGTATCAACGGAGAATTGTACGAAGCAGCCATGATCGATGGAGCGAACCGTTGGAAGAGAATGTGGCATATCACACTTCCCGGTATCAAGAGCACAGTAGTAACACTGCTGATCCTGAACCTCGGACGTGTCATGGGAAGTAACTTAGAGCGTCTGACCGCATTAGAAAATTCACAGGTCAAGGACTTCCAGTATCAGCTGGCTGTCTACATTTACAACAAAGGTATTGGAGCCGGAAAATTCAGTGCGGCGACCGCAGTTGGTCTGTTCCAGTCATTGATCGGATTGATCCTGGTTCTGTTATCTGATAAATTCGCAAAGAAGCTTGGCGAAGACGGATTACTGTAGGAGGTGAGAGAGATGAAGAAAAAAGAAGTTAATATTAATGAAGAATCTACCTCCGCAGGCGGAGCACATGCGGTCAACAAATTCCGCATCAGTGATTTCGTCATGATGGCAGTGATCGTCATCCTCTGCGCCAGCTGTGTATTACCGTTCTTACATGTAGCAGTAAAATCCATATCCGGTAATACCGCAGTAATGTCCAAGAGCGTTTACTTCTGGCCCAAAGACATCACCTTCGATGCTTACAAGAAGGTATTTGCAGATAACTCCATGACCTACTCCATGATCTTCTCGGTGATCGTTACCGTGATCTTCACCGCTCTGGGAATGCTGGTATGTACTTGTGCCGCTTATCCTCTTTCCAAGAAGAGACTGAAGGGCAAAAAGTTACTGACTTTCCTGCTGATGGTACCGATGTACTTCAGTGCCGGCATCATTCCCAGCTACCTGTTATATCAGAAGCTGCATGTGCTGGATACCATGTGGGTGTTGATCTTACCTCTGATCTATTCCCCGTACAACATGCTGATCATGAAGAACTACTTCCAGAGTACGATTCCCGACAGCTTAGAGGAATCCGCTTTCCTGGATGGCGCAAGTAACTTCCAGATCCTGAGCAAGATCGTATTACCGCTGTCCAAACCGATCCTGGCAACGTTGTCTCTGTTCTACGCCGTAGGCCGTTGGAACTCTTACGCAGACAACATGTACTACACCAAGAGTGCTAACCTGAAGCTGATCCAGTACAAGTTATATCAGTTGGTAGCATCCGCAGCAGAAGCACAGACTTCCTCCCTGGCAGATACCGGCAGTGCGATCCAGTCCACTCCCGAAGTATTACAGGCAGCAAGTATCATGTTTGTAACAATTCCTATCATTATTATTTATCCTTTCCTGCAGAAGTACTTCGTACAGGGTACCATGATCGGAGCAGTTAAGGGCTAAAAGTTAAAAGGAACAAAACAACCAAGTTAGTTTTCCCCAAAACCGGGGGTACACATAAAACTATGTATAATTTTTAAGGAGGAAAATCCTCTCCTCGCCAGGGACTCGGATTTTTCCTTCGGAAAAACAAGGAGGATTGATTTATGAAGAAGAATACTCTTCACAAGGTAATGGCAACAGCACTTGTTGGTGCTATGGCAATGAGCACTCTGACCGGATGCGGCAGCAGTGCGGACAACACAACCGCAGATGCCGGAACAAAGGAATCTGTAGCAGAGAGTTCTGTAGCAAGCACAGATGCAGGAGCATCCACAGCAGTAGCAGGTATTGACGGATGGGAGGCTTTCGCAGACAATGTTACTCTGCAGATCCCCGTATACGATCGTGGTTCTTCCGGAAACGGATGCTCTGATGTAGAGAACAACTACTGGACCAACTGGGTACAGGAGAACTTCGGTGATAAGTACAACATCACGGTAGAATATGTAGGAATTACCCGTAGCGACGTTATGACTGATTACGCTATGCTGGCAGCAAGCCAGAGCCTTCCTACCATCTGTATGGAATATGACTATGACAAGCTGGCAAGCTGGCAGGCAGACGGCTATCTGCAGACCTACGATGTAGAAGAGTTCAAGCAGATCGCTCCTACTTACTGGGAGACCATGGTAGAGCACGGCAACGATGCTTACACCAAGCTGGATGATGAAGATTATCTGGTACTCGGTTACAGACCTTACGGTAACACCACTTATACCTGGTGCACTTTCTATCGTCAGGACTGGCTGGAAGAAGCTGGCTTCTCTGAGTATCCCGTTGGCGACAACACCAAGCTGTTAGAGCTGTATGCAAAACTGGTTGAGAACGGCCATCAGTATCCTTTAAGCGGTAAGAAAGTAAGCGGCGCAGGTATTGACCAGAACTATGGTTACAGAGATTATCCTCAGGATGAGACCACATGGGCAACCACCGGTGACTACCAGATCCCCGCTCTGTCCACCGAGGCTCAGAAGAGATTCTTAAAATGGGAGAACGAGCTGTACAACGATGGTTACTACAATCCTGAGTACTATATGAGAGATGCTTCCGAGGCAGAGGCAGACTTCATCAACGGTGAAGCATTTACCTGGACCGGATATATCTCCTCCAGCATGAACGTACTGAACTCCTTCTATGATGCTAACCCCGATGCCAAGCTGGCAGTAGCAGTGACTCCTTCCACCTGGACACAGGATGAGACCTGGGGATCTTCCGCTTCTTACAGACCCGGAACCAACTTCGGTATGATGATTGGCTTCGCTAACGATGCTACCGAGGATGAAGTAAAGGCAGCTATGATGTACCTTGAGTGGCTGAACCAGCCCGAGAATCTGTTCACTATGCAGTGGGGTATCGAAGGCGTGAACTTCAACTACGATGACAACGGCGATCCCGTAGCAGTAGCAGATCAGACTGGCCTGGATGAGCAGCAGGGACACAACAACAACGTAGACTACTGGTGTGCAGTAACCGCAGTTAAGACCCTCGGATCTATCGAGAAAGATATCCAGGCAGTTACCCCTCAGGGTATTCCTCAGGACTTCTATGATCAGATCCTGGCTAACTACAACGGACAGGTTGCTATCTATGAAGCAGGCAAGGCTAACTCCGACTGTCTGTTCGCAACCGCTATCGATGCTGTTACCGAGTACAACCAGACGCTGTATGATCTGTATACTGAGTACCGTGACAAGCTGACCATGTGCCCTAAGGACCAGTTCGATTCTCTGTATGAAGAACTGAGCCAGAAGTACCTGGATGCAGGTTATCAGGAAGTTATCGATGAGAGACAGGCTGCTCTGGATGCAGGTAACACCACCAGACTTCAGTAAGTAAAAAGTTTTATTACAGGAAGTACATACAGCCCCCAGGCATGAATGGCTTGGGGGCTATATTAAAAATGCAACTATTCAGAGCCATGTAAATATTATTCAATGGGCGTCGAATGCTTGCATTCGTAAGAACATTTGATAATATTTATAGGGCGAAGTTACTTTATGTCCTTTTCCGACCGACTGTTTTACAATAAAAACAACTGTGGGAAAAGAATATAAAGAGCCAAAAGGCAGAAATGGAGGAGCTATGTTAAAACTGGAATATGATAAGCAAGAAATAGAGGGAGTCATTGACAAGATCGTCAAAAAGACTATGAATATGGATCTCACCTGGGACTGGCCCTGTGGTGTGGCATATTACGGAATCAGCGATGCCTATGAAAAGACAGGCAAGAAGGAATATCTGGATCTGTTAAAGGATCGTATCGACGAACTGATCGATCTGGGACTGCCCAAGGTATGGACAGTAAACGCCTGTGCCATGGGACATTGCCTGATCACCTTATACCAGGCCACCGGAGAGCAGCAGTATCATGACATTCTTATGAGTAAGATCGCTTATTTAAGAAAAGATGCCCTGCGTTTCGGAGATCATGTATTGCAGCACACCGTATCTGCCAACAACGATTTCCCGGAGCAGTGCTGGTGTGACACTTTGTTCATGGCAGCGTTCCTGATGCTGCGTGTGGGCGTGATGGAACACGATGAAGAACTGATCGATGATGCCTTGAACCAGTACTACTGGCATATCAAATATTTACAGAATCCCAGCAGTGGACTCTGGTATCACGGCTATGACAATATTGCCGGAGATCATATGTCCGGCATCTATTGGGGAAGAGCCAATGCCTGGGCAGCATTTACCATGTCGCAGGTAGGCGGTATTCTGCCTCAGTGCTATCTGTATCCGAAGTATATCGATGTGGCCGGCTCCTTAAATGAGCAGTTGGCAGCCCTGAAGGTATACCAGACGGAGAATGGATTGTGGAGAACCGTAGTGGATGATCCGGAATCTTATGAAGAGATTTCCGCATCTGCAGGAATTGCCGCAGCAATGCTGACCAGAGGCAATCCTTTACACAGCAAATATATCAACAAGGCCATCAAGGGTCTGCTTGCCAATGTCAGCGAGGATGGTAAGGTGATGAATGTCTCCGGCGGAACTGCCGTCATGAGAGACAAGGAAGGATACAGAGGCATTCCCAAGGCGTATATTCAGGGATGGGGACAGGGACTGGCACTTTCCTTCTTTGCAACCTTGTTAATTTCCGATGATATTGAGAAGGATGGTGCGTTATAGATGTTTCGCAGGAATTTCCTGTTCGGAAAGGATGGAGGAACGGCCAATCTGATCGATGTGGGCAGCGAAGACCTCTATCAGCCGGGCAAAGGTTACGGTTTTGTAACAGAAAAAAACAGAAGAGAGCAGAAGTTGCTGCAGATCCGGGAACTGAATTCCTCTTTTGATACGATGTACTGGTATCAGAATGAGGATCTGACCTTTCTTAGAGAAGATGAGAATGGCTGTTATCTGGATTCTACAGAAGAAGTGGCAGCATTGGAGGCGCAGTCAGGAGAGAAGATGGCGGGATCGCCCAGGCGGATCCCGTTACTGTTCAAGGTGGATGTGCCAAGACAGGGCAATTATAAAGTCACGCTGACCATCCGCACAGAAGAGGAGATGGGAGAGGTACTGATCTTTACCGGCAGAAGACGTCTTGCTTTTCGTGGAAGAGTGGGAGCCGGAGAGTTCACTTATGCAATGATTACAAATGTCTGCGATATTGTACCTGTGGGTTATTCCCGGATTTTTGCGGATAAGACTGTGGATATTGCAGTACTGGCGGACAGACCAAGGATCAGTGCTCTTACGGTAGAAGAGGTGAACGGTCCTACGGTTTATCTGGCGGGAGATTCCACAGTGACAGATCAGCCCGGAGATTATCCCTATTATCCAGGCACCTGTTACTGTGGCTGGGGACAGATGCTTCCGGCATATTTTGACACACGTGTGGCAGTGTCGAATCATTCCCACTCCGGACTGACTACCGATAGCTTCCGCAAGGAAGGGCATTATGCGGTGATCTCTCAGTACAGCAAGCCGGGAGATTATGTGTTTTTCCAGTTCGGGCATAATGATCAGAAGCTTCCCGGGCTGCAGGCAAAGGGCGGATACCGGGCGAATCTGCAACGCTATATCAAAGAAAATCAGGCAAAGGGGGTCTATCCGGTATTGGTGACACCCATTGCAAGAAATACCTGGAGACTGCGGGATCAGACTTATCTGGATCTGCTGGAGGAATTCGCGGATGTATGTCTGGAACTGGGAGCACAGTACGGAATTCCGGTGCTGGATCTTCATGCCCACAGCAAGAAATATGTGTTGGAAAAGGGCTTACAGGATGCCAAACCCATCTTTTTCCCCGGGGACTATACCCATACCAATGACTTCGGTGCTTATAAGATGGCAGGATATGTGGCACAGGAGATCCGGGAGAAATGCAAAGGTCATTCTGAAAGAGCCTGCGCTTATCTGGCAGAGTGCGTGACGGATGGTTTCGGCGCATGGGAGCCTGTGGGACAAATCAATGTTCCTAAGAAACCGGAGATCTACAAGGACATTCCGGATCCTGCAGGAGATCAGGTGCTGTTGTCTGAGGCAGAGCAGTTGGAACGTGTGGTCAGACTGTGTCTGAAAGAGGAATTGCTGTAACAGGACAGATATTGTACTGGAAAATAGAAGTGAAGAAATGACAGGAATGAAAAATAAGCAGGAATATGAGGAGGAACTCAGAATGGGAAAAGGTGGTTTTACCTTACCGGGAGAATCAGGATATGAAGAACTGACTCTGAAAATGGCGGAAAAATGGGGAGCAGATGTGATCCGTGACAGTGATGGGACCGTGCTTTCCGACGAAATCACCCATGCCGGTTACGGAATCTATTCTACCATTTGTATTATCAGAGATCACAATGCCTGGGCAAAGGAGAATCAGGACAAATTACAGCAGACCTTCCTGTGCACACCGCCCCAGGTAGCAGAGAGTGACACCCTGACCATCGGACTGATGGACAGCTTTTTTGCGGAGCAGTTCCGGATCAATGATAGCGCAGAGAGTCTGGAATATTGGGAGATTTATGACAGAACCACCAATGTGAAGATCGACAATGCGGACTGGAGCTATGACAAAGAGAAGGGAAGCGTGTCCCTGAGTGGCATCATCCCTTTTCATAAGTATACAGTAAGCTTCTTAGCCTATCGTATCTGGGAAGAAATCTCTATGTACAATCATACTACGAACCATTGGGACAAGGAGCATCTGATGCAGATCGATCCCAGATATCCTGAGACTCAGGAGTATCTGCTGGGCTGGATGAAGCACTGGTGTGAGACCCATCCGGATACCACGGTGGTGCGCTTTACCTCCATGTTCTACAATTTCGTATGGATCTGGGGCAGCAGTGAGAGGAACCGGAATCTGTTCTCTGACTGGGGTTCCTATGATTTCACTGTGAGCGTTCCTGCTTTACAGGAGTTCGAGAAACAATACGGATATCGCATGACAGCGGAAGATTTTATCAATAAGGGACAGCTGCATGTGACTCATATGCCTGGC
>OGXI01002554.1_pt1 | contig 13549 bp, 9 predicted proteins | sample 1576221 | NCBI WGS metagenome assembly OGXI01 (sample SAMEA3541523, study PRJEB24748) | human gut metagenome | biome: human gut; feature: human-associated habitat; material: faeces | place: China | collected 2012
GGATTACTTATTGTGTTAACTCCGGCACGGAAGGGGTCAGACCCCCCACACCTAGTAATCATCGTTTACAGCGTGGACTACCAGGGTATCTAATCCTGTTTGCTACCCACGCTTTCGTGCCTCAGCGTCAGTTAAAGCCCAGCAGGCCGCCTTCGCCACTGGTGTTCCTCCCCATCTCTACGCATTTCACCGCTACACGGGGAATTCCGCCTGCCTCTACTTCACTCAAGCTCTACAGTTTCAAATGCAGTTTATGGGTTGAGCCCATAGATTTCACATCTGACTTGCAAAGCCGCCTACGCACCCTTTACACCCAGTAAATCCGGACAACGCTTGCTCCCTACGTATTACCGCGGCTGCTGGCACGTAGTTAGCCGGAGCTTATTCATTAAGTACCGTCATTTTTCGTCCTTAATAAAAGAAGTTTACAATCCGAAAACCTTCATCCTTCACGCGGCGTTGCTGCGTCAGGGTTGCCCCCATTGCGCAATATCCCCCACTGCTGCCTCCCGTAGGAGTCTGGGCCGTGTCTCAGTCCCAATGTGGCCGTTCAACCTCTCAGTCCGGCTACCGATCGCGGTCTTGGTGAGCCGTTACCTCACCAACTAACTAATCGGACGCGAGTCCATCTTCAAGCGATAAAATCTTTGATATCAGAATCATGTGGTTCCGATATGTCATGCGGTATTAGCATTCTTTTCAGAATGTTATCCCCCTCTTGAAGGCAGGTTACTCACGCGTTACTCACCCGTCCGCCACTAAACTAAATCAAATTCATTCCGAAGAAATCTTTCAAAACAGTTCCGTTCGACTTGCATGTGTTAGGCACGCCGCCAGCGTTCGTCCTGAGCCAGGATCAAACTCTCTAAAATTTGTATCTCAACAGCCTTTCAGCTGTTCAAATCAATTTCAGAGCTTTAATCGCTCATTGACGAATATGTCACTGACTATATCCGTAATTTATGATGCTTTTTAGTGTACATCTCACTGTAATTCTTTGAGCTTTCCTCAAAGTCATTACGGGTTTCTTTACTATTATCTCGTTGTTCAATTTTCAAGGTCCTACGCACTTTCAAGGCTTGTTTGCTTTCTTCGCTTGAAGTCGCTAACCTCAGCAGTGCAAGAGCTATTATACTACGTTGTTTTGATTTTGTCAAGCACTTTTTAAAAGTTTTTTAAAAAGTTTTTTCAGCTTTTAAAATCAAAACCGAGCAACACTTTCGATTACTTTCTGAATGTTGACTCTCCACTTCCGTGCGCTCCACACTCTTTCACCGTTCGTGTTTTCTCTTGTCTGCCTCGCCTCTCAGCGCAACAGTTGATATTATATCAGCACTTCCCTCTTTTGTAAACCCCTTTTTGACAATTTTTTTATCTTTTTTACATTATCGGCAATTTCTACATTTTAAACTCATTTGTTGTTTATTTTATCCCAAAATTCACTATATACACCCTTTTTTAAAAATATACTTTATTCGACAGATTTTCAAAACAATTTTCTTGACAAAGAATGGGTATATATATATAATAGTATTAACAAATGAATCCCCTTAAAAACATTGACGGGAACAAGATGCAAATGAACCGGCAAAGAGAGCTGACGGTTGGTGTGAGTCAGCATGGAACATTGTATGGATAGCTCATCCCCGAGTTTTTCGTGTGAAGTGTATATACTATATATATGTAATGCGAAACGCAAGACTGCGTTATCGGTCGGGACTTTGTCAGAAGTCTTTAAGGAGAACACAGTGATGTGTTCTTGAATACGGGTGGTACCACGGATTTTATTCGTCCCTTTGTTTAGGGGGGCGATTTTTTTGTGCTATTTAACAGGAGGTTATTATATGAAACCATCATTTGAAAAGTACATTCCCTTTAAGCAGATTAATCTGCCGGACAGACAGTGGCCAAACAATACTATAACAAAAGCACCGATCTGGTGCAGTGTTGACCTTCGTGACGGTAATCAGGCGCTTGTCGATCCTATGAACCTTGAAGAAAAGCTCGAATTTTTCCACGCACTTTGCGATATGGGCTTTAAGGAAATCGAAATCGGTTTTCCGAGTGCGTCAGAAACAGAATATGAAATCTGCCGTGAGCTTATTGAAAACAACCACATTCCCGATGATGTAACAATTCAGGTTCTTGTTCAGGCAAGAGAGCATCTTATCAGAAAAACTTTTGAGGCTGTTAAGGGTGCTAAAAATGTTATCGTTCATTTCTACAACTCAACTTCAACTCTCCAAAGAAAAGTTGTTTTCAAAACAGATATGGACGGCGTAATCAAAATTGCCGTTGACGGTGCAAAGCTTATTAAACAGCTTACTGATGAATATGACGGAGATACAAACTTCAGATTTGAATATTCTCCCGAAAGCTTCAGCGGTACTGAGCCTGAAAACGCTGTTGAAATCTGCGACAGGGTTATCGAGGCACTCGGTTCGACTGCCGAAAACAAGTTGATTGTCAATCTTCCTAATACTGTTGAGATGTGTACACCGAACACATATGCAGATCAGATTGAATACTTTGCAAGAAATCTTAAACATCGTGACGCCGCTATTATCAGTATTCACCCACACAATGACCGTGGATGCGGTGTTGCCGCAGGCGAACTTGCATTGCTTGCAGGTGCTGAAAGAGTTGAGGGTACACTCTTCGGCAACGGTGAGCGTACAGGTAATATGGATATCGTTACAATGGGACTTAATATGTTCACACAGGGCGTTGATCCTAAGCTTGACTTCTCAAATCTTCCAAAGCTCCGTGAAATCTATGAGCGTTGCACAAATATGAAGATTGATCCTCGTCAGCCATATATCGGCGAGCTTGTATTTACAGCATTCTCGGGCTCACATCAGGACGCTATCAACAAGGGTATGAAGTATATGAAAGAAAGCGGAACTGAGTACTGGGAAATTCCGTATCTTCCGATTGACCCTGCCGATGTCGGCAGAGAGTATGAGCCGATTATCAGAATCAACTCACAGTCCGGTAAGGGCGGTGCGGCTTTTGTTATGAACAATAACTTCGGTTATGACCTTCCGAAGAGAATGCATCCCGAATTTTCAAAGCTTGTTCAGGCAAAATGCGAGGAGCTTGGCAGAGAGCTTATTCCGAAAGAGCTGTTTGAGGTGTTCGAGAAGAATTATCTTGAGCATAAGCAGAAATATGTTCTCTCAAGCAGAAAGATTTATGAAGAGAGCGAAAACGGCAATGATTATGTTCACTTCAAGGGCAAGATGAAGATTAACGGCAACGAAGAGGTTTCTCTCAGCGGTGTCGGCAACGGTCCTATTGACGCATTCTTCAATGCAATCAAGAAGGTCGGTCTTGACAAGTACGAGTTCATCTCATACAGTCAGCACGCAATTTCGCAGGGTTCAGACTCAAAGGCTGTTTCATATATCGAACTCAAAAAGCCTGACGGAAAAAGTATCTTCGGCATCGGCATTGACTCAAATGTCAATGTTGCATCGGTACTCGGTGTTCTCAACGCAATCAACAGAGCCGAGGCTTAATCAATTTAACAATTCAATTTTCAGGGCTGTGCGAATGTGCAGTCCTGTTTTTTATGAAACAAGATGTAAATAATTGACTTTTGAAACGCAGACATATATAATGTAAACATATAATCGCAAATAGAAATTGTAGGGGTTAAAATGAAAAAGAAAGTAATTATAATTATTGCAGTGGTTTGTGTAGCGATTATTGCCGTTGTCGGTACAATCTTCGGCGTAAATGCTTACAACAATTACACCATACAGCAACAGACAGAACAGCAAGTCAAAAGCATTGACGATACATACTCAAAATTTACAAAGGAAACCGACAGAGCCAAAAAGTTAGTTATATTATCCGATTTCATTAAGAACAAGCCATCAACAAGTGATGAAATCAAGGTTGAAGTGTTAAACTCTGTTGAGCCAAAGTACAATGAAACACTTGCAAAAATGCAAAAGTTTTTCACAGATGATTATGATAAGACAATAAAAGATAACACTATTGACAGCAAAACTCTTGAAAAAACTAACGATAAAAAGAAGTTGCAGTCTTGTATTGATAATCTTGAGGCTTTAAAGAAAACAATTGATTCCGAAAAAAGCAATGTATTCTATAAAGAGAATATTGGCAACTACGATAAAAAGCCTGACGAATTGATTAGTTCGTATAATGACAGAATAACTGCTATTGAAAAAGCCGAAGCTGAAGCAAAGGCTAAGAAAGAAGCCGAGGCAAAAAAGAAAGCCGAAGAAAAAGCTAAACAGGAAAAGAAGAAGCACACCGAGAGCAGTAACAAAAACAACACCGATAACTCCTACAGTGATAATACCAACAGTTACAGCGACAGCGGAAACAGCTACGACAACGGTGACAATAATTACAGTTCTAACGATAGTAACTACAGCAGTGGAAATAATTATAACTATGACTCAGGTAATTCATCATCTAGTTCAAATTCAGGATCTTCTCATGGAAATTGGGTAAATAGATATGGAGATGATGAAAATGGATATACTTATGATGACGGAAATGGCACAGCATGGGATGAGAACGGTAACACTTGGAATTATAAAGATCTTTGGGAAAGTACAAATTAACAATTATATCTTAATATTTTTATTTTATTTCTAATTTTTAACAACCTGCTATAAAACTTTTATCGGTCGGATAATTTATTAAAATTGTCCGACCGATTTTTTGCGTAAAGTCGGATGTAATTTTCATTTAATACGCAATTCAAGTATTGATTTCAGAAAAATGTTACAAATCACCTTTAAAAATCAAGAATTTCGTTACAAAACATTGAATATTTTCAAGAATAATGTTACACCGCCTTTATTTGTCCTTAAATTGCCCATAATAAGCCTGTGGGCGAAAAATAGGGACATACAGCTAACATAGCTATATGCCCCTGAAAATCGGTTTTAAAGCTTATTTCATGCTGTTTTCGTAAGACTCGATCATCTTTTTAACCATCTGACCGCCTACAGAACCTGCTTCTCTTGCAGAAATGTCGCCGTTATATCCCTGTTTGAGGTTTACGCCTACTTCGTTGGCACATTCCATCTTAAAGCGTTCCATGGCTTCCTTTGCCTGAGGTACATTAATCTGATTGTTATTGCTTGACATAATTTGTTTTCTCCTTTTCAAAACTTTTAAATCTCGTTAAATTTATTAATAAAGCGGCGTTTCGGCATCCCGTTTTCATCGCCGCAATAGTATTGTTTGCGGTGAAATTCGTTTTATTATTTGTAATTTTTTCAAGTTTTGAAATTCACAAAAAACATCATACAAAGCAAAAAGCAGCCATGCCAAACGACATAACTGCTTTTTATATTGTGTATGAAAGGGTTAGGGAAATAAGCCTTTCGTCTTGCTGTTAAAATATATTGAGTTACTTTTTCTCGATTGAATCGGTCTTGTAGATGAAGTCAACCTTACCGTCCATATCATCGGAAATACCGCTGTAGTTGTTGTACTTCTTTGATGCTTTCTGAACAGCCTTGAAACGGTCGATGATATCCCGGACATCACCGTTTGCGGCATCAACAATGCTGTCAATGCCCTCCTCTTTGAACTTCTTCATACCCTTGGACAATGTCATTGCACCGTCATTGAGCTGTTTAACACCGTCAACAAGTGCTGCACTGCCGTCCTTGAGAGTACCAACACCCTCGAAGAGGCTCTTTGTACCGTCCGAAAGTGAGCTTGTGCCGTTTTTGAGAGTCTTTACACCGCTTTTAAGGCTTGATGTACCGTCCTTGAGGGTTGAAGTACCGCTCTTGAGTTCGCTTGTACCGCTCTTAAGACTTGAAGAACCGTTCTTGAGCTGACCGGCACCGCTTACAAGTGAACCTGTGCCGTCCTTGAGTGTATATGTGCCGGCGAGAATCTGTTGAGCGCCCTCGTTAGCCTGATCAACACCCGCTGTGTATGAAAGCACACCCTGATAGAATGTGTTGTAGCTGTCAAGCTGAGTTTTGAGAGCCTGAAGTGACTTTCTGCCTGCCTGAGCTTTTGCTACACCTGCCTGAATCTGACTCTGAACCTCTTCGCTGTTCATATTTGTTTCGATAAGGCTCTGAATCTGTGCCGCTGTGTTGCTGTCAATTGCAGTCTGAACCGCAGATGAACTCATCTGTGTAGAAACTGCAGTAGAAACCTGAGCCTGAACTTCCTCGCTGACCTGACCTGCGGCAACAGCGGCATCATACTGATCTGCCGTCATACCAAGACCTGCGGCTACGAGAACCTGTTCTGTAACAGACTTTCTTACTGTTGCTTCAACGGCAGTTTTGATAACATCCTTTTGACTGTTTACAGTTGCCGTTACTGTTTCAAGTGCTGTATTGTAAGCGAGCTTCTGAGCATTTTCATCGCTGAGTGATGAAATAAGCCCTTCAAGAACGCTGTCATAGTTTTTAATTGTAAGCTTGTCGGCTGTAAGACCTGCGGCGGCAATCTGAGTGTCGGCAGTTGAAAGAAGTGTGTTAAACACCTGTTCTGCACCGCCGTTTAGAGTTGCGCTGTTGGATGAAAGCTTGCCGAGACCGCCCGCAAGTGTTGCAACATAACTGCTGAGACTTGCCGCACCGTTGTCAACCTGTGACGCACCGCCTGCAAGTGTTGCAAGACCGCTGTCAAGCTGTGATGCACCACTGTCAAGCTGTGACGCACCGTTTTTGAGCTTTGACGCACCGTCATCAAGCGTTTTTGCACCGCTTGAAAGACCGTCTGCACCGCTGTCAAGTTTTTTTGCACCGCTGTTTACCTGTTCTGCACCGTCATAAAGCTTGTCAATACCTTCAATGAGTGTGCCTGACTTGTCAAGAAGTGTGCCGATACCGTCATAAAGCTGTGAAGAACCGTCAACAAGCTGTTCTGCGGCGTCTTCGAGTTCATCAAGAGAATCTTTAAGCTCGTCAACCTTATCGTCAACCTTTGAAAAATCAACATCGTTGAAAATATCGTTCATTGCAACTGTCATTGTTGTTGAAAGTTCAAAATTGGTTGTATCTGCTGTGATTTCAACATAATCAGGGATTTCCATTTCATCCTTGTCAATGTCAAGGCTGTCCTGCATACCCGGAAGAGCAAAACCGGCAACGATTGTTCTTGTACCGTCATTGATAGCCTTGCCGTTTGAAACCTCAACATTTTTGAAGTTGTCATCGTCAAGAATCATACCCGAAAGCATAAGGAACGGAACATTAACTTCTTCTGTCTTGCCGTTAATCTTAACCTTTTCCTTCTGTGTGTTTTCATAGTCAATGCGGATTGTAACCTTACCGCTCTTGCCTGCAATTTCATCTGCAGAAACAGTTTTGCCGTTGAGCTTGTAGCTTAATTTGAGCTTTACGGGAAGTTCGGTTGTGCCTGTTCCCTGATAGTAGATATCATCGCCATTTGCAGCCCACTCATAAGCGTTGTCTTCGTTTACCGTGTATGTTTCGTCACCCTTAACATTTTTAACATCCTTGAGGTTTGAAACATCCTTTACCTTGCCTTTTGTATCTACACCCTTGAGCCAGTCGCTTACAATGATTTTCTTAGCCGCACCGCTTGCGTCGGCAATGACATAAACGGTTTCATTTTTGCTGAGCTTTTTGAGAGCCTCTTTAGTTGTGCTTGCCTTCTTAACAGCCTCAACCGTACTTTCTGTCTGAACACCGAGAGCCTGTGCAGTATTGTCTGCACCGGCGGAATAAGCGGCAACACCTACTCCGCTGCAAAGGATTGTGAGTGCAAGCGCACCTGAAATAGCACCCTTGATATAGTTTTTGCTTAAAAATTTATGATTATTATTTTTGTTAGTCTTTTTCATTATACAGCAGCCTCCGAATTTGATATTTTTTTCGGCTTAAAACCGAGAGTTGTCTTTGCAATTACCTTGTCGAACAGCATAAACATTGCCGGCAAAATAAGCGTTACGCAGAACATACTGATGACAGCGCCTCTTGCAAGGAGCTTACAGATTGATGAAATAAGGTCAACATCCGAGTAGAATGCGACGCCGATTGTAGCGGCAAAGAGTCCCATTGCACTAACGATAATTGACGGAATTGAAGTTTCAAGAGCCGTAATAACCGAGGTGCGTTTATCGTTTCCGAGATACCTTTCCTTCTTATATCGTGTCGTCATCAAAATTGCGTAGTCAACCGTTGCGCCAAGCTGAATTGTACTTATACAGATAGGTGTGATGAACGGGAGCGACTCGCCCATAAGATGCGGAATACCGAGGTTAATAAAGATTGCAAGCTCAATAACCGCAACAAGAATAATCGGAAGTGTGATACTCTTTTCAACAATCGCAATGATAATAAAGATTGCAACAATAGAAATTGCATTTACAACCTGAAAGTCAACTGTCGTGATGTTTACAAGGTCGTTTGTACAAGCGGCTTCACCGATGAGAAGTCCGTCCTTATCATACTTTGTAATGATTTTATTCAACTCGTCAATCTGCTTTGCCATAGGATCTGTGGCTGTTTTGTACTCAGAGTTGATAATCATAAGCTCCCATTTATCATTTTTGAGAACGCTTGTGATTGAATCGGGAAGAACTTCTTCCGGAACAAGCGAACCTACAACGCTTTCAAGGCCGAGAACATATTTTACGCCGTCAACCTTTTCAAGCTCGTTTGTCATATTTCTTGCGTCCTTTGCAGAAAGCGAAGAATCAACAAGAACCATATGTGTTGTACCGACACCGAATTTATCTTTAAGCTTTGTGTTGGCAATTACATTTGCCATATCTTCGGGAAGACTTTCCGACAAATCGTAGTAAATCTCATTGTTTGTCTGGCTGTATGCCGAATAGAACGGATAAATAAGAGCCGCAAACATCACGAGAAATACGGGGAAAATTTTAACAAGTCCTGTTGCAAGCTTCTTTGTTGACGGAATAAGCGACTTATGCATTGTCTTTTCAAGAGGCTTGTCAAGAACAAGAATGAGCGACGGAAGAACTGTTACACAGGAGATAACACCGAGGATAACACCCTTTGCCATTACAATACCGAGGTCAAGACCGAGTGTGAATGTCATAAAGCAAAGTGCGATAAAGCCTGCAACCGTTGTGATTGAACTTCCGATTACGGAACGGACGGTTTCGTGAATTGCAACAGCCATTGCCTGCTTGTGGTTTTCACAAATGCCCTTTTGTTCTTCATAACTGTGCCACAGGAAGATTGAGTAGTCCATTGTTACCGCAAGCTGAAGAACTGCCGCCAACGCTTTGGTAATGAATGAAACCTCACCCATAAAGTAGTTACTGCCCATATTTACGAGGATAGCAACCGCTATACTTGCAAGGAACACAAACGGGATAATCCAGTTATCCATAAAGATCATCATTGCAATTACCGCAAGGACAACAGCGATTGCAACATAAGTCATTTCCTGTTCCTCAAACATATCCTTCATATCCGTAATCATTGCCGACATACCCGAAACAAAGCATTGCTTACCGGCAACCGAACGGATTTCTTCGATAGCGTTCATTGTTTCATCAGCTGATGTTGAGGTATCGAAGAATACCGCCATCATTGTTGCATTTCCCGAATTGAACGCATCATAAATTTTGTCGGGCAACATTTCCTTTGGAATTGAGATGTCGGCAAAATCGTCATACCAAAGAACCGTATCAACATGGTCGATTTCTTTGATTTTTTCCTCTGTTGCCGCAACATCCTTATCATCCATATTCTCAAAGATGAGGAATGAAAAAGCACCCTTTCCGAAGTCATCAAGCAGATAATCCTGACCCTTGATTGTGTCGAGGTTATCGGGAAGATAACTAAGAATGTCGTAATTAACCCTTGTAAATGCCATTCCCAAGGCTGACGGAATCATCAGCGCAACGGCAAGTATAAGGATTACGAAACGGCTTTTAACAACCGCTTTCCCTAACTTCATATTTCATACTCCTTCATATATGATTTGCAGACTGCACTCTGCATTCAAAGGAACGATCCGAGAGGTGAACCGTATTTCCTTTGTCCGTAATATATTCTATTACGGCTTTGTTAAAATTTAAACAGACACAAAAAATGCCGTGTCAGGAATTTAGACACGGCAATAAATTTGTACGGAAATCAGACATTTTGTTAAATTCGTCTGCATTTCAGACACGCAAATAAACGCAAATATTCAATTTTAACCAATAAAACAGCAATCAGGCATTGATTTTGGCACATCTGTCCAATGCAGACTCCATTGAACCCTCAAACAGCTCACAAATGCGTTTCATCTTAATTCTGAGGTCATATTTCATACCTCCGCCGAGCCAGTCGATAATAAAACCGACAAGCTGACACTTGTAATACATAATCATTGCGTCAAGGTCATCTTCGGCAATATTTTTTGTAATTTCAAGCTTGTCAAAATAGCTTTTTATAGCGTGAGTACAAATCCTGTTGAGATACACATCAAATGTAGTTCTGTTCGCAGAATTGTAAATGTGCTGAATCACCGACTTGTTAGAAAAAGCATAGTCAATTACAGAAATCAGACTTTCATAAACAGAAGTATTGTTGTCGGTTTCGGTCGCAACAAATCTGTCAGCCTCTTCAACGAGAATTTCCTCAAGAAGCGACGGAATGTCGTCAAAATGGTAGTAGAAAGAATTACGGTTAATTCCGCATTCTTCAACAATTTCCTTGACTGTAATTTTATTCAACGGCTTTTTATTCAATAGCGAAATAAATGTCGCCTTGATAGCCGCCTTGGTAAATGTCGGCATAGTGTCCCCCCTGAAAATTGCAAAACATCCGTGTGCAGACGGATATTTCCGTTCTGAATTTTTTCATACACAATATATGCAGCCGATTGCTGCACTAATCAAAGTAAATTGTATCACAATTATTCAAAAATAGCAATAACAAGCATATTAACAAAATCAGGGGTTTGTTTTGTATTTCCTATGTAAAAAAGCCCCGAAATTGATGTTACCCCCCAAAAAAAGTCAGACCAAAAATCTAATGATTTTTGAGGTTGGTTCAAAATCGTGGCTTTATAGTTATAAAGTGATAAATTCAATATCTTTCGGGAAATCATTTTGCACACTGCAAAGGCTGATTTCATAGTCCGAAAATTTATATTGTTTCATATAATATTCGATTTGCTTTTCAGAGAATTTTCCGCTGCTGACATCAACACTTTTTGCGCCACGGTGAAATCCGTTACCCATACATTTTAGGAGTGCCTCTTTTTTAGTCCACAATTCAAAAAATGTGCCGAGCCTGTCAAAAGCGTTGCCGAGCAATTTCATCTCGTTGTCGCAGAAAACAATTTTGCCGAGCCTTATACCCTTGAGAAATCGAATTTCTTCAATATCACAGCCAACTTCGGAAGCCGACAACGCAAAAAGCACATAATTTCCGCTGTGCGAAATATTGAAACAAAGCCCGTTGTCACATTCGGGCTTGCCAAATTCATTCACGGTGATTTTTGCACCGCCAAGAAATTTGTTCATAAACAAGCCGCCTGCAATGCAACGCAGTTTATCGTCAGCTCTGCGGCATCTTTGAACACGCTCCGCTCTTTCGGGAGAAAGCTCACCGACTCTGTCAAAAGAGATTTTGCGGATATCGGTTATAAAAAGCCGTGTTTTCATATCAATAGCCACGAAGTGCGTCAAGCGAATCATCGGACATAATCCAATCGTTCACATCAATTTCCGTAAAATCGGTTTTATCGTTTCTGACAATAACCTTGTCAATACCTGCGTTGATAACCATACGCTTGCACATTGCACACGAAGATGTGTTCTGAACATACTCGCCGTTTGACATCTCCTTGCCGACAAGATAAAGCGTTGCGCCAATCATCTGTTCTCTTGATGCATGAATAATAGCGTTCGCCTCGGCGTGAACGCTTCTGCAAAGTTCGTAACGCTCGCCACGGGGAATGTTGCGTTCCTGACGGATACAAAATCCCAAATCACAGCAATTTTTTCTGCCTCTCGGAGCGCCTGTATAGCCTGTTGAAACAATCTGGTCGTTGTTCACGATGATTGCACCAAAATTTCTGCGCAGGCAAGTTCCCCTTTCAAGCACAGTTTCGGCAATGTCAAGATAATAATTTATTTTGTCAATTCTGTCCATATAAAAACACCGTCCGTTATCATAATTTCAAATTCGGTCAAGTATATTTTAGAGTAGTCGAAAGCAGTATCAGCCTTTGAGCTTTTCAACACAATCTCTGCATACATATTTTCCGCCGAATGCAATCAGATTATCAAGAGTATTGCAAAAAACGCACTTGCTCTCTGCCTTTTTAATCGTAACGCACTCATCGTCAGCCTCAATGTGAAGAATGTCACCCGGCTTAATGTTGAGGTGGTTGCGGATATCCTTTGATATTACAATTCTACCTGCTTTATCAATTTCCCTAAAGTTTGTATAAATCATTTTAATTCACCATAATCCCTATTTTTTAATTCACCATAATCCCTATTTTTACCTATACTACCATTTTTCGGGATTTTTGTCAACGATTTTATTAAATAATTTGATTACAAAAATGACAATATTGTACATTTTGTCGTTAATTGCAGCAAAAGGAGTAAAAATGCTGAATTATATCTGGAGCGGACTCATTGCCGTGAGCGTATTATGTGCGTTGTTTATGGGCAACACCGCCGACATTTCAAACGCACTCATCGAAAGCGGAGCGTCATCAATACAGCTTATTCTCACAATGGCAGGCATAATCTGCCTTTGGTCGGGAATTATGAAAATCGCAGTCGAAAGCGGTTTGACAAACATTTTTGCAAAAATCTTTGCACCGTTGCTCCGTCCGCTTTTTCCGAGACTTGATAAAAAAAGCGACTCCCCTGACTGTATATTTTCACAGTGTGCGGAAACTGGCACCACATCCATGTCTGACTTCTTTTCCCCTTTTGGGTTCTCCTTTGTCATGATACGCAGTGTTCCTTCAATCACCTTATGTTCCCCGCAGGCATAATCATCATCTTCCATATGCTGCTCCGCCTCATACCAGATGAAGTCCTCATCAATGTTTCCGATTGCCTCCATGCTGCTCTTATCACCGGTAATCATTGCATCTGGAACAAACAAAAAGGACATCTGCTGACACAGATGGGTGGAAAACGTGACCTTTGTCAGCATGCCGAGCCTTATAAATTTGCTCAACCGGACAGTGACTGTATTTTTTGCTACCTTCCAACGCTTTGCAAGATATGCATTTCTGATACATGGCTCATAACAGATTGAGCCTGCACGATCATATGGATTTCGGTTCTCTCCTGGCTTTGGCACTACCCGGATATTCGTCCATGAATCCGGGAAGCACACAACCGGAAACTCCGAGAACTCCACCATCTGATCCCGCACTACGGCATGTAGGATCAGATCCAGATATGCATCCATTTCCGTAACTTTGTCTGCCATTGCAATGATCCGGTCAATGGCATCCATGGTGAGCAGCACATAACCGGCTTTTTTCACGCCTGCCCCACGCAGATTCACAGAATCTGCGACTTGAAATTGTTTCTTCGCAAAAGGATATCGACGCTCTTAAT
>OGXI01002558.1_pt1 | contig 13533 bp, 10 predicted proteins | sample 1576221 | NCBI WGS metagenome assembly OGXI01 (sample SAMEA3541523, study PRJEB24748) | human gut metagenome | biome: human gut; feature: human-associated habitat; material: faeces | place: China | collected 2012
TGCAAAAATGCTCGAGAATACACAAAGTATTCTCTGCGCTTTTTGCTTAGCAGCTGGCGCACCTCGCTCGCCGTATCGGCACTTAGAATTGTGTTCTGCCGCCCGAAAATACTACTGCAAAAGAAATCAAGGGGGACCGTTATGGTTGAACTCAAACGAATCCCGACCGAACAACGCAACGAAGCTACGGCCCATATCGACCGCATGTCCACGTTGGAGATGGTACGGCTGATCAATCAGGAGGATCACAAGGTGGCTGACGCTGTCGGCCGCGAGGCACAGCACATCGCCCGGGCCGTGGACATCATCACCGGTCATATGAAGCAGGGCGGACGGCTCATCTACGTGGGCGCCGGCACCTCCGGCCGGTTGGGTATCCTCGATGCTGTCGAGTGCCCGCCCACCTACTCCACCGAGCCGGAGCTGGTGCAGGGCCTCATCGCAGGCGGCACCCCGGCCATCTTCCGTGCCGTCGAAGGGGCCGAGGATGACCCCGATCTGGGCCGCAAGGATCTGGAAGAGATCCACTACACCAAACAGGATGTGCTGGTGGGCATCGCCGCCAGCGGCCGCACGCCCTATGTCATCGGCGCTATGGAGTACGCCAAGTCCCTGGGCGGTGTGACCATCGGTGTGACCTGCTGCCCCGGCAGCGAGATCGACACTCTGGCCGAGGTGGGCATCGCACCGATGCCCGGCCCCGAGGTCGTGACCGGCTCCACCCGCATGAAAAGCGGCACAGCCCAGAAAATGGTGCTGAACATGCTCTCCACCTGCACGATGATCCGCCTGGGCAAGGTGTACGGCAACCTGATGGTAGACGTCAAGCCCTCCAACGAGAAGCTGATCCGCCGTTGCGTGTCCATCGTCTGCGCGGCTGCCGAGTGCGACGAAGCCGCCGCTACCGCTGCGCTGGAGCAGTGCGGCTATCATCCCAAGATCGCCATCGTCATGCTGCTGTGCGGCTGCACCGCCGAGGAAGCCGAAAAACGCCTGACGGAAAAAGACGGCTATATCGCCCGGGTGGTGGGCTGATGCCCGCCCTGTGCTGCGGCGCGGACAGACTGGGAGAGTATAAACATCTGTTTAAAGATGCCCGCGTGGGTCTGGTCACTACGCCCACGGGCCGTACAAGTGACGGCCGCTCCACCATTGCCGCCTTGCAGCAGGCCGCTGACCTGCGTGTCCTGCTTGGCCCCGAACATGGTGTGCGGGGCGACGGCGCGGCAGGGGCGTTCATCCCCCAGTATACCGACGCCGCCACAGGCCTGCCGGTGTTCAGCCTCTATGGCAAAGACTCCAAGCGGCTGACCCCCGCCATGCTGGAAACTTTTGATGTGTTGGTGTATGATATACAGGATGTAGGCAGCCGGTACTACACCTTCCTCTCCACGCTGGCCTACCTCATCGAGGATTGCGCCGGGGCGGGCAAGCGGCTGGTGGTGCTGGACCGCCCCGACCCGCTGGGCGGAGAGATCATCGAGGGTACAACTTTGCGCCCCGGTATGGAGAGCTTTGTGGGCTGCTATCCGCTCCCCACTCGCTACGCCCTGACCATCGGCGAGTTTGCCCAAATGGTCAACGCCGAGCAGCACTTTGGCTGCGACCTTACCGTCGTACCCTGCACCGGCTGGCAGCGCGGCCAAAGCGCCCCGGCCTGGGGCACGCCGTGGATCATGCCCAGCCCCAACATCCCCAACTACGAAACGGCTCTGCTCTACGTAGGCACCTGCCTGTTTGAGGGCACCAATGTCTCCGAGGGCCGCGGCACCGCCGCTCCCTTCGCCGTCATCGGTGCGCCCTATATCCATGATGCCGAGGCGCTGGCGGCGGTTTTTAACGCCCGCGGCCTGCCAGGTATCTGCGCTACGCCGTACTATTTTACCCCGACGTTCTCCAAACATCAGGGCCAATTGTGCGGCGGTGTGCACCTGCACGTGCTGGATGCCGACGCCGTGCGCCCGCTTTCGGCAGGCCTGACCCTGCTGGAACTCATCCGGGATACCTGCCCCAATGACTTCGCCCTGCTGCCCCCGCATACCGAGGGCGGCCGCCCCTTTATCAGCCTGCTGGCAGGCCATCGGGAACTGGAACGCCCGGACTGGACGGCGGCGGAGCTTATCAAAGCCCAGGCCCCGGACGAAGCCGCCTTTGCCGCCCGCAAAGCGGCCTACCACCTGTATTGACGAGGTGCTTTTATGCGTACATTGCAAGAAATGACCCTGCAGGAAAAACTGGGCCAGCGATTGGCCGCGGGCTTTCAGGGGTTAGAGCCGCCGGAAGAATTTCTGCGGCTTATCAAAGAATATAAGGTCGGCAACATCATCCTTTTCCGCCGCAATATCCAGGATGGCCCCCAGCTGAAAAAGCTCTGCGCCACCCTGCGCAAAGTGGTGGAGGAAGAAACCGGCGTGACGCCCTTCATCACCATCGACCAGGAGGGCGGCGTTGTAACCCGCCTGCCGGAGAGTGAGGTCAACATCCCCGGCGCCATGGCGGTAGCCGCCACCGGCAACCCCCGCAACGCCTACGATATGGGCCTGTTGACCGCCCAGGAACTGCGCAGCTGCGGCGTGGATTTCGATCTGGCCCCGGTCATGGACATCAACTGCAACCCGGACAACCCGGTCATCGGCGTGCGCAGCTACGGCGATACGCCGGAGCGTGTGGCCGAATACGGCAGCCAGATGGTGCGCGGCCTGCTGGACGGCGGCGTCTACTGCTCGCTCAAGCATTTCCCCGGCCATGGCGATACGGCGGTGGATTCCCACCTTGGCCTGCCCTGCATCGACCGCAGCTTTGACGAGCTGATGCAGCGGGAACTGAAACCGTTTATTGCGGGCATCGAAGCCGGTGCACCCGCCGTGATGACCACCCACATCCTCTTTCCGCAGATCGAGCCGGAGCACATCCCCGCCACCATGTCCCGCCGCATCATGACGGGCCTCCTGCGGGAAAAGCTGGGCTTTGGCGGCATCATCATTTCCGACTGCATGGAGATGGACGCCATCAAAAAGTTCTACGGCACGGTCAACGGCGTGCTGGCTGCCATGAAAGCCGGTGTCGACCTGGTGTTCGTCTCCCAGACACCCGCCCTGGCCGCCGAAGCAATGCAAAATGCCCGCCGTGCCGCCGAAAACGGCGAGCTGGACCTGGCCGAACTGGACGTCAGCGTGCAGCGCATGCTGGAGGCCAAGGCCCAGTGCGCTGCCATGCAGCCCAAAACGCTGGGCGATGAAGCCGCTTGCCGCGCCCGCGCCGAGGAAGTGCGCGCCGCGTCCATCACCGCCGTACACCTGCCCCAGGGCGGCATGCCTGCCCTGGGCGACAACCCCTTGTTCCTGGGTTGCGCCGACTACCGCAGCACCATTGCCTCCAACGGCGAATCCAGCGGCTTCACTTTTCCCGAAGAAATGCGCCGCCACGCGGACAAAGGCACCGCGCTGGTTACCGACAAAGACCCCGGCGACGCTGAAATTGCCGAGGTCGTATCCCAGGCTGCGGCTCACAGCTGCATCGTGCTGGGCACCTACAACGGTCACATCCTGCAAGGCCAGCTGCGCTTGGCTAAGGCCCTGGCCGCCACCGGCCTGCCGATGATCTTAGTTGCGCTGCGCAACCCCTACGATTTGCGTAACATGCCCAACCATGTGGCCGCGCTGGCCGGGTGGGAGTACACCCGCCCGCTGTTTGACGCCCTGTGGCCGGTGCTGAACGGCACCGCCCGGCCCACGGGCAAACTACCGCTGCTTACCCTGACAAAGGCGGCAAAATAATGGCACACCTGCAAATTGAGCAGCGGCTCGAAACACTGGGCGGGCAAAGCATCTTCCACGTCGTCCTGCCCGAGGCCGGCGACCTGCACGAAGCCCCGGTCATCTACCTGCTCCACGGGGCAGGGGACAACGGCACAGGCTGGCTGCGCTACACTGCCGCCGAGCGCTGCGCCACCGAGAAGGGCTTGGTCCTCATCATCCCCGGCGTAGGCAACAGCTGGTACACGGATATGGCCAGCGGTGTACAAGCGTTTACCTGCGTCACGCAGGAATTGCCCGCCGTCTGCCGCCGTATGTTTGGCCTGACGCAGCAGCGCGAAAAAACGCATGTCATCGGCCTTTCCATGGGTGGCTATGCGGCGCTGAAACTGGCATTGACCAATCCGTATAGTTATACGACTTGTACTGCACTTTCTGCTGCGGTCCGCCCGGAGCAGGTAGTCAAAAGCCCCGATTGGCCTTTGCCGCCTGCCGCCGCCCGTGCGGTGTTTGGCACCGGCATTGACCACGGCGAACTGCCGCCCCAGGCCGACCTGTGGCAGCTGGCCGCCAGTGCCGACCCTGCCGCCCTGCCTGCCATCCGCATGGTCTGCGGCGAACAGGACGCCCTGCTGCCCGCCAACCGGGAATTCCACGCGCTGCTGCAAAGCAAAGGCATCGCCCACACGTTTGAAACAGCCCCCGGTGCCCACACCTGGCCGTTCTGGGATGCCCAGCTCAAACGCGTCCTTGACCAGATCTTCCCATAACAAAAGGCTCCCCGCAAGGGGAGCCTGAATAGGTTGCGCGCTTTTTTGCCCCCCCTCTGCGGGGGAGCCTTTTAGAGTTACCGATGATCTACCCTGTGCGACATACAAATCTGGTAGCTGCTCTCCAGCGTGCCCTGTATCGCCGCGTAATCCTGGCTGGCCAGCACGGTGAACAGCGCATCCACCACCATCAGCTGCGCCAACCGGCTGCTCATCGCGCCGCTGCGCACATACACTTCTTTCGACGATGTGTACAGCAGCAGCTTGCACCCCGCACTCAGCGGGGACTTGCTGTAATGGGTAATGCCAATGGTATGGCACCCGCTGGCCTGCACGGCCTCCAATGCCTGCAAGATCTCCTGCGTCTTGCCGGTGTTGGAAATAAACACCGCTGTATCGTCCTTTGTCAGCGTAGCACTGTAGCTTAGCTGCACATGGCTGTTAAAGTTGAAAATGGCGTTTTTGCCAATGCGCAGCAGCTTGTCGCACAGGTCCGAGGCCACCAGCCCAGAGGCCCCCATGCCAAACAGCTTGATGGATTTGGATTGCAGCAGCCAATCTGAGGCCGTCTGGTAGGCGGCGGGGTCCATCAGCTTGGAGGTCCGCTGCAGCGCCTGCAAACTGGCCGCCGTCACGTTCTGCAAAATTTCCTGGGCGCTTTTGCCCTCCCGCAGGTCAGAAAAATGTACGGTCGGGTCCACTTCCACCTGGGGCTCAGCGCTGTATTGCAGGTAGAGCTGCTGGCGCATGTCCTTCAACCCGGTGTAGCCGATCTCCTTGCACAGCCGCACCCAGGCCGCCGAGCTTACGCCGGATTGCCGCGCCAACTCGGCAATGGGGATGCTGTACAGCTCCCGCGTGTGGGCCAGCAGATAATCGGCCGCTTTCTGGCAGGTGGGGCTCAGCGCGCTGTAGCTGCTGCGCACCCGTACTTCTACGTTAGTCATGCTGGTTCTCTCCTTCTTATGCCTTTTACAGGCTCAGCTTGCCCATCACAACAGGGTGGGCCGCGCCGGTGGCGCTGGGGGCGTTGTTGCAGCGGCCGTGCAGCATCTCGTTGGCCAAAATCGCAAAGGCAACGGCCTCCTTGGCGTCGCTGTCCAGGCCCAGGGCCTCGTTGGTCACCACTTCGCAGCCGGGCAGGCCCGCCTGCAGCAGTTCCATCAATACAGGGTTGTGGCTTCCGCCGCCGCCCACGATCAACCGCTCCGGCTTCTGCGGGCAGTGGTGCTCCACCGCCAGGCAGATGCTCTCGGCAGTAAAGGCCGTGGCCGTGGCGATCTTATCGTACCCGGTCAGCCCCAGCTCCTCGCCCTTGCGCCACAGCGCATCCACAAAGGCGGCGCTGTAATGCTCACGGCCGGTAGTCTTGGGCGGGGCCAGCCGCAGGTAATCGTCGCTGTCCACTAAATACCGCAGCAGTTCGGCACTTACCTGCCCCTGCCGTGCCAGCTTGCCGCCGTCGTCGTAGCGCAGCGCGCCGTTCGTCACCCGCGCGGCCAGTGCATCGATGACCATGTTGCCCGGGCCGGTGTCAAAAGCCAGCGTGTCCGCCAGCGCACCGCCCGCAGGCAGCACGGTAATGTTGCCAATGCCGCCAATGTTTTGCAGCGCCACGGTGCGGTGCTCCTCGCGGTATAAAAGGTACTCGGTGTAGGGGACAAGGGGCGCACCCAGCCCGCCAGCGGCCATGTCCCGCACGCGGAAGTCACTCACCACCGGGCAGCCCAGCCGCTCGGCGATCAGGCTTGGCTCGCCAATTTGCAGCGTGGCCCGCACCTTGCGGCCCAGGTAGTCTGCGCCCGCAGGCTCGTGCCAGATGGTCTGCCCATGGCTGCCCACAAAGTCCACGTCGCCGGGCTGGATACCCGCCGCGCGGCAGGCTTCCAGGCAGGCATCGGCGGACAGGCCACCCAGGTAAAAGTTCAGCAGGCAGATCTCCCGGCTGTCCAGCGGTGCACCGCCCGCCACCTGCAAAATTTTTTGCCGCGCCTCATCGCTGAACGGCAGCGTGATGAACCCCAGCTGCCGCACCCTGGTATCGGTGCCGCAGCCCCGCAGCTCCACCACGGCGGCGTCAATGCCGTCGGCGCTGGTGCCGCTCATCAGCCCAATGGCGATGCAGGCATCCTTTTGTAAAAAAGAAAGTTCCATCGTAGGACCTCCTGAAATAATAAAACATCTGCTTAAAATAAAGTTTCAACCTGATTCTATTATGTTCGCTTCAGGGCAATTTGTCAAGAGAAAATTTGCGTATAAACGTAATAACTGAACAATAAAGGAGCAAATGTATGCAAACACAGTATTACGCCGGGTGGGACGGCGGCGGCACCAAGACCCTTTGCCGCGTTTTGTATCAGGATGGCACCGCGCCGCAGCCCTTTACCGCCGGTGCGCTCAACCCCAATGGCACCGTGGCGGGTCAGTGCGAGGCCACCGTGGCCGACCTGCTGCGCAATATGGCCGCGCTGCCGGGCGGGCTGGACGCCTGCCGCATGCTGTGCATCGGCGCGGCGGGCATCAGCAACCCGGCCACCCGGGTCCACCTGCAAAATGCCCTGCAGGCAGGCGGCTACCACGGCCCGGTCACCTTCACCGGCGACCAGCAGACCGCCCTGTACGGGGCCCTCGGCGGGCCGGGCGGCATCGTGCTCATCGCGGGCACCGGCTCCATCTGCTACGGCCAAAGCACCGATGGCCGCGAAGCCCGCAGCGGCGGCTGGGGCAGCCTGATGGACGACGAGGGCGGCGGATTCGCCCTGGGCCGGGACGCCCTGGCGGCGGTCGTCCGTGCCGAGGATGGCCGCATTGCCCCCACCGTGCTGCACGATGCGGTGTTCAAGGCGCTGCAGGTCGGCGCCGTCCGGGAACTGATCGGCAAGATCTACGCGCCGGGTTTCGGCAAGCGGGAGGTGGCCGCACTGGCCCCGCTGGTGGGGGCCGCCGCCGAACAGGGCGACGCCGCCGCCCTGCAAATTGTGGAAAAGGCAGGCCGCGAGCTGGCCCTGCTGGTGCGCCCGGTGGCCGAAAAGCTGGGGCTGCAATCGGCGCGTATCGCTTTTGCGGGCAGCGTGCTGCAAAAGTGCGCCCCGGTGCGCAGCGCCGCCCAAACGCAGCTGCAAACCCTGCTGCCGCAGCTCACCCTGGCCGAGCCGCAGGGCGACGCCGCTGCCGGTGCCGTGCTGCTGGCACGTTGCAAGGCAGAAGAATAAAAGTGTATAGACCCGGCTGAGAGGAGTGTATTAGGCACTCCTCTATTTTTTTGTCCAAGTTTTGCGCTATGTTTGGCTATGTAACAGGCCGGACTTGCGCAATTTGTTTGCGCAAATGGATTGCACAAAACGCCAAAAAGCGACAAAAAATGCGGAAGAAAGCCGTGAAAAAGAAAAAATACGCAAAGAATGACGCAAAAATGTGTTGAGCAAATTTACCAAATTCCACATTGCAGACTTTTACACAATGACGAAAAATAAGGTGCAACGTCCATAAATCACCCATAGATATTGAAATTTGAAGCAAAAAGTGTTATAACGTTAACAGAAAACCATATAAGTGCAGCGAATAAAAGTGAGCGGCGCAGGAAACCCCAAAAAAATTGCTCAAAAACGCAACAGTTGCGCACGATATCCCCAGGGGATATTATTTCACAGGTAGACCTGTGAAATAATGCGTACTGTCAGCAGGCGATGTATCCGGCCGCCGCGGCACGCAAGATCCAGCCAACATTACAGACACAGAGCCACCGAAAGGAACAGAAAGGAAGTGAGCAGATGTCTAAGCACAGCACCACCCCCCGCACCCTGAGCCGCCGCCTGGCGGCCCTCCTGGCCGCCCTGGCCCTGCTCGCCGCCATGGCCCTGCCCGTTTATGCCGAGGCCCTTGATGACGCCACGCAGATGCAGGAGACCGTTGAGACTGACAACAATGGTGAGACAGATAATAAGGTTGAGGCGGGCAGTAACGTTAAGACGGACGATAAGTCCGAAACGAATGAGGGCACTGGCACGGGCGCAGGCACCGAATCCGAAGATACGAACGATAATGCCTCGCAAACCCCCGGCGCAAACTCCACCGCCCCGGCAGACAATGCCACTGCGGACGCCCCCGACGCGCAGGACCCCGCCGCCCCCGACACGGCTGTTGCGCCAAACCCTGCCGCCGACGCCGAGGAAACTACGGCGGAAACAACCACCGCAGAGCAAGATGTCCTTTTCGCTGACGGGGGCAACAACGATGTAACCGCACCTGCCACAAGCGGGTATACGCTGTATTTTGTTGCGCCTACGGCTTGGGAAGAAAATTTAAGCAAAGCAGACGCGCATCTTTACCTTAACGTCAATTTTCATGATAATGAATGGCAACAAGTGGATATGACCCAAATCGGCAAAACCGCAGCAGATTGCCGCCTTTATGCGATAAACTTTGTGCCAAACAACGGCAATACAACGATTTGTACGTGCCAGTTCCAATGTTATGTAGGTACGAATCATAGTGGCCAACAATTTCAACCGATCGCGAATACACCGACTGCGCTTACCTCTTTGGTGGGGCGTGTCTTTGACGGTACAACACAAGCCTGGTCTGACTACCAAAAAGAGTACGCCGGAAAGACACTGTATTTCAAGAACGATTCCGCAGCAGATCTGACAACCGTAAAAGCGGTTTTCTACACATGGGACTGGCAAAACAATACGCATCAACAGGCTGCGGTACAAGATGTCGGAACGGTTGCGGCGGGCGCACAGTCCGAGGTACTGATTCCGCAGACGGCAAGTGGCTTTGTACAGTTCACATGGGCGGACGGGCAGAGCGCACTGTATAATTACAGCAATATCCAATATACCGACGAAAATACCGCCGAAAATGGATCAACGCCGTTAAGCATCGCCACCCAAAATCGCTTTACCTATGGCGCAGAGGGTAGCGGAATATGGGATAAGGTCAGCAACAATGTTTTAGCGGCAGGCAAAACGATTTATTTCGATTCCACATTTTCTTCGTATGCCTATACGGGTGACAAGGAAATTAAGCAAAATCCAATGCCGAGAACCGGCGACGACGGCAGCGCTAAGATGTATTGTTTCCTGCAAACAGCGGAAAATACGTTTGAAAGGGTGGAGATGACGCCTGCCACCGACCCCAAAGCCCTCGGCCGTCAGCTTTGGTTTTGCAACATCCCGAAGGACAAATCCTATACGGCGGTTCAGTTCTCGGCGTGGAATGATCGGAATCGAACCGCGAAGGACGACATGACCGACGTGTTGTTGGAGGATGATATCCCCGCAAACCTGAAAGAACCCTGCTTTTTTGCGGATAACGGCGACCCGTCGGCCTACAAGGATGGCAATCCTATCTACCGTGAAGGCTACTGGGGCGAGAAATCCGCTGTCCGCGATGCCGAAAGCGGCAAAAACAAAACCGGCAAAAACAACCCCGTTGTGGATATTGCAAGCGGCACGTTCACGCAAGAGTCGGGCACAAAGTATATCACAAGTACCCTGTACGATTACTACACCGACTACGAGCTGAACGGCCTGAACCGCGACACGTACCCGGACGGTAACACGGTTTCCCAGCGCGGGTACGTCACTTTTGAGCAGTTCAACCGCGCACTAAGCAGTGCTTACGAGGCAAACAATAATGTCAAATACCCGCTTTATACCGGGCATTTCCAACCGTCAATAGATGGCTGGGGCAACTTCTTTGCAGACGTTGCCAAGGGTATGAACTTGTATGGCTGGAGTGAACCAGATCATAACAAAGAAGCCTACATTACTTTTATGGCCGTGAACAACTCGGCACTGGATACCGGGCTTACAAATACCGATAACAACTACACCAAAACCTTCCAAGGTCTTATGGAAGACAAGACCTCTGACGGCACGAAAGACGGACTGCCGCTGTTAAAAGGCACGACGTTGGTTGACCCGCACTTTGACAAAGACTTCCTGCAAGGCAAAAACGCCTTTAACACCGTGCTGGGCAAGGTGTATGAGGATGTTTCTTTCCCGCTTAGGAAAGAAAAAGTTTTTGCAAATACTCAGGATAATTCGGGCAATAACGCGATAAACGATGCTGAATATTGGTACTTTGACAGCAACGAAACCTCGCTGTACCTCAAACAGGACAGCACCGAAGGCTACTATCTGGCGGGGGATGGCACAAACGAAGCCTCACGTAACCGTGGTTCCGACAACGGAACGAACGAAACTACGAACAAAAAGTTTGGATTCTTCCCGTTTAACCAAACAGTTGGCAACGGTACTGCCCCCAAATACAACTACGGCTTTGGAGCCAAGCTGCAATTTGACTTTACGCTTACAGAAAACGGCCAAGTGACTGTGGGGCAGAATGGGAAGACAGTCCCCATCCAGTTCTTCTTCTCCGGCGACGATGACGTGTGGGTCTACATTGACGGCGAGTTGGTGCTGGATGTTGGCGGTGCGCACGACCGGGCGGCCGGTCTGCTGGAATTTGGTTCAGACGGCAAGGGCAGCAACACGGTCACATCCTGGGTCAGCGACGTCAAGGACAGCGGCCGGGTTTATACAGCCTTGGAACAAGGCGAACAGAAAACGGTAAAATTCACAAACAAACACAAGATCTCCAATGACTACACCTTCAAGTATAGGACCAAAGCCCCCCCGAAAACCCTGAAAAAACAAAACATCCACACCCTGACCATGTACTACATGGAGCGCGGCATGTGGGAATCCAACATGGCGCTGGCGTTCAACTTCCCCGACCATAACGAATTGCAGGTCGAAAAGAAGGTCGATGTTTCGGGCGTGAACGAGTTGTTCCAAAAGAGTTTCCTGGACCAGAAGATTTTCACCTTCAACATCCCGAATCCCACGACACCATCGTCGAACTGCTCAAGCACACCAAGGAAGGCGCTCTGAAGTTCTTCGACATCAACCTGCGTGCGAACTTCTACTCCAACGAACTCATCGAAGAACTGCTCGGCTATGCGAACATCTTCAAGATCAACGACGAAGAGCTGATCATGATGCGCGACATGTTCTCCATTCCTGAGTGCAACGACGAAGAGGCATGCAAGTGGTTCATCGACCGCTTCGACCTTGAGTACATCATTCTGACCGGCGGCGCCACGTTCAGCACCATCACCGCCAAGAATGGCGAGGTTTCCACGCTGCTGACCCCTCACGTCGAGGTTGCCGATACCGTTGGTGCAGGCGACTCCTTCTCCGGTTCCTTCACCGGCAAGCTGCTGAGCGGCGCACCGCTCAAGGAAGCGCATCGTGCGGCTGTGAACACCGCCGCCTACGTGTGCACCAAGGAAGGCGGCTGGCCAACCTACCCTGCGGAAGGCGTTCCGGATTATCTCGCCGAAGCCGGCAAGTAAGCCCAGATTTTCCTTTCATCATCATCAACGAGGCCATGTCTGCCATCATGGCCTCGTTTTTCATACCCATATTCAATCCGCAATTGGTGCAATCACGATTGTCACGATATACGCACCTCAACGAAGAATGATGCCATGAACGACACCAGCAACACCACAAATGCCGCTTCACAATCCGATATTCCGCAGTCAGTTTCCGATTTCATGCGGCATATCACCGACTTGTGTGGCGGCGAACACGCAAGATGGGCCGAAAACTTCAACGCAGGATTCGCCAATACACTCACCACCACCGTGAGACGGCATGATGACGGCACGACGTTTCTGCTGACGGGAGACATACCTGCCATGTGGCTGCGCGACTCCTCAGCGCAATTCCGACCATATCTCGCCGTAGCCATAGATGATCCCGAGCTCACCGCGCTTATTACCGGGCTTGTTCGGCAGCAATTCAGGTTCATCAATATCGATCCATACGCAAACGCGTTCAACGAAACACCCAGCGGCGCTACCTGGGATCCGAACGATCAGACCGATTCGTTCGGACCATGGTTGTGGGAACGCAAATACGAGGTGGACTCCCTGTGCTACCCCATTCAGCTGGCGTGGCTGTTGTATCGCAATACAGGAACCACCAGCCATTTCGATGATGCGTTTGTAAGCGGCATCCGTCGAATCCTTGACGTGTTCGAAACCGAGCTTGACCATTCGAATTCGCATTACCGCTTCTTCCGTCCGAACGACGATCCGCGCGACAGCGTGCCCAACCATGGTGCCGGAGGACCTTTTGCCGTCACCGGCATGACATGGTCCGGATTCCGCCCCAGCGACGACGCCTGCGTCTACCCATATCTCGTGCCGTCCAACATGTTCGCCAGCGTGGTCATGGGATATGTGCAAAGGATTTTTATCGACGTGCTTGACGATCGTGAAATCGCCGGTCGTGCCGCGGCGCTGCAGCATTCCATCGATGATGGTCTTGCCCATCACGCAACCATCCACAATGCGGCCGGAAACGCTATCTACGCATACGAAGTGGACGGTCTCGGCAACGCGTTGCTTATGGATGACAGCAATGTGCCGAATCTTATGTCGGCACCTTATCTCGGATTCTGCGAAGCGGACGATCCGCTGTATCTCGAAACGCGCAATACTTTGCTGAGTCAGGAGAATCCTTACTATTTCGAGGGTGACTATGCACATGCCATCGGTTCTCCGCATACGCCAGAAGGTTATGTTTGGCCGATCGCCATGGCCATGCAAGGATTGACAAGCCACGACAAAGCCGAAAAAGAACGTATTCTTGATCAACTTGTCGCCGCCGACGCCGGCACGCATCTCATGCATGAAAGCTTTGACGCGAACGACCCGAACTCCTATACCCGTCCGTGGTTCAGCTGGGCCAATATGATGTTCTGTGAATTGGTCATGGATTATTTCGGTATTCACGTCAAGCTGTGAGTGGCTATCAGTTTAAGCTTTGGCTTCGCTCACAGCGCAAGAATTACGGTAGATGATTTGCACTTATTGACATTCCATGATATCTTGAAAAGTCCGGTCTTGCACCGGGTGCTTGATAATTCAAGATTGGGGATGATCGGTTTCGACGGTGACCTGTTCGTCGCAGGGAAGCGTGCCGAGA
>OGXI01002561.1_pt1 | contig 13525 bp, 9 predicted proteins | sample 1576221 | NCBI WGS metagenome assembly OGXI01 (sample SAMEA3541523, study PRJEB24748) | human gut metagenome | biome: human gut; feature: human-associated habitat; material: faeces | place: China | collected 2012
CCATCATGCTGCTCCGCAGTGCATGAGTGATCTTCTGACCGAAGAGCTTGGTAGGGGATTTTGGTCAGGCGCTGGAACAGGTTCTGTTCCAATTTCACCCGGACCGGATTCTCATTGAGCCCTCTGGCGTGGGCAAGCTGTCCGATGTCATTGGAGCCGTCCAGCGCCTGGATAACCACGAGATTGTACTCAATGCTTTCGTCACTGTCGCCGATGCCACAAAGTGCAAAATTTATATGAAAAACTTCGGTGAGTTTTTCAACAACCAAATTGAGCACGCCGCTGCCATTGTGCTCAGCCGCACCAGCGGGATGAATGAGAAAAAACTTCTGGATACTGTGGCGCTGCTGCGGGAACACAATGCCAATGCCCCCATCATCACCACACCATGGGAAGAGTTGGATGGGAAAACGATCCTGGAAACCATGGAAAACAAGGATACCCTGAAAGAGGAATTGGCACACTTGGCCGCAGAGCAGGCTGCTCATGACGAATCCCACCATCATCACCACCATGAGCATGACCATGAACACCATCACCACCACGATGAAGCGTCCCACGAACATGAACACGGGCACGAAGAACATCATCACCATGACCATGAGCACCATCATCACGACGGTTCTTGTTCCTGCGGGCATGACCATGATGCCGATGAGGTCTTCATCAGCTGGGGGGCAGAAACTCCCCGCAAATACACAGAGGAGGAAATCTCTGGTGCGCTGCATGCATTGGGCGAGGAAGCAAACTATGGCGTGGTTCTCCGCGCCAAGGGAATCGTGCCCTGCCAGGATGGCACCTGGATCCACTTCGACTATGTGCCTGGAGAGCAAAATATTCGCCGCGGTCCCGCCGGCTTTACCGGTCGTCTGTGCGTCATTGGTTCTGAACTGAAAGAGCACGCGCTGGAGCATCTGTTCTGCCTGCACTGAGCAAACGAGGATAAAATATATGATGGAAGAAATCCCTGTTTACCTGTTTACCGGTTTTCTGGACGCAGGTAAAACCAAATTCATTCAAGAGACCCTGGAAGATGTCCGCTTTAACAACGGAGAGAGCACGCTTCTTCTTCTCTGTGAAGAAGGGGAGGAGGAGTATGAGCCCACCACGTTTTCTGGGAAAAACGTCTTCATTGAGGTTATAGAGGACCCCTCTGAATTGACACCAATTAACTTAGAGCGTTTGCAGAAAAAGCATGCTGTGGAGCGAGTCATCGTGGAATACAACGGCATGTGGATGCTGGATCAGCTCTATCAAAACATGCCAGAGGCATGGATTGTCTACCAGGAATTCATGTTTGCAGACGCCCAGACCTTCTTGACCTACAACGCCAATATGCGTGGTCTGGTGGTAGACAAGCTGAAAAGCTGTGAAATGGTTGTCCTGAACCGCGCAGACCAGCGGGTGGACAAGGTGGAGATTCATAAAATCATCCGGGCCGTCAGCCGTCGGACCAACATTGCCTATGAGGATCTCAATGGGGAAGTGTACTACGATGACACCCCCGATGAACTGCCCTTTGATTTGGACGCACCCGTGGTTGAAATCACGCCTCAGGACTATGCGATCTGGTATCAGGATATCTCAGAGGAGCCGGACAAGTACAAAGGAAAAACCCTAAAGATCGGTGGATTCACCATGGTCCGGGATAAGCTTCCGGCCGGCAGTTTTATTTTCGGCCGTCGGATTATGACCTGTTGCGTGGAAGATATTACTTTTGCAGGACTTCTGGCCACTGGATACGACACGAAGAACCTTCAGGACCAGCAATGGGTTGAGCTGACTGCCAAAGTTGCAATTAAACACAACCGGGTTTACAATAAAAAAGGCCCTGTTCTCCACGTACTTTCTCTGACTCCAGGCACCGCGCCAGAGCAGGATGTCGCCACATTCTATTAAAGGTTATAAAACGTAAGTAAAAAAGTCCCGTCCCCAACAAAGGTTGGAAGGACGGGACTTTTTTCTTGCAGAACTCTTTCTGAAAAAGGGCTTATGGCTTCGGCTCTCCCACGGATGCCGCTTTTTCCGCCGCCGCAATCTGGGCCAGCAGGTTTTCTGTCTTACGTGCTCTGCGCATCTGGAGCGGTTTTTTCATCCGCTCTGACAAACTGTCCAGCACAGAGTAATAAACAGGAGTGAACAGCAAGGTAACCACAGTGGAAATCACCATACCACTGATCATAACGACTCCCATGGGCTGAAGCATCTCGTTGCCCTCTCCAGAGCCAATCGCCATGGGGATCAGCGCCAGCACCGTGGTCAATGTGGTCATCATAATGGGACGAACTCGCAGAGGGCAAGCCTCCATGATGGCCTCGTCCTTCTCCTGTCCACGGGCCCGCCGAATGTTGATGTAGTCGATCAGCACAATGGAGGAGTTGACCACCGTTCCCACCAGCATAATCAGCGCCAGCAAAACAATCATAGACAAATCCATTCCCGTAATGGGCAAACCAAACAATGCACCAGACAGCGCAATGGGAAGGATCATCATCACCATCACCGGCATAACGAAGGACTCAAACTGTGCCGCCAAAATAAAGTAGACCAGACAGACAGCCACCAACATAGCCAGCATCAGGGTTTGGAAATTTTCCATCATGTCTGTATAGGCACTGTTAATCTCAGCCTGATACCCATCCGGCATATCATAGCCATCCAGCAGGGACTGAATGGACGCATTCATCGCCGCCGTGTCCCCACTGATGGTATTACCAGTTACCTGTACCTGACGGGATTGATTGGTCCGTGCGATGGATTGGGGACTCAGTTCAACGGAAACCTCCGCGACAGAGGAGAGAGGAACCGTTCCGCCTGTCGGCGCAGAAATGGGCATGGAACGCAGCGCGTCCAGACTCTCCATACTTGCGCCACTGCCACGCACCACCACCTCTAAATCATTGCCATCCATCGTCACTGTGGTGGCCGTGGTTCCGGTCAATTCACTTCGAACCGCGGAACCGATGGTGGCAGAAGTCAGCCCATACTGCGCTGCTGCGGCATGATTGACAGAAACCGACACCGCCGGAATCGTATTCTCCAGGGAATTGGTAACCTCTTCCGTGTCCTCTAAGGCAGCGATCTGTTCCGTCAGATCATTGGCAATCTGCGTCAGTGTGTCATAGTCAGATCCGCTGATGTCCACCTGAATGTCGTTGGAACTGGTCATGCTGCTCATCATGCTGGCGTCACTGACTGTAATCTCACAACCAGCAATATCCCGCATGGCTTCCTTCAAATCCTGGGCTACCTCTTTACTGGAACGGCTTCGTTCACTTCGTCCCACCAGATTGGCTGTAATCGAGGCAGATTCTGCGCTGGACCCTCCTGTGGACATGCTGCTGCCAATGGTCATATACATATTATCCAGTTCAGGGCAGTTCTCTTGAATGATGCCCATCACGCGGTCTCCATAGGCCATGGTATCTTCCAGTTCTGTTCCCGTGGGCATCTCCACGGTGACACTCACCATTCCCTGGTCCATCTCTGGAATCAGAACCATATTGGTACTCAGGCAGCTGACCAGGAAAAGGACCACCATCGCCACCGAGACCAGGCAGGCCACCAGACGGCGGCGCAGAAAATAGGCCAGCAAATATTTATATTTTTCAGAGAGCTTCCCCACGATCTGTGTCCAGCGGGACTTCTTCTGTGCCCCTTGAAGCTTCTGAAGGCGGACCGCGTTTTCATCCAACAGGAAGTAGCACATCAAAGGAACGAGGGTCAGGGCAATGAGCAGGGAAGAGAGGATCAAAAAGACCACCGTAAGAGAGAAGTCCAGGAACATCATTCCTGTCATACCTCCACTCAGGCCAATGGGCAGGAATACCGCAATGGTGGTTAAACTGGACGCGGTAATCGAAGTAATCACCTCAGAGGTCCCCAAAACGCAGCTATCATATCGGCTGTGTCCATCCCCAGCGTAGCGATAGATATTCTCCAAGACCACGATGGAGTTGTCCACCACCATGCCGATGCACATTGCAATGCCGCCCAAACTCATCATATTCAGCGTTGTGCCAAAAACATTCATCAGCAGGAACACTGTCAGCACGCAAAATGGCATGGAGAGCGAGATGGTAACAGTAGCCCCCGCCCGGCGGAGGAAGAGCAAAACCACCAGTGCCGAGAGCGCGACACCCATCACAATGTTTTGGATGGCGTTGTTGGCCACTTGCATGATATAGTCGCTGGCCTCATAGGGCACCATGTAATTCATGGAGGGGTTGTCTTGCTTCAGCTCCTCCAGCGTATCCAGAACGCGCCTGGAAATCTCCACTTCATTGGCACCAGAGCGTTTGTTCACCGAGAGAATGACACAGCTCTCATCCCCCAATTTAGCCGCGCTGTCTTCCAAGGAGGACTCCAAATAGACTGTGGCAATTTCCCCTAAGCGTACAGACCCTCCCCGGGGCAGAAACAGCAAGGTGTTGGCCACATCCTCCACCGACTGATACTGCCCGCTGGTGGTTACCGTCAGGGTATTGGTTCCGTTCTGCACATCACCGCCGGGATAAAGTACATTGGCGGCAGCCAAGTAGTTGGAGACATCCGACAGGGTAAGCCCATATCCCGTCAAAGCAGTGGTATTGACCTCCACCGTAATCTGGCTGTCAATGCCGCCCATGATATCTGCGGAAGCAACCCCGTCCAGACGCTCCAACGCAGGGCCCACGGTTTCCTCCGCCAAGTTTTGCAGTTGGCTCAGGTCCTCACCGCTCAAGGCAATCATGGCCACGGGCATCATGTCGTTGACATTGAAATTATAAATCACGGGATCACTGCATCCATCCGGCAGGGAGAGCGCGTCAAACTTTTCCCGCAGCTTAATCGCCGCGTCATCCACATCCGTTCCATCCTCATAGGTAATCATCACCATGCTGACGTTTTCAGAGGAGGTGGAGGAAATGGTGTCCACGCCAGACAGCGTAGACACGCAGGACTCCAACGGACGGGTCACCAGCTCCTCCACATCCTCTGGCCCTGCTCCCGCATAGGTACACATGACATAGGCTGCGGGAAATTCCATATTGGGCATCAGCGCCAACTTCAAATTGGAATAGAAGACGACCCCGAAGACAGCAATAATGACAAAAGCCAAAATGGTAGTGACCTTGTGCTTAATGCAAAAAGACGCAATTTTCATGATGCCACCTCAGGGGCCACGACCCGGACTGCCGCACCTTCGGAAAGATAGAACTGGCCCACGGTGACCAAGGTCTCACCGCCTGAAAGGCCGGAGGTGATTTCCGTCTCACCGTCTCCCACCAGGCCGGTCTCTACCGGGATGCGGTGGGCGATGTTGTCGCTGTCAATGGTGTAAACATATTGTCCATCCATTCCTGTCTGAATGGCCTCTGTGGGGACAATCACCACATCACTCTGCGTATCAGTGTAAAAAGTCACATCAGCAAACATGCCGGACAGCAATCCTCTGGAATAAGCCGATGGCACTTGGATCGTTACCCCGTACAGGTGGGTGGTGGCATCCGCAGACTTTTCAAGGGCGGAAATGGTCCCCTGAAATTCCTTGTCCGCCGCGTCAATGGAGACCGAGACTCTTCCGCCCACCTGAAGCTTCCCAATCAGAGACTCCGATACCCCTACCTTTACCTCCATATCTGTGGTGGAATCAATGGTCGCCACAGGTGCACTGGGGGAGACGAACCCATTTTCCACCGCCGATAAGGAGAGAATGGTGCCGGAAATAGGCGCCGCCACATTGCCGTTGCTGTCCACATTCGCCAGGGATGCTTTGAGCTGTTCCATGGTCGCCTTATAATTCTGCATCCCCACTTCCAATTGGTCCAGCGCAGAGTTCATACTGGCCTTGGCATTTTCCAGGGACAGCTTTGCGCTGTCCAACTCCGCCTGGGAGGCCGCCCCCATATCAAAGAGCGCCTGGGTATCAGAGACATTCTTTTCCGCCTGGGCAACTTGTTGAGAGAGCAGGGAAGACTGTTCCGCATAGCTCTTTTTGGCATTGTCATAGCTCATAGACGCCGTCTCATAGTTGGCCATGGTGGCGGAGATATCCAGCTTGCAGATTGCCTGCCCAGCCGACACCGTATCGCCGACCTCCACATAGACATCGGTGCAACGGACGGACAGCGCCACAGAGACGGACTCCTGTCCATCGGAAACCACCTGGCCAGAGACATTGCTCTCGGAAGAAATTGAGCCGCGCTCCACGGTGGCGATTTCCACCGCCGTGGATGACTCCTCGGTTTCCGCAGTCTCCTCTTCACCGCAGGCGGAAAGCACTGCCATGCAGCTCAAAGCCAAAACAAGACTAAAAATACGTTTTTTCATTGGGATACCTCCGGGGATATGGCATACAGCGCAAAGTGTGCCGCAAGGATGCTTTCATCCAATGCGGCTTAAATTTTGTTCTATTTTTCGCAAGAGATTTGTTAACACTACCGTCTCCTCCTGGCTCAGCCCCTGGATCATGAAATCATTCATCTGTTCCAACACCAGAAGTACCTGACCGCTGATCCGCAGTCCCTCCTCTGTAAGAACCAGCTTTTTAAGTCTGGCATCATGGGAGACAGGTACCCGCTGGATGAGGCCCTTTTTCTCCAATGTGTCCAACTGACTGCTGACGGTGGAACGACGGAGCTTAAAGAAGGATTCGATATCTTTCTGATAAACGTCTCCCTGCTGAGAAAAATACAAAAACCCAATGGTGGATAATTGGGAAATTGTCATGCCCGAGGGAAGTGCATCGGGCGGCATCCGCATGGCCATTCGGTGCAGCTGATTGACAATGCAGGCCAGCTGAGTCACCTGATAAGCACGATGGTTCAAAGTTTCCATCCGAAAGAACTCCCCCCATTTGTTAGAATTCGGACAATTGAAATTGTACAATATCCGCACAGAATTGTCAATAAAAAGCGGAGGTTGAAGGGAAACCTCTCCACAAGTTACCTTGCAAGGTGCCGCAAGGAACGATATAATAATCTTACTTTTTCCTGGAGGTGCGTCCATGACACGCAATGTTGCATATTATCAAAAGAACCGCCCCCTTAAAATTTTTCTCTCCTACTACGGCCCCCATAAACACTTGTTCTTTTTGGATATGTTTTGTGCCCTGGTAATCTGTCTGATTGATCTGGCCTTTCCATATCTCTCCCGGTCCGCCCTCAATCACTTACTGCCCCAGCAGGAGTACCGCGTTTTCTTCCTTCTCATTGGTTTTTTCGCCGTTGCCTATGTGGGAAAGGGATTACTGTACTTTGTTGTCTCCTATTGGGGGCACGTCTTTGGCGTCCGGGTAGAGGCCGATCTTCGACGGGACCTGTATTCCCACATGGAGAGCTTGAGCTTCAGCTTTTTTGATAAAAACCGCACCGGGGTCCTCATGTCTCGGGTCACCAATGATCTGTTTGAAATCACAGAATTGGCCCACCATGGGCCGGAAGACCTCTTTATTTCCACTGTCACTTTGGTGGGTGCGTTTGGTATCATGTGTACCATTGAGTGGAAGCTGGCTGTACTCTCTTTTGCCATTGTCCCGTTCTTTCTTCTCTTCACCATTTATCAGCGGCGGAAAATGCGCCGGGCCAATCTGAAGCTGAAGGCCCAGACAGCAGAGATCAACGCCGCCATTGAATCCGGCATCTCCGGTATGCGGACGGCCAAGGCATTCCAAAACGAAGAGACGGAAAAGGAAAAATTCAAGGTGATGAACCGACGCTTCGTCCAGGCCAAGAGCACATATTACAAGACCATGGCCACATTCCAGGGCGGCATGGAATTCAGCCTATCCATCATGCCGGTTCTTGTCATCGGGGCTGGGGGATATTTCATCATGCGCGATGCGGTCAACTATGCCGATCTGGTCGCGTTCACCTTATATGTCACGACCTTCACCACCCCGGTCAAAAAGCTGGTCAACTTTGTGGAGCAATTCATGCAGGGCTCGGCTGGATTCAGCCGGTTCCTGGAGCTGATGCGGCTGGAACCGGAGATTCAGGATGCTCCGGACGCCCAGGATTTGGACTCGGTCCAAGGAGAGGTCCGCTTCGATCATGTTTCTTTTCAGTACAACAATCAGGCGCAGGTGCTACGGGATATCTCACTGACCATTCCAGCCGGGGAAAAATTTGCCTTTGTTGGACCATCCGGCGGCGGGAAAACCACCCTATGTCAACTGATTCCCCGGTTTTACGATGTGACAGAGGGCGCAGTCCTCATTGATGGACACGATGTCCGGAAAATCACACAGCATTCCCTCCGCCAAAACATCGGAATTGTCCAGCAGGAGGTTTTCCTGTTTGCAGACAGTGTCCTGGAAAATATCCGGTACGGCCGTCCCGATGCCACAGATGAGGAGGTAGTCTGGGCTGCCCGCCAAGCAGAGATCCATGAGGACATTCTGGCCATGCCCAATGGATATGAAACCTATGTAGGAGAACGAGGGGTCATGCTCTCCGGCGGGCAAAAACAGCGGATCAGTATTGCCCGGGTGTTTCTCAAAAACCCACCCATTGTCATTTTAGATGAAGCAACCAGCGCGTTGGACAGTGTGACAGAAGCTAAAATCCAAGCCTCTTTTGACCGCCTGTGCGAAGGCCGCACCTCCATCATCATTGCGCACCGTCTGTCCACCATCCGCAATGCGGATCGTATCGCCGTAGTTGACCGGGAAGAAATCATCGAGCAGGGGAGTCATCCATCGCTGATGGCGCAAAACGGGGAATACGCTGCGCTGGTGCGTGCCCAGGAACAAATTGCATTCTCGAAAAATCATGCTATGGATATGTAACTTGTTGGGACACTTCTTGTTCCCTTTCAGTACAAAAAAAGATGGTAGACACGAATGATGTCTACCATCTTTTTTCTTACTGTTACTCCTCTGTAGGCGTCGTTGGCTCTGTGCCGCCCGCATCTGTGGCGTTATCGGGCTCCTCTTTCACAGGATCCGGTGCCGCGTTTCCCGTGGAAATTGAAAGGGCATTGACAATGGCATTGCCGGAGTCCTCCGGGGAAATCTGGATACTGACGGCGTCTCCCACATTTAGGATCACTACATTACGGTCCTTGGAGGCCGCCATAGCATAGAAGGTATCCGCGCCATCCAGCCGGACATAATACCAGGAGTCACCGTCCAGCACTGCGGTTCGGATCTCCGCGATGGTTCCCTCCACGTTGGTTTTCTCCAGAATATCCTGGGCGCTGTCACTGGTAACAGGGATGTTTCGCTGCTGTAGCTGTGCGATATAATCGCTTTCACAGGCGGCCACAGTGGTTCCCTGGGCAACAATCTGGTACTGAGACACGTTTACCATAGCATACATTTTCACCAACTGGGAACTGTCTTTTAGGGACATAAAGTAGGTGGGTTGCCCGCCGATGTTCAGCAGCAATGGGAAGGTAGCTGTGTAACCCAAGTCCTGCACAATGCCCTCCGCGGATCGCTGGGCAGAACTCTCAATGGCACCCGGGGCTGGGTAATACGTGGTCTCCTTTGTTCGTTGATTTGACAAAAGGAAGCCGATATTCGACTGGTCACTGCTGGCGGAGGTAATGCCTGTGTACATGTACACATCGTCATCCATTGCCAGGTAGTTAAAGTTTTCCGTGGTCACAGTGACATCCTTCTGGCCAATGAGCGAGTTAATAAACCCGTTGACATAGGTGCCATAGTAATCGTACTGCTGGACAATCAGGCTGGCCGTGTAAACCCGGTCTACCCAGGTGGGAATGTCCTTGACGTCATAATAGGCATGCTCTCCTGTACTGGCGTTCAGCAAAACCGCACCAATGATGTCAGCACCGCCGAACAGACCAATGGTCCGCGTCTCCCGGGGGCAAACCCACCAGGGCTGTCCCTCCTCGTCAATCTCCAGGTGTGCGGAACTGAACATATAGGTGGGATAATGGAACCGAAGGAAACGGTTCAGGTCCCGGTTGAAATATTCTGAGGGAGAGTATCGCATTCCCTCCAGACCCAGGTCGGAAAGCCGGACCACATCGGCCTCCTGGGTCACCATGTCTACGGTAATATAGGCCGGCAGCCCCTCCTTGGTGTTGAGGAACCACTTAAAGAAATCACCGTACTCCAAGGCAGCTACCCGGACGGGACGTCCCTGATAGTTGATCTGGGTATAGTCCGCAGATACGTCAAATTGGCTGACCATGTCGGACAGTTCCCCCAGCTTCCGGTCACCCAGCACACTGGCGGACGCCTCATCCAACATGGGAATCTCGTCAAAAGAGACCGGTTCAATCTCCGTGGCAAAATCGCCTGTCCCCACATCCAACAGCTCATGGTAGGAGCCGGCGCGGAAAATCGGCGCCGAGATCAGCTGGCCCACCACAAAAATAGCGGCCATGACAACCACAATGAGGACTACAATTTTGCACTGGTTTTTGGCAAAGGAAAGGTAATCCTTCAAATGAATCTCTTGATGTCCGGTATCCACACCCAAAATAATCATAAAGACTAAGATGTAGACCAACAGAAGGATAAAAACGAAGCTGTAAAAACCTGTATTGTGCAGGTTAATGGCGGGCAGGGAAACATAAAACCACACCGCGCCAATGACAAGGGTGATCAGCAAACTGATCAACATGCGGGGCAGTGTTCTTTTCGCCTGACTGTCTGACATAAGGTACTCCTTTCAGTTTCTAAAATCATGGTTATTTGGAGGAATATGGATAGTATATCCTATCTGATCAGAAAAAGCAACGAGAAAGGTTTGACAACCTGATAAAACCATGGCAAAATAATACTATCTGTATGAAAATGGGCATTTTATTACAAAATTTTAACGGAGCCATTGGACCGGAATGGAGGGAAAACGCATGATACAGCTGGACTGGATGGGAAGTCTCAGAGACTTAAATGTACTGTCAGTCTGCGTCCGCTTGCTTTTGGCCATGGCGTTCGGAGGAACCATCGGCTTTGAACGGGGAATCCGGCAGAGAGCCGCTGGCCTGCGCACCCACATGCTGTTGTGCGTCGGGGCCGCCTCTACCATGCTGGTCAGCCAGTATATCTATGCCAGTTATGGCGTGGGAGACCCTGCCCGGCTCAGTGCACAAGTGATCAGCGGAATCGGTTTCTTAGGGGCCGGCACCATCATCGTCACCCGGCGCAACCAGATCAAAGGGCTGACCACGGCGGCAACCCTTTGGGCCACTGCCTGCATGGGGCTGGCTGTCGGCGTCGGGTTTTACGAATGCGCCTTGGCCATGTATGTCATTTTGATCTTTATTCTTCTTTTGGTCAATGTGGTGGACACGAAATACTTAAAAATCCCCACCAGTACAGCGCTCTATCTGGAGGTCCGGCGGGATGTCGGGTTGGGAAATGCCATCCATTTCATCCACGAGATCGGCTGGAGCGTTCGAGAGGTCAAAGAATTCCCCTCCGGGCGCCCTGACATCCTGGCAGTGCGGTTGGATTTGGAATCAGAACAGGCTATGCGAGGGGATATCTCCACCATGGTTCTGCTCAAAGAACAGGAGGGCGTGGTCCGTCTGGAAATGTGATGTTCAGCAAAGTTTAAGCCCCCATCTGCTTCTCACAGCACACGGTGAGCGCGGGTGGGGGCTTTTGTTCTACGTCATCGGTATAGCTGCTTGGCCTCATCCAAAATTTCCCGCCGGTGACATGCGGAATAAACGATGGGGAGGTCTGGAAATTCTCCTCGAAAACCCTGGAGCAGAACCTCTGGATTCAAACCCGGATTCTGGGCTTTCAGCAGTAAGGTCAGAGCCAACCGGTCCCCCTGCGCCTCGATCCGTTCTACCCCTTCTATGAGCGGAATAATATCTACCTCTGTAAAACCACTTTTGGCTTTCTTGCTTCTCTTTTTTACAACAAAGGACGGGCGGTCCACCAAAGAACGAAAAGCCGCTTCCCCTTGCTGCGCCAAATCCCCATCCAGTTCCAATGTGACCTCGTAACGGACAAATGCCAAATCCCGGAAGGGGCGTCCCCCTTCATAACAGCGCAAAATCTCAATGCCAGCGGGCAGAACCCGGTTCATCTGTGCAGGCAGTGCTTCCATCGTGCTGCCGGAGACCAGCCCGAACTCCATAATTTCACATTGGCTGGAGAATCCCAGGGGAAGCGGGAGCGGGATGGACACATAAGGATGGGGATGAAACCCTGTCGTATGCCGAATGGCAATACCTGCCCGCAGGAAAGCCCGCTCCATGGTGTGCATGAGGTCCAGATGAGAGATGTACTTGGCCGTACCGTATTTGGCAAACAGAATTCTCTGCTCAGACATGACAGATTCCCCCCTCACACAGCCGGTTTGCACCGCAGCCGGAACATTTCACCCGGCAGTCCGGGGTAATCTGACCGGCATACGCAGTCTCCCGCTCCTTCCAAAGATAGCTCTCCTTTACGCCGTCTGAAATGGTCTGCCAAGGTAAGATCTCTTCCTTGTCCCGTATACGGTTGGCATAAAAAGCAGGGGAGAGGCCGCAGGCCGCAAAGGCATCCAGCCAGGTTTGAAGGGAGAAATATTCACTCCAGGAGTCAAACTTGGCGCCATGCCTCCAGGCCTGCTCAATCACATCCGCCACCCGGCGGTCCCCCCTGGAAAGCGCCGCCTCCAAGAAACTGGTCTCCGGGTCGTGCCAGTTGTAGGTAATGGATTTGTTCCGCAGATTCTCTCGGAGGAGTGTTACCTTTCGCAGATATTCCTCCCTTGTATTCTGCGCCTCCCACTGAAATGGGGTATGAGATTTGGGCACAAAACAAGAGGTCGAAACGGTAATCCGCACCCCACGTGACCGGTTGGGGGTGTTGTTTCGCCAGACATGGTAAACCTTGTTGGCTAAGTCTGCAATGCCTAAAACGTCTTCATCGGTCTCCGTGGGCAGACCCAACATAAAATAGAGCTTGACACCGCTCCAGCCTCCGGCAAACGCAGTCCGGCAGGAGTTGAGCAAACAAAAAAGGCGAAGATTAAACTCCCCGCCTTTTTTGTTTCCTGATGACAAGTGATTATCACTTTTGTCCGTTGTACTCATCAGAAACAGTCAGTTTCTTTCTGCCTTTCGCACGACGAGCAGCTAATACTCTACGACCATTAGCCGATGCCATTCTCTCACGGAAACCGTGTTTGTTCTTTCTCTTTCTGTTAGAGGGTTGAAATGTTCTTTTCATTTTTGTATCTTGTTTTATGTTATTATTCTACGTAATCGGGCTGCAAAAATAGGCACTTTTTTTAAATTAACCAAGAGATAACTCATTTTTGCTCAAAAGTTTTTGTGTTTTTTACTGATTTAGATTACTTTTGCACTCGAATTACGACGAAGACAATTAAATAACAATAATATAATAAGAAAAACAGCAGTATGATTAATGCTCAAGACATCAAAAACGGAACCTGTATCCGTATGGACGGAAAGCTCTATTTCTGTATAGAATTCCTGCATGTAAAACCAGGTAAAGGTAACACATTTATGCGTACCAAGCTGAAAGACGTAGTAAGCGGTTATGTTCTCGAACGCCGTTTCAATATCGGTGAAAAACTGGAAGATGTACGCGTTGAAC
>OGXI01002569.1_pt1 | contig 13496 bp, 17 predicted proteins | sample 1576221 | NCBI WGS metagenome assembly OGXI01 (sample SAMEA3541523, study PRJEB24748) | human gut metagenome | biome: human gut; feature: human-associated habitat; material: faeces | place: China | collected 2012
TGCCATGCTTGGCGATCATGTAGAGGTTGGCTGTAATTCCGTGCTGAATCCCGGAACTGTTATCGGACCGGATACCAATATTTATCCGACCAGCTGTGTGCGCGGCTGTATTCCCGCCGGAAGCATCTACAAAAAGCAGGGAGAAATTGCGAAAAAGTACTAGATTTTTTTGGTATTATATGCGAAAATATATAGCGGATTATTAAATATCTTTACATATTGAAAGGAGTTTTCACATGATTTATTCAAAAGAAGTTGAAGAAATGTGTACTGTTGCTCAGGGTGTTAACCATGGGTGTGCGCCTATCCCTGAAGAAGCAAAATGGGTTAAAGCCAAAGAAGTTAAAGACATATCCGGTCTTACACATGGTGTAGGCTGGTGTGCTCCTCAGCAGGGTGCCTGCAAGCTTACCTTAAATGTTAAGGAAGGTGTCATCCAGGAAGCTCTCGTTGAGACCATTGGATGCTCCGGTATGACTCATTCTGCAGCTATGGCTGCTGAAATTCTTCCCGGCAGAACCATTCTTGAAGCATTAAATACAGACCTTGTATGTGATGCAATTAACACTGCTATGAGAGAATTATTCTTACAGATCGCTTACGGCAGAACCCAGAGCGCATTCTCTGAAGATGGTCTTCCGATTGGAGCCGGTCTTGAAGATTTAGGTAAAGGTTTAAGAAGCCAGGTTGGTACAATGTACGGAACCTTAAAGAAAGGTCCCCGTTATCTGGAAATGGCAGAAGGATATGTAACCGGTATCGCACTGGATGCAGATAACCAGATCATTGGTTACAAGTTCGTAAGCCTTGGCAAGATGACCGACTTCATCAAGAAGGGTGATGACCCGACAACAGCTTATGAAAAGGCAAGCGGACAGTACGGACGTGTTGCAGATGCTGTTAAGATTATTGACCCCAGAACAGATGAAGAAGTGAAATAAGTAAAGAGGAGGATATTAGAATGGCTTTATTTGAATCATATGAAAGACGAATTGACAAAATCAATTCCGTATTAAATAGCTATGGAATCGCTTCTCTTGAAGAAGCAGAAAAGATTACAAAAGACGCAGGTCTTGATGTATACGCAATGGTTAAAGGCATTCAGCCGATTTGTTTTGAAAATGCATGCTGGGCTTACATTACCGGTGCAGCAATCGCAATCAAGAAGGGATGCAAGAAGGCTTCCGAAGCTGCTGCAGCAATCGGTGAAGGTCTTCAGGCATTCTGTATTCCGGGATCTGTTGCAGATACCCGTAAGGTAGGTTTAGGACATGGTAACTTAGGTAAGATGCTCCTTGAAGAAGATACTGAATGTTTCGCATTCCTTGCAGGACATGAATCCTTCGCAGCAGCCGAAGGAGCAATCGGTATTGCAGAGAAGGCTAACAAGGTTCGTCAGAAACCGTTACGTGTTATCTTAAATGGTCTTGGAAAAGACGCAGCACAGATCATTGCAAGAATTAACGGATTTACTTTTGTTGAAACTGAATATGATCCTTACACCAATACCGTTAAGGAAGTATTCCGTAAGTCTTATTCTGAAGGACTTCGTGCAAAGGTTAACTGCTATGGCGCAAACGATGTCTGTGAAGGTGTAGCAATCATGCACAAGGAAGGTGTTGACGTTTCCATTACCGGTAACTCCACCAACCCGACCAGATTCCAGCATCCTGTAGCTGGTACCTACAAGAAGGAATGTATTGAACAGGGTAAGAAATACTTCTCCGTAGCATCCGGTGGTGGTACAGGCCGTACCCTTCATCCGGACAACATGGCTGCAGGTCCTGCTTCCTACGGTATGACCGACACCATGGGACGTATGCATTCCGATGCACAGTTCGCAGGTTCTTCTTCCGTTCCGGCTCACGTAGAAATGATGGGCCTGATTGGTGCAGGTAACAACCCGATGGTTGGTATGACCGTAGCAGTAGCTGTTTCGATTGAGGAAGCTGCCAAGGCTGGTAAGTTCTAAGGAATACTGTAAATTCAAGGGCTATCGTGTTTCTGGATGTTGCACGATAGCCTATTGTTTTACCGCGTAGCACACAGGTAACACACAAGCGGTAGCACACAAATTTAGAAAAAAGCTATAATCACAAAAAGATAAGACCGTTACCCAAAGTAGGAGAGTAACGGCCTTTTTTATGAGATTAATTCATTTATTTATTTTGCTTGTGTTCCTAGGAGATAACCATAAACGAATGCGTTCTCGGCTCCTTGCTGATAGTTACATTCCGAATCTTCGGTATAAATGCCATAACCTATATCAAACAGCTCTTTAATTATATCCCTATTTCTTTTAACCTTTTGATGAATATGTAGGCTTTTGGAAGCTGCAAGTATTCGCGATGCTTCATCATGAAGATTTCGTTCGTTTATCTTTTTTCTCCAATCAGACCAGTAATTTAGCAGTGTATATGCAGATTTTTTATCGGTAAGAGATTCAAATGTATCAAATAATTTTTCCGGCAGATATTTAGAAGCCATGATCTTATTTATTGTTTCTTCGATTCCATTTACATTTTCAAATTCTTTATTTATGAAGATGCAATTGCCATGATGTTTTACCAGTACAAAATCACTTACTGCAATTTTTTGTACTCGTTCGAGATTAAAAATGTCACCTGAATCTAGCTGATCGATAGTTACGAAATATATTTGTGGTATATTACAAGATACGATTTTTTTCATTTGGGATTCTCCTTATAATCTTCAACTTATTTATGAGCCGATATACTGTCTACATAGGCCTCTACTTTATTTAACGCATTTTCAATTATGCTTTCTACTGCAAGTAAAGCATAATCTACAGTCTGAGTAGAAGGAATAGCATCTTCGTTTCCATGGAGGGCCATTCTTATGCAGGCTAAATTAGATATAGCATATCTGATATCACAAAGAGAATCATTAACATCTGGTGTGATTTGAGATTGAATTTTATTCATAATTTAAACTTCCTTTCATTGGTGGAAGTATGCTATAATTAGCATACCTTTGATTAATGTTTCGTGATGGTTACATTTCTTAGAGGTTGCCCTGTAGTTCGCAGCTATGGGGCGTTTCGCTATTTAAGACTTTCAATTTTATCACTTCCTTTCAATGTTTTAGGTAATTTCTCCATTTCGCTTTTTAATTGTTCAATGGTTCTATGTGTATATGTCTTTTCTGTAATGTCTTCGATTGCGTGACCGACAATTAGTTTTAAGACATATTCATCCATATTACAAGCCTTGGCATTTGTAATAAATGTGTGGCGTGTTTCGTGGGGGCGATGCTTCATGTTAAGAGCTTTCATTGCTTTATCAAATCGTTTTCGATACTTATCATAAGTCATTGTTATTCCTTGTTGTCCATTTATATCATTAAACAGATATTCGGAATGTAGAGAAGTAGCTTCATCAATACGTTTTTCTATTAACGGCTTTATTAATGAATGAATAGGAACAATTCTGTTCTTACCGGCATCGGTCTTTAAACCGCCCTTTATGGTTCCGGCTTCCAAATCAATATCAGATAATTTAAGTATTGCTAACTCCTGTGGGCGCCAACCACTATATATAGCAATTAAAATCATATCTGCAAAAGCAATATTATCTTTCTTTTCCCAGAGAGATAATATTTCATCATCATTAAATGGGACAGCTTCTTTGACGGCTTCGCGCTTAATTGGATTTCCATTTGTAAACATAACGGAAGCATAGTCCTTATCGACAATTTCGTGTGCAATGGCATACTTATACATCATGTTAAAAAGACTTTTGATTCTTCCTTTGGTAGCGTCACCGACTTTGGCATTAAGTATCACACCTTCTAAATGAGATACGCGGATATCTTTCATACGCATATCATATAAGTCGTTACAGTAGGCGTAAGCAGCAGTAACAGTTCTGACGCTTGAAGGATTAGTCAAAGTAGGAAAGTAGTTTTCACTCCATCTATCATATGTTTCAGAAAAAGTAATACTTTCCGTATTTATATCATATGGATTTTCATTATAATTTGCCAGGGCAATCATAGCTTCTTCGCGAGTGGTGTAATAGCCAACTGTAAAACGAATTTGTTTTCGCTTTCCAGTCACTGGATCAATTATCCATTTATCGGTTTTAGCAGCTCTGAATGGTTTTCTACGTTTCCCTGCTAACTTGTATATTGTTCCATAGCCATTTGGCAATTTGGTTGGTTTCCCGTTCCGTATACGTGGTCTTGAATTGGTAGGCATATTTAATGGATAACCGCAATGCGGACAGGAGATTGCTTTATCTGAAATATCATGTGAACATTCAGGACATTTAATTATAGCCAATGTATTTCACCTCTTTTCTTTCATGTATTCTTTAATCTTATCAAGTTCTCTAAATAAGTTATCTTTTGAGTATGATTCAAAAAGACTATCAATCTCTAAAGTATAACATTCTTTATGATTGTTCGTATTTTCAATTTCAACAGTAGAAGTGTCACTTCCTTTATTGGTTGATTTATTCATCGTACCAATACTTTCGACAATGTATTTTTCATTTGGCTCTTTGGATTTTATAACAGTATCACCGATTTCAAAATCTTTAAAAATATCATTATTTTTCACTTTGAAACGAACTCTGTCCTGTGCTTGACGTTTGAACGATCCGGAAGACAAGTATTGCTTAATGTAATGAAATATAGACCATCCGCAAAGTGCATTATCGCTTTTTATACGTTTTTCATATTCATACTCTAAAATAGCGTTGAGAGCATCGGAATCTGCCCCTATGCTTGGTATTTGTGTATATCGCTCTCTTTGCTTCTTCCACATTTGAAGTACTTCTATGGATTCGTTGGTTAGTCCGGTAATATTCCCAATAGTCTCATTGGTGATTGACGTATAATCACTTTTTCCTAATAAATAGTCGATGCTTACGTTGTATAGGTCTGCAAGCTTTGTTGCGTATTCAAGAGTTGGAAAGTTATGCCCTTGCTCATAATTTTGATAGGTCTTCAATACGCATTTAATATTATCGGCCACTTGAGTTTGTGTAATGTCCTTTTTTTTCCTTAAATATTTAAGTCTGTTATTTTCATACCATTTAGGAATAGATATGCTTTTTCTCATTATTTATTACTCCTTAAAATGCATTATTTGGGAATGGAAATACCTATTCACAATTGTTATTATAGTTTTAGAACATTCGAATGTCAACAATAACTTGCGAGGTAAAATAATATGAAAAATTTGGATATTAGAATTTACGCTAATAAAAAGGGAGTCTATCTATGGCAAATAGCAGAGGAGTTGGGGTATTCCCATGAAAGCGCATTCTCGAGAGCACTGCGTCATGAACTGGCTCCCAATGTGAAAAAAAAGATAATGAAAATTATTGATGAGTTAGGTACTAAGAATAATTAAAGGGGGACGTATATGAATCAAGAAACTATTCAAGGGCGCGTTCCCATTGCAAAAGCAGCAGAAATTTTAAGAATGGACAGTCAGACGGTAAGGCTATTAATTCAGAATAAATTAGTAGACTGGGGATTTTGCTATAAACGCCCCGGATCGAGTCAGTTTTCTTATATAATCTATGCGGAAAAGTTTTTTCAAGCAACAGGTTACCGTTATGAGAAATGAGGTGTTGCACATGAATACACAAATGCTTCGTGAAATACAAAGAGATCTAGAAATTAGACGCAATGCCATTAAAGAGACATATACAGAAAACAATTTCCATGAAATTCAAAAACTTATTGATGATCTGGACGAAGCAATTAATCAATTGGAAAGAATTATTCATGATGGAGGAGTGTCGTGAATTACGAAGATTGTTTGAAACGATTTAAAGTTATAAGGCGAAATGATAATTGTGCACAATGCGTTTGCCCGGCACATCATGATAAAAAAGCATCGTTAAGTATAAGCCGTGGTGAAAAGGGAATTTTGTTTCGCTGCCACGCTGGCTGTACGCTTGATTCAATATTGAACGCTGTAAGTTTAAGCGTGCCTGATACCTTTTATGATAATGAGAATAGAAAATCTAGTTGGAAAGCATATGTTGAAGCACGTGAAAAACGAAAAATTGAAGCTGTGTATAATTACGTTTCTTGTAGTGATAGTTCTTATGCTTTTACAAAGTTAAGATTACAAGGTAAGCGTATCATATATGGAATGCTTCAGAATGACAGATTCACATATGGACTGCCGAGAAATCGTCCAAGGAAATCAATGAAGGCTATTTATGGAAGTTTAGAAGCCTTAAATAGAGCTATAAAAAATGGCGATTCTATATTTATCCCAGAAGGTGAAAAAGACGTTATTACGCTTGAATCAAACGGATATACGGCATTTACATATGGTGGCTGTTCTGATTGGCAAAAGGACTTTGCTGAACTTGTAAGCGGAGCAAATTTAATAATACTTGCAGATAACGACCAAGCAGGTCAAAAAGTCGCAGAACAGATTTTGAACGATGTACAAGGCGTAGCCAAATGCGCAAAGATTATCATTCCGACACCGGATATACCTAAAGGCGATATTTCGGATTATTTTGAACTTCACAATAAAGAGGAATTTGAGTTGATGATAAAGTCCGTTATGGAAAAACGTTGTGACAAGCCTGATTTATTACAATTTCATATTGTGGCTGAAAACGGCAAGGTAACAGGTGTATATCATAATGCGATCTTTGAATACGTTAAGGCGAATTACAACATTCTGATATGTGGTGGGACTCCGTATATTTATACTTCTGGATATTACCAGGCGGATCTGTCCGGTGCAAAGCTGAAAAGTATTATTCCTAGTTTGATATTACCGCAATTTATTAAAAGCACAACGATTAATAATATATACGGTTTATTTCTGCAGGATATCAGTCTTGAAATCAGTTTTGATGGTTTCAATCAATATCCTTCGCATTGGATCTGTTTCAAAAATGGAATGTATGATACAAAAACAAAAGAATTATTACCACATAAACCGCAATATTTAGCGATAAATCAAGTCCCACATAGCTTTATTCCTGATGCTAAGCAAGAAGGTAATAAAATCGAAAAATTTTTGAATTTCATCTGTAATCGGGAAGAACGCGAAATGTTACTGCAATTCATGGGATATTCATTAACAAAGGATGTAGGCCAGCAAAAATTTCTTGTCTTAAATGGCGAAGGGGGATCTGGAAAAAGTACAGTGATTCGTTTGATAGAGTCACTTGTTGGCAGTAATAATGTATCAAACATTGCCTTATCAGATTTGCAACAGCGTTTTGCCAGTTTTGGATTAATGGGTAAACTGCTTAACTCCTGTGCAGATCTAGAAGTAACGGCATTGGAAGATACGAGTGTGCTTAAAAAGGTTCTCGGAGAAGATACGTTACGAGCTGAACAGAAGGGAAAAGATGCAGTCTCATTTAAATCATATGCCAAACTTATATTTTCAACGAATGAATTGCCGCTTGTGAGAGCAGAAAAAACAAATGGATTCTACCGCAGGTTATTAGTCCTTCCTATGAACAAAGTACCGGAGCATAAGAATCCGAACTTGTTTCAAGAATTGAATGCGGAAATAGACTATCTTTTACATTTGGTCGTAGAAGCTGTTGGGAGAATGTATAGTAATGAAACTATTATGATTTCTGAAAGTTCAGAAAAGGCCGTATTGCAATTAAGATGTGATTCGGATACAACAGAAGCATTTATACAAGAATCATGCGAAAGAGACGATCAAGGGAAAATAGAGCGTGCAGAATTATACTCGAAATATGAGCAATTCTGTAAAGATACAGACCGTCAAAGTCTTACACGCAATAATTTTTATAAGTCTTTAAGGCTTAAAGGATTTTATGAAATAAAGACAAATGGCATTCGTTATTTTAAGGGCATTTCTTTTGAAAAAACGTCCCTAAATAAGCCCTCCAAAAGTGCCCTAGATGGATTTGTGAGTACCAGTTCGATGGATTCATCAGAGTTGCCGTTCAATTAAGGGGCAGATTTCATGTTAAACAGGGCAGAATAGGGGCAAAAATTTAAAATCAAGTGCCCTGTGAAAATCCAGTATTTACAAGCATTAGGGCAGTTAGGGCAGTTTATTTATAAAGATTTTGAAAATCATGTGATATATAGGTAAATACACATAATATAAAAGGAGTCAGAAAAAAGTGCCCTTTTTGCCCTAGACGGTTTTCTTGTAACGAAATTATAGAAAGCGAGTGTGTTATGGATTATTGGAATTGTTACAAAGATGTTTGGAATTTCCATAAAAAATATGCGGCTGTTAATAATACAGATGATTATTGGAGCGGTGTAATTAAGGATAGCGACTCAATCGCTAAAAAATACAATAATTCGGTTTTTGTCCGTAACTTATTAGTGGCTGTTATTACAGAACTGGAAGGAATTGCGAAACAGAATCATGCAGAGTAGACAATATCAGAATTATATAAATTCGGAAAAATGGAAGCAGATAAAAGAAGAAAGATTAAAAATTGACGGTTATTCTTGTGTTATGTGTGGTTATAATGCGAGACCGGAAATCTTAATGGTGCATCATCTTACCTATAAGAATTTAGAAAAAGAAAATGTATGGCAAGATTTGGTTACATTATGTCCGATATGCCATAGAAAGATACATAAAATGCTTAATAGGAAACAAAGACCAGAAAAGCTAAGCACCACGACCATTTAACATCATAAAAAAGAAAATGATAGAAAATGCTCAAATATAGGCTGAAAACTGCCTTTATATTGATAAAAAGTAATGAAAGAAGGTGACAAAAATGAGCAGAGGACAAGCACCTCAAACAGTTATTGATGATCTATCTCCGGAAACAACAAAACCAATAGTAAGAGAGCTACGTGGATTGAATGCCATGGGGCCTTGCAAAACAGATGAGGAAGTGGAAGGGCGAATAAATGATTATTTTGAGATGTGTGAGCGGACGGGATTGCGTCCCGGTATTGAAACATTATGTTTTTCGCTTCATATTTCAAGAACAACTTTATTCAACTGGATTCATGGAAACGGTTGTACGGTGCGAAGACAAGAAATCGTACAAAATGCAAAAGGGTTTATATCTGCTTTTATAGAGCAGGTGTTATTATCCGGAAAAATTAGTCCACCGTCTGGCATTTTTATTATGAAAAACTGGCTCGGATACAAAGACACGGTAGGTATTGAAGAAACAATACCAACAACTAGCAATGGAATCCTATTATCTGTTGATGATTTGCCTAAATTGTCTTGTACAACCAATATGGATAATAAAAAAGCAGCAGACCAGTTACCTAGATTTAGTGATGATACAGTAAATAATTAGTCAATAGGCAGAAAGAGGTTATTATATGATTATTGATATTACACGAATTATTGATGAATTGACAGTTTTACGCGATACGTTCAAGAGCAAAAGAGAAGAAATTTCACGTCAATATAAAGAAAGTCAGAAATATTTAAAGGAAAATTTTATTGCTAATAGCGTTCAATATCAGGCAGAAGAACAAAGAATCAAACAGGAATACCAGGAAAGAATTAATGAAGCAAGAGCCAATGCCACGAATTTTCTCATTACAGAGCTTGATAAATTGCGTGAGGTTGAAATTTCAAGGGTGCAAAAAGTAGATATAGAAACATTGCAAAAAATAGATGCAGTTTCTAATATTCCGGTAACGGCAGAGGAAATTTCTATTTTACAGAGAAAATATGATCCTACCGGTAATAATTATTGGGTTGGCCGCTTTTTGGCAGATTTGGCAGAAAGAAATGGGATTCCAGGAATACAGATTAATAACGGAGCTTCGATTGAGACTAAACTTGACGTTTTACAGCAACTAGAAGATCAGGCCAAAAGAATGATTTCAGAATATGATCCTGATAAACATGATTATAGAATTCATGCGTTGTTGGCTGACTCTGTCTTGATGCGCGCAGAAAATGTATATACTTGCGGTTGGCGAACGGGCGAACTGGAGGATGAACAAGTTGCCCGGAGAGCATTTTTGCAACTTAAAGGACAAAATACTATTTCACAAGGCATAGGACTTATGAATATTTTACGAAATGCAAATAATTCCCTTAAAAATGCTTTGTTTTATGAGATTTCAAACGGTGGCAAGTTTAGTGAATCTGCACTAGAATGGGCCGGTTGTCTTGACGAATATAATGCGTTTTTAGATAATCATGTGACAGATTATCGCAATGCAAAACAAGCTATGCAAAAATTAAGGACAACAGAGGACGAGAAAGAGTTTTCCAATGTTGTGAAAGATATGTTCAAAAATGATTATTTTCGTGATATGTTTTCGCGTGAAAAATCAGAAAACATTACAATCAACGAAAAAGAATTGATGGAAAAGAATAGCCGTGATACGAAGCTGATTGATGCTCTTAACGAATTAGGAAGAGGAACAACAGAATAAATTATAACTATAATGTCGGCAATGGTATAGTAAATTTGCCATTGCTGGCATAAAGGAGTATCTATGGAATTACGAACACAGGAAACAATGAGCGCCATTAAAAACAGAACGAAGGTATTACCACCCCAAATTAGCACTTGCAAATTGCTTAAGTCTTATGATATGAGTTTGCATATTTCTATATGTTTAAAGCGGATTTCGGATTATATAGATGGTAATCATATAATGTTTGACATATCTGCATCTGGCTTAGATATTGTTTTTGATAAAACCGGTCTCAATATAATTCAGAATATTTTATCTGGATATGTACCAGAGAGCCATTTAGTAGCTTTAGATAAGTACATGACAAATAGTGAAATTATTGCTAATTGTCAAAATGAGCAAATTAATATATTGAGATCATGTAAAGATATTAAGACCCTTAAAGAGCTTATAACTAATTATAGTTGCTGGCTCGGAGATGAACAAGCAAGTGCAATTTTGCAGCTTGTACGGGCCGAAATCAAAGCTAGAAGACCATTTAACAGATTAAGGGTACTTATAAGGTCAGCAATTAATAAAATAGTGTGTTTGACTTATGAAAATATATTAAAATTCCAATTGAAATATATTATCCGTAAAATCTGGAAAGAAATATAAAACAAAAAGGCCACGAGTCAAGAATTGTTCAAGCAAATTTGAGTTTATGTATAGGTAGCTTTGGTTATTTATAAGCTTGTCAGCGTGAAAATGATGTATGAAGCCTTCCAATGTAAATATTCCATTTGTGACATTCGAGAAACGTTCCTCCTTGCTCGGTATTCATATCATTCAGCATTTATGCTATATATTATAGTTAAGCCATTGCGTTTTCTTCTGTTGTGTTTTTTATTGATGACTGATATGCATTATTTTAAAACACGATATGAGAAAAGTAATGGCTTTTTGAATTGGCTGGAATTGTTTTTACCGGCTTGCTCAATTGGCTAATTCTAAGACACTGTGATTGATTCTTCTCTATCTTAATATTATATAATGTATCAAATCTAACGTATGCGTAAATGGTATCAAAACGTCTTGACAACGGGAATGTTAAGAAGTATATTTATAGTATCAAATTTAACGAACGTTAAAATGAATATTAAATGAGGTTATGAGCATGGCTACATATGGTTATTGTCGAATTAGTACCGGTAAGCAGAATATAGATAGACAGGTTAGAAATATTCATGCGGTATATCCTGATGCTATAATTGTAAAAGAAGTATATACAGGTACGAAATTTCAAGGAAGGAAAGAACTGGATAAAATACTAAAGATCATAAAACCAAATGATACTATTGTATTTGATTCGGTTTCCAGAATGTCAAGAAATAGTGATGAAGGTTGTGAGGAATACGAAAGCCTATTCAATAAAGAAATTACGCTTGTATTTTTGAAAGAGCCACACATAAACACAGATGTATATAAACAGGCTCTACAACGTCAATTAGATATAACCTTGAATACTGGAAACAATGCAACCGATAAATTTATGAATACTATTATAGAAGCATTAAACGGCTTTATCGTGAATTTAGCAAAAGAGCAGATAAAACTTGCCTTTGAACAGGCGCAAAAGGAAGTAGATGATCTGCACCAAAGGACAAGAGAGGGCATTGCTACGGCTCGACTAAACGGTAAGCAAATAGGGCAAAAACAAGGATCAAAACTTATAACGAAGAAATCCATAGAAGCAAAAAAGCAAATACAAAAATACAGTAAAGATTTCGAAGGAACACTGACTGATATTGAATGTATGAAGATGATAGGGCTTGCACGAAATACATTTTATAAATATAAAGCAGAAATGAAAGCAGAATAGTCAAATGATAAAGCAGGGATTTTACCCTGCTTATTATTATGTTTGGCATCGGGGAGGGGTTACACGGAATTCGTCGAAACCGCCCACTTAGCCCCTCAACCAATTTTAAAATAAAAAAGACTTTGCCCTGTTTCTTGATATAGAGTTATAATAAAAGAGAAGTCCATATATATTAGTGGAGGACTTCTCTTTACGGCCTTTACCTATCTCAATTATAGCAAAGAGGTAGGTGCATATGCAATGAATAATGAAGAACTTGTGAAAGAAATTCAGAACGGTATCAATGTAACGGAGAATATGGAGCAGTTATATGAAAATAATCTATATATAATAAGGAAACTTATCAAACCATATTCTTATTATGAATCATTGGAAGATTTAGAACAGGAAAGCTATTTTGGATTATGTGAAGCCGCTAAAAGATATGATTTTGATAAAAATATTAAATTTATTACTTATGCCCAGTTCTGGATAGTTCAAGCTGTGCGTGCTTACGTTTCCAAAAATAAATTTAGTGTTCATGTTCCTAATGCAGTATATAATAGAGTTTGCCGTTATCAGGAATATATCAATACTTATATAGGCAATTATGGAAAAGAGCCCAATATGAAGCAAATACAGGCTGATTTAGGGTTTACGGTCAAACAAATACAGGAAATCCAGATGATTTTATTACCGATGCAATCGTTAGATTCATATATTTTATCCAATGGAAGTGAGGCACCGGAATCGACTTTAGCGGATTGTGTATCAGGTGAGACAAATGTCGAAGAAGAAATAATTGATCGAGTATATGCAAGGCAGCTTTGCTCTGATGTGGAAAGAGCAGTACAGGAAATATTGTCAGAGAGACAAAGAACCGTGATTAAGGAATTATATTTTAATAATGGGACTTTGAAAAGCGCAGGAAAAATTCTTGGAGTGTCAATTCAACGGGTAGCACAGATTCAAGAAGATGCGTTGAAACTTCTTGGATCAAGAGGTAAAAAATTGTTATATCAATATTCAGAGACTAACGCGAGAGCGTATCGCGGAACCAATAAGAATTTTAAAAAGCATAATTCATCTATTGTAGAATATATTGCCATTAAACAATATGAAATAGAAGATCAATTGACAAAAACAAAGTGTTGCTAAATGTTTAAGAATAGTGGAGTATAGATGTGGGTAACGACCAGATAGCTAACAAAAAGCATGAAATACGTTGAAAATATAAGGGTAGCTGTTTCGATTGAGGAAGCTGCCAAGGCTGGTAAGTTCTAAGGAATACTGT